>Ga0315326_10000767_pt1 | contig 16012 bp, 11 predicted proteins | sample M180m32315metaG_FD_203457 | JGI IMG/M metagenome (GOLD analysis project Ga0315326, IMG submission 203457) | Ammonia-oxidizing marine archaeal communities from Monterey Bay, California, United States - M1 80m 32315 | ecosystem: Environmental > Aquatic > Marine > Coastal | place: USA: California... | reverse complement strand
GATGTTATCGGTTACGCTGTTTCAGCCTCAACCCCATTCATTCTGCTAGCCTATGTAGGTCCAATGATTCGACGCAAATTACCCGAGGGGGTCACACTTGCTGATTATGTGCGGATGCGAATCGGACGCCCCATGCAACTCTATGTTGGAATCATTTCAATCGCTTACATGTTCACTTTCCTTTTCGCAGAATTTACGGCAATCGGTAAGGCGATGGAAACCCTCAGCGATATGGATCCACTTCTCCCAATGCTAGCCGTTGCTGTTGTGACCACTGCATATACTACATATGGCGGATTACCGGCATCATTGCAAACAGATCGTTGGCAAGCATGGGTTGTCATGTGGCTGATTGTCGCTCTCCTTCTCATCCTATTCGCAGGTGACATGGGCTCGATCATATCTGATGCCAAGGCCTACAACCCTGAAGATGAATGGAGCATTGGCAGTATGTCCCACATGGACTCCTTCTCTTCAGGCCTAGCATTGGTCATTGCAATTACTGCGGCAGAGATGTTCTCCCAGGGCAATTGGCAACGTGCATGGGCATCAGAAGATGATGCGGCTCTGAAAAAAGGCGCTATGCTAGCAGCGGGGTTGGTATTACCTCTTGTCTTCATCATGGGCGTGCTCGGAACTGTCGCCGCTGGAAGGGGTGCAATAGCTGATCCATCCGCTGCATTTTTTGTTCTCATAGAGGATGCAAATTCCCTTCTGATTGCTGGATTTATTGTCCTTGGAATCGCACTTGTGTGCTCAAGCGTGGACACCTTACAAAATGCAGTTGCAGCTTCAATTACCCGAGATTTGTCCGATGGAAAAATGAACCTAAATCAAGCACGTATTGTAACTCTAGCAATGATTCCTATTGCAATCTATTTTGCAACAGGGCCGACGATTGGAGGGTTCACCTTTGACTCCCTAGGGGTTTTCGGGATTTTCTTATTCGCCGACTTACTTGCTGCTGCAACAGTGTTGCCTGTTCTGCTGACACTTTGGGATCGTGTAGATTCACGAGCATCGTTGGCGGGATCAATGTGCGGACTGATTTCTGTAGTGGCTTATGGAATGTACACATCTGATTTGAGTACAGGCATTGGATATCTGACCTCACCAACAAATGAATACGGCTTGGCAAACCTCAATGTTTTCCTGTCAGCCTTGATGGGCTCAGGCATGGTCACGATTCTGGGTTCATTGATTCTGACATCAGCAAATATTGATGATTCTGAAGATGAATGACCAAAACACATTGGCAAAGGAATCAAGAATGAACAGGGGAACCACCCTATGGGTGGCACAATGACAATCGGCAATCCTGCAGACACTTTGACCTATGTTCGAGCCCTTGGCTTGATTGTGGGCGGATACAGTGCTTACCAGCGTGATAAGCGTAGAGAAACCGATGTTGCAGTCAAGGAAGAAATACTCCGCTGTGCTGATCGTGTCCGCACTCATGTCGAAAATGTCCATGATGACGCTTATCGCGATGGGAATGTCAAACTCGCCAAAACATGTCAATCTACAATCGAAGAAATTGATGCTCTTCGAAATGATGTTAACCTCGGAGAAACCGGTGGAGAACACCCGTTCTTCAGCAAACAAATCACCACCTCCAAGAAAGTGCTTGCAAAATTAATCAAGCATGATCATGAGACCATGACGATCCTCGTCAAAGCCGTGAATCGCAGCACGACCTTGAGAAAGCGGCAGCCGAAGAAGGTGACGCGATGAAGGCTGTTAGGGAAACTCGGCAATTAGTTAGCAGTGTCCGGGGACATTTTAGTGAACGCAGAGCGGTTCTGAAAGGAATACAATAGGAAGTGAAACAATGGCAATACATCGATGGCGAGATACTCCAGAAGTAATTGCAAGAATGATTGACACTGGGTCAATTAATTCTTGGGCTACCAAAAATATCGTACTCAAACCCAATGAAACCTGTGTCATTATGGCTGACGGGAAAATCCAAGATATCCTCTCAGAAACTGTGTTGAAAAATTACGTCGGTGGATTCACACGCTGGTTGGGCAGCAAAATTGGTGTGGGTTCAAGAGATCACAAGATGATTTTCGCCATGACTGGGCCATTTGATCTCCTCTTCAAAATGGAAGGAGCGACTGCGGATGGAGGGCGTGTCAATGGTATGCTCAACATGCGACTTCAAATCCAACGCGACGATACTCCAAAACTTGTCAACATCTTCACCAATAGTGGCCGGGAACTCAATCGTGGCTTCTTTGTCAAAATGTACGAGCAAGAAATCATGAGCAGGGTTGTTGTGCCACTCTTATCCAAACAAGCAGATATCAATGCAGTTCGCACTCCAGACTTTGCAGATATGCTAGAGATGGCTGTTCGTGCAGAGATGCGTGGTTCATTTGACCAATATGGAATCACCATGCTACGAGCCTTTGCTGTCGTCAATGAAACCGACCTCGAGAAATTACAATCCTATACACAGCAAACCAATGTCATGGCCGCCCGAGCGGATTTGGTCAATGAAACTGCATTGGCTGCCATCGATCGCCAACAGAGTTTGACACTCGCTCGCATTGAAGCCGAGGCGAACATTGCCAAGGCTCAGGCCCGAGGTCAAGTTGAAGCAGCGCTTGAAAGCGAGCTTCTAGAATTACGAAAGCAAGAGGCTGAATGGGCGGCTGAACGCCATGACCAATCTGAAAGGCAGGATATTGAATTGGATGGTAAACAACGCAAGATGGATATTGCAATGAGTGCCTTTGAACAGGTTCAGGCTGCAAAGCGAGCACGGATGGAGCAGCAATCGAATGCTGACCTCACGCGCCAGCAAAACACGGATGATATACAACGTGAAATGATGAAAATGGCGGCCGACAACGGAGCATTAACTCCAGAGGTCATGCAGACTTTCCTAGAGCAGCAATCCGCTCAGAAGGGACAACCAGATTCACAGCCCGCTTCCCAAGAAACTGGCCCCATTACGACATGTGGAAATTGTGGTGGCCAAATCCAATTGAGTTGGCAAGCCTGCCCACACTGTGGAACATCTCTTTGATTCAAGACTCAAATGATGTTACTCATCGATTCTCAACAAATCGAGTGGAATCGCAATCGGTGGCATGTGGTCACTGAATCTATGCCGGCTTGTTTTAGGTGGGAATACTTCGCCTGAAAGAGCCATGTCGATGACTTGCTGTTTAGTCAAAGATTCAAATGCTGCTGCTGGCCAAATATCGAGTTCGATTCCATCGTCGGACAAATAATCCACTTTGATGACTGGCAGACGTGAAAGACCAATTCGGATACCAACATGATAGCGATGATGGCCATCTAGAATGGTCCCCGTATCCCGATCAACCAAGAGAGGTTTGGTGTAAGCACTCCAGCGAAGCGTCATTTCGTGCAAAGTATCGACGTTTCGAGGTTTGACGTCTTCGTGTGGTTTCAGCCACAGAATTGGAACCAACTCGACGTCCATGCACCCCCCATGGAATCCTCGTTGAAATCACTTCGCTCGGCGATAGCCTGATGACCGAGGTGCCAAGGAAGGGGTCAATGGCGGAAAGCGCATGGTTGGAGGGGGCCGTTGGCGACCTTCCGGGAGATTCGCTTTCGACAACGCTCCTGAACTGGAAAAATAGCCTACCCGAAGCCCTGCGGGAAGTTTGTAATCGTATTGCAACCACAGATGGTGGAATCTGGTTGGTCGGCGGTTCTGTTCGTGAAGCAATGCTTGGCAACCCGTGGAATGACTTGGATTTGGCAACCACATTGAGTCCTGATGAAATTTTAGACATCTTCCCCCGGGCCATTCCAACTGGTGCTCAATACGGAACGATTACTGTTCGCATCACGAATTCGGATATGGAATTTGAAGTGACAACATTACGCATGGAAGGGACATACGGAGATGGACGTCGCCCCGACGAAGTACAGTTTGGAACCTCATTGGAAGAGGACCTTTCGCGACGTGATTTCACAATCAACGCAATGGCCATTGATCTCGCTAGAGAACAGCTCTATGACCCCTATGGAGGTGTCGAAGATTTACTCAATATGTGCCTCAAAGCAGTTGGGGAAGCTGAAGAACGCCTGGGTGAGGATGGTCTGCGATTGCTTCGAGCCTATCGATTCATGGATCGTGGTGACAATGGTATTTGGCTACCGAATGCTGCACTTTCAAAGGCATTGTTGACTTGTGGCCATATGCTAGAAAATGTCTCTGAAGAACGTGTTTGGTCCGAATTCCGACGAGTACTAACCGGAGAAAATGCTGCTACAATTCTTGAACGAATGCGAAAAGATGGGATGCTCAGCCGAATTCTACCTGGTTGGGATGCCGATATTGATTTACAGCATCTCTTGAATCTTCCAGAAACAGATGCTTTTGCCTGCAGATTGGTCCTTCTTTCTTCAGACATTCCAAATGAAAGATGGAGAAGGATGGAACACGATTTACGAGCCCTAACCTTGTCCAATAAGGAGCGGAATCGTGTGATGAATTTACATCGACTGCTTGGATATTTACCCACGAATGTTGCAGAATTCAGGCGTTATAGGGCAGATGTGGGTGATATGATTGATGAACATTTAGCCATTGAAGCGGTACTACATCCAATGGAAACATCGATCGTTCGCGATGCACTTCTTGGCCTAGACCCCCTAAGGGGGGGAGACCAACCACTGGTAGATGGGCACCTTCTAGCCACTCGTTCTGAATTGCCCGCAGGACGACGATTAGGACGTCTCAAGGAGTGGTTATTCCGAATCCAAATAGAGCAGGATTTAACCACATCTGAAGAAGTACTGGGTTTCCTCGACACCTTGGACTGGAAAACTACTGACCCTGAATCATGGCCAGATGCAGCATGGCCCTGAATTTACTCGCTCAGTGATTCGATGTACTCGTCAGCAGTGAGGAGTTGATCTTCGTCAAAATCGTGAGGGGCAATCAATAGAATCCAACCTTCCGAATAGGTGTCATCGGTAACCAATTCAGGTGTTCCTTCCAATTCATTGTTGACCTCTAGAACCTTTCCAGCACAAGGAGAGTGGAATGTTTCACTACCTTCAGCAGAACGTAGTGAGAATAGTACGTCACCTTCACTGAACTCTTCAGCAACATCAGCAAAATCAAATTCATTGTCAGCAGCCGCATTGTCAGCCAAAGCGTCACTGGGTAAAACTGCCATAATCACGCGGAGAACGTCGCCCATTTCCTGGACCAGACAATCCGCAACACCGATTTTCCATGTTCCTTCCTCTTTATCCACAACTTGCATCCACATATGGTTGCGTGTATATTTTCGATCTGATAGTACGCTGAATTCTAGATAATCGTCCGACATAACGTCACCCTTATTGCCGCCGCGGTGTGACGACATATTTCAATAAATCGATTATGAATTTAGAAAATCGTCCGTAGGACGGGGATGCTTTCACGCATTGATTATCAATAAGAGGCCGGTGGCATGAACGAGGGAACATCGTGCAATTCCAAGAGACTGAAGAACAGAGTATGATACGAGAAATGGTCAGAGACTTCGCTGAAGAAGTTCTGGCACCTACCTGTTTAGCTAGAGACAAAGCACAACAACCCCCTATCGAAGAATGGGCGCAGTTCGTCGAATATGGATTACAATCTTGTACCATACCCGAGGATTTCGGGGGCGTCCCTCTCGATGATATTAGCGAAGCAATTATCGTTGAAGAATTGGCACGTGTCGATCCTTCATTCGCTGTATTCTTCTGTGTTCATGTCGGACTTTGTGCCAAGACAATTGTCATCCATGGCACCGATGAACAGAAAGCAAAGTATCTACCCATGTTAGCGACCGATAAAGTGGGCGCCTACTCACTTTCTGAAGCTGGGGCGGGTACAGATGCTGCCGCAATGTCTTGCAAAGCTAAACTCTCAGACGATGGAACACACTACCTGCTCACAGGAGAAAAGATGTGGGTCACCAATGGTGTGAGTGCAGACGTATACGTTCTTTTTGCCAAAGATGTTGATCACCCTGATTACGGTGTGAAAAAGCATGGTGGTACAACAGCATTCATCGTCGAACAAAGTTTTGAAGGATTCACTGTGGGTAAAAAAGAGGACAAATTGGGTATTCGTAGTAGCGATACTTGCACGCTCGTTCTTGAAAACTGTAAGGTCCCTGTCGAAAATGTGCTTAAATCACCAGGGAAAGGATTCCCAATCGCCATGAACGCTCTTGATAACTCACGCATTGGTATTGCGGCTCAGGGCCTTGGAATTGCTCAAGGCGCCTACGAATCAGCGCTGAAATATGCACATGAAAGAGAAGCATTTGGCGTCCCCATCGCGCGCCATCAAATGATTACTGCATACCTAGCCGATATGGCTACACAAGTGGAAGCCGCTCGATTAATGGTCTACAAAGCTGCATGGACTAAGGAACAGCACTACCATCACGGCGGCCACCGTCACTCCAAAGAAGCAAGTATGGCCAAATTATTTGCTGGTGATACAGCAATGTGGGTTGCTGAACGTGCCGTACAAATTCTCGGAGGATATGGCTACACCACTGATTTCCCCGTGGAACGATTCTTCAGAGATGCAAAGATTACACAAATTTACGAAGGGACGCAAGAAGTTCAAAAATTGGTTATTGCGCGAGCCATTAGCAAGGACGTGTGATTAAATCAGAATCGAACACGGTTCCTTCCGGATAAGTCACCGGTTCTGATTGTGGTTGGAACACAGTCGCACTCCCTCCGATGAGGACTCCTGAATCATCCCCCCACCGCAAAAATGCACCTTCCCACAATCCAAGGACGGGGCAATTATTGTGTTCATGGAATTCCTGAATTCGCTGTGCACGAGTTTCTCCAAAATGCTGCTGGAAATGATCTCCTTCCTTCAACCAAATACTGCCATCGTGATAGTGGGCATTTATTTGGAAAGAAACCAGTGCAAAAGTTTCGAATGATGGAGGTTCGACAATGGGCATATCATTGGTTGTCTGCATTGTTGGACAAGCAACATTTGCTCCAGCGCTAACGCCCATGTAAGGCATCCCATCTGATACTCGTTGTCGCACAATATCGATGAGACCATTTTCATGCAAACTTTGGGTCAACAGGAAGGTGTTTCCACCACCGACATACAACCCCTGAGCCTGAGCAATCGCTGCACATGGATCTTTGAAGGATTCTATACCGCGCATGTTAACTCCACTGGGGGCAGAAAATCTGCACATACTCGATGTGGATTCTGCGTGATTGGCACTAGCATATGGGATGAAAATTACTTCATCACACCCTTCAAAATGTTGCCGCATTTCTTCAAAATAAACCGCTCGGCGCGCCTCACTACGGAGACCACCGCTCCCCAATAGGAGTCTCATATGTCAGTCTCCAAAATTTTTGAATCGGCCATTAGACTACTGGCGGCCTGTGCAATGAGAGGGTTGGGGTCTTCAACCAGCGAAGATAAAATTTCAGAAATAGAAGGGGGTACATTGCGGCCATGAAGATGTTCCAAAATTCGAGCCCGAGAAATATCATCCCCATTTAGGAGTAAATCTAGTCGCATCTCATCGGCTCTTGGTTCTCTACGTGAACGAAGTAAGCGTGGCAATAACAATCGATCATTACTGTCTCTTGCAGCCTCATAGACTCCTGCCCATTCGAACCAATCTGCATCATCCAAATGCAAAGCAATCACCTTACGAAGGGCAGGTTCTGGATCCACACAAAGATTGGAAATAACCCTAGAGTTCTGTGACTCGATGAGACTTGGAAATCGTAATTTAGCTGCTTTGAGTCGAAGTGGGCCATCCAATAACTGATCGACAACGGATGGTGAATGCCCAATTTCAATCATCTGATTGAGGGCTGTTTCACGAACGCGAACATGGGGGTCAGATAGCATCCCCTCTAGTATTTCGGTGTCACCTGAATGTGTAATGGCCATCTTTCGAATAATGTGATCTTCACTTTCGATGGCGACTGGAATGGCGCCCGAATCAATCGTAAGGCGCGCCTTCCACGCCTCACGGCAAACCGAAATATCGGAATCCACACAGAGCGTGGAGAGAATTGAAAGGGCTTCAGAACCAATACGTGGAGATAATTCTGCAGCGAGTGCCCTCAAACGAATCTCTTTTCGCACAGAAAGTGAAACGATAACCTTGCGATTACTTCCATCAACCCATCGACGAATACCATCTATCGCCTTCTCAACAAACCACTCGTCATCTGCATCCAACAACTCGATAAAAGTAGCCAATGCGACAGGATTGTCAATTTCAAACAGGCGACGGATTGCCATTCTACGCTGCCGCACGTCCTTGTGCTTTAGCCGTCCAAGTTCATGTTGCAGCATGGGGCCCAAACTGAGGGTGCAACATCCCATGTATAGCGTTCACGGGATGAGGTCTCCGTGACGACCGAACCCTCCGATCGATTCTTCGTCGTCATCAGCCTCAGGCCTTCCGGGTTGCATTAATCGTACATCGACGAGAGTGATCAACAATTGCCAAACATCGCCAAGCCAATCCATTTCAGCACTGAGTAAATCAGCAACGGGATGGACCTCATCAATCCAAATCTCCGAATCTAAAGACCAAGGTGGCTCATCTTCCAGATTTGTAGAATCCGGCAAAGGTTCCAAATCATCAGGCAGTGATTCCAAATCTGCTGAAAGTTGATTCAATCTATTCAACAAATCCTCATTGAACATACCAATTTCATCCCCCAATATTGCACCTTCGCGAAGAAGTTCAGCGAGAGTTTTGGCTGAAAGAGGCTCAGGTTCTGTATCTGCAATATCAACGGGGCCAAACAACACACCTCCAAGATCGGTGTCTAACCAGCCATCACCCACTCGTTCACGTTTGACCAAATGTTGTGAAAAACGACCACCGATTGGTGCGATTGTAAAACCACCATCCCCCATTCTTGATTCAAGCCAAGCAGGAAGGGTTTCCAATGAACCTGTAACCAACACGCGATCGAGTGGTTCAGGAAGCTGAGGTGGGCAATGAGTGATTTGACGCATTTTTCTTACCCTCACCGTGTGGGTTTCCGTGACCGAAGAAATCCTCTCGCGGACATGATCGACAACTTCTCTAGATGGATCGACAACCACCACTCCACCTTCAGGACCAACAATATGGGCAATGAGGGCTGCAATATACCCTCCTTTAGCGCCTAAAATCAGTACTTCTTGTCCCTGGGCCAATTCAAGGTGATGTAACATGGTCGCAATCATGTGTGGCGCCGAGATGGTCTTGACGCCGCCTTTGCTAGTTTCTAGGAACACAAGAGGGCGGTCATGCCAAAATGGATTCAATTCGTAATCAGTATATGTCCCAATATCAACTGAATGCATTGCAGCTGAAATATCCGAATCCATGGGCACACCCGCATTTTGGAGGCGCTCAATCAATCGCCGAATACGAGTCGGATGCTCGACCATTACACCTCCATTTTTCTCCTCACTCAAAAGGCTGCGGTGGGGTTCACCTCATATCCCTCAACCTCTCGCGCTAAATTACGGGTCCGTGGTCTAGCGGTTATGACGTCGCCCTTACAAGGCGAATATCACCAGTTCAAATCTGGTCGGTCCCATTACTGCTCTTCAGTCCACTCGACATCGTCGCCAAGTGCGTCTTTTCCTTGTTCCTCAAGAGTTGTTGCGACCTTTTCCGTAGTCCAAACCGTGTTGTCTTTCCAGGTATCCAAATCGGGATTTATCGAGGAAAGGGCTTGAGTGAGATCAAGTTCAATGGTCTCATCAGCCGCAGCTTCCGCCTGTGCAGCAACCCGTACGGCTTCGATTCGACCGAAATGTGCATCCCAAGCTTGTATGGCCTTCTGCATGGCAAAAAGAACGAACGAATGTTTGTTTGAGGCACGATCCCCCCCGCCAAATTCTCCCCGGCGGACTAGATATGATTCTCCAACACAAACTCCCACGTAAACGGTACCAACTGGTTTCCCCACATCCCCTCCTGTCGGGCCGGCAACACCTGTAATCGAAATGACCAGACCACTGCCGGATGACAATTGCGCACCTTGCGCCATTCCAAGAGCAACTTCATGACTAACGGCGCCACGTTTTTCCAATTTGGTTGGATTGACGCCCAATTGAGAGACTTTTGATTCATTCGAATATGTCACCCAACCCTGTGTAAACCACGAAGAGGCGCCCGAGATGTCAGTGAAACAACTGGCGAGTAAACCACCGGTACAGGATTCTGCAACAGACAGGCTCCAACCTTCCTTCTTCAGGCGCCGAACGAGCCGAGCCGCGAGCATGGAGGCCTCTTCACTCACGAACTGACGGCTTCAGCGGCTGTTCTTAGGCATGCCGACGGTATTTCTGCGGCTATATACATCCTGATAGGGCGCAGTAATGCCTTTGAACGGTCGCGTCAGGGTGGAGGTCTGTGAGCGACGTTGGATGGGGCGAAATCCACCGAAAGGTGATGGCAGCGGGTCTCATCCCTGCCCGTTCTGTTCGTGAACGATTGCTGGCCTTACCATCGATTGAACCTTTACTTCAGGCTGCTGAAAATACAGGTTGCAAGGGGATGTTGGATGAAAAAATGCTCGATTCATTACTCGCCCAAACCACAACCAAAGTGGTGGCAAGAACAATTGCTCCAATTGCTGAACCCGAGCCTGTGTCGGCCCCTAGGATTCACGACCTAGATCACTACAAATTAGCTGATTTCCCGATGCAGGCCAGAGATGTGGACGCTGAGATCACCGTGCATTTTGATATCACTGGAAAGAGTGTTACTGAGGGGAAGAAGGAGGACATTCAATCATGCTTTAACGATCGACTTAAGCAAATTCGGCGTTTGATTCTTGACAGGAATTTGCCCAATCGTCCAATCGCTGTAAATGAAGCCGTGCGGCAAAAAAAGCAGTTCACAGGCCGGGACAATGACTTCACAATCATTGGCCTTGTCAAGGATTCAAATACAACGAAAAATGGAAACTTGCGTTTTTCTCTAGAAGATTCGACGGGGGAAATCAGTTGCATGCTCATGCAACGTGATGAAGATAATCCAAATCAGGAAATTGTCCATGCCGGTTTGATGGATGATGATGTAATCGGAGTCAGTGGTACATTCAACACATCAGGGGACCTCATGTTTGCTGATGACATTCATTTCCCTGCCTTGACAAAGCATGAACGACGAACGGCTGGCGAAGACCAAGCCGTCAGTGCAGCTTTCATCTCTGACTTGCATTTGGGAAGCAAGACATTCCTAGAACCGCAATGGCACAAGATGATTCAATGGTTCCATGATGACCCATTGGCCAAAACGATTCGGTATCTGGTCATCAGTGGAGATGGTGTGGATGGTGTTGGAATTTATCCAGGTCAAGATCAACATCTCAACATTCCTGATTTGTTCAATCAATACTCGCGCTTGGGGACCATGTTACAAGAATTACCAGATTGGGTCGAAGTGCTTCTCTTGCCAGGAAACCATGATGCTGTACGGCCAGCAGAACCACAGCCGGCAATCGACCATGAATTGCAAACCGACTACAATAACACAATGTTTGTCGGAAATCCATGCGATTTCAGCCTCAATGGAGTTCGAGTCCTTTCCTACCACGGCGTATCCATCATGGATTTCGTTTCTTCATTGCGCACTGTCACCTTTGAAACGCCTGAAGCAGCCATGCGGGCAATGATTGATCGGCGGCACCTCGCACCTTCATGGGGTGGAAAAACACCACTTTCGCCAGAACCCGAGGACCGATTGGTGATCCAAGAAATCCCCGATATTTTCGTCACTGGTCACGTTCACGGGCACCATATAGAGACTTACAAGGGTATCAATTTGGTTCACAGTAGTACTTGGCAAGACCAAACTGACTACCAACGTATGCTAGGATTCCAACCCAAACCATGCATCCTGACCGTGGTCAATCTACACACCCACGCAATGGCGGCGATTCCATTCGTCTAATCTTCAAACAGGTCATCTTCGAGTAGTGTTGAATAATCCAACTCGTGTTTGCGTGTTCGAATGAATGCAACAAGAATCATAAGCACAACCAACAATAGCGCAATTTGGATGAAGGGTTCGCCAAACAAATCGCCAATGTTTGCTTTCTCATCTGAATCCTCCTCAGTTTCACTTGGTTCTGAATCTGGGTCTGGTAATGAAGATGCGGCATCTTCCTCAGTAATTGTGAATTCCACACTAGATGTGTTTGAATTACCTGAAGCATCGGCAATTGTAACTGTTAATGTGTGTATTTCAAGCGCAGGGAGAACGGGGTAGGGAGCAATTGTCATATCATGATTCTTGCGAAGAGCGATGTCGTCTCCAGAGAAAGTTTGACCGCCGACTTCGATTGATTCCGTCGCTTCTTCACTTGTGTACCAAGTCACTCGCAGCAAGCCACCATCAAGTACCTCAACATCAAGATTCAACAGTTCTGGTGATGTGATATCGGTCTCATTGGATGTGTAAAAAGAGATTGAGGCAGGAGGAGCATCTTCAACCGTAATCGAACAATTATAGGCAGTTCCTGCGGAGAGTCCAGTCATCTGTAGAGCCTGAGAATAGAACATCATGGGTGTCTCAAGACTGTTGTCTGTACAGTTTACAATACCCGTGGCTGATTTTGTGGTTGACCAAGCGACAATCGCTGAAGATGTTGTAATACTTGATACACTAATGCCGAAAATTTGCTGTGCGACTTCAGGGAGTTCGATTCCAGTCAGGGTTGCATAGGTTTGTGTGTCGACATCATACGAACCGAGCATGGCTGCTTGATCGGTTGTATTGTCAAGGACCATATCGATGATGTTCGGATCGTAATCTCGACCATCGACGGTGTTGGGGTCTGCTCCGCCACCCAACCGCCACGTCTTAGCCTCAGCATCGACATCGCGCCACTTGCCTGTGCCAAATCCATCTTGTGAACCGGCGACGACGATGAATCTGTAGTTTGGAATGTTTTCACCGATGACATTCTTAGACACTGTGATTGTGATGGTCTTGGAATCCTTGTCAGAAGAGACTTCGATTCCTTTGGCACTGGTCTCACCAGTACTGGCACTAACTGATTTCACTGCCCCAGGTTCACCGGTTACAGAAACGGCTACTTCCCAAGCCCAATCTTCGTGTGTTACGGCATAGGCGCCATCTAACAATTCGGTTTCACCATAGGTGGATTCTCCTTGATCCACATAAATTTGGACTATCTGATGGCTGAATCCATTGGAAAGGCCCCAATAATCGGTCATCTCGGCAAATGAAATCTCGAAGCGGGCATTCCATTCACTCTGACTCACCTTGAGATGGGTGATGTCGAAGAGGCCGGAGCCGGGTGCGAAATCACCTGCCAGCGGGTAGGTGTAATCACCATCTCCGGTTTCATCACCAGCAGCATCATCAATATCGAGTAGAGTAACCCATTCTTCCAAATCTGGCATCACCATTTCAGCAGGAGCTGGTGGGGCGACTTCAACATCTACTCCATCTCCATAAGCGTACGAATCTCGCCAACTGGACACAACCTTCACCCGGGTTGAATATCGTGGGGCAAGTCCTAGATCAGACCATGGAATCTGGAATTCGAACACCTCATCTACAGCACATCCACCCAGAATCGATTGGCCGGCTAGATTCCATCTCTCATTATCACCAATCTTACCTTTAGCTTCGAAAATATCGAATTTGGCTCGACCATCTTCCCACAACTCACCGAAGTTGAATGAAACCATGCTTTTCGCAGGGAAACCAAGTACTGTATTCCCATAATATGTCCTGAAATTGGTCTCAACCTCATTGAAGTTGATGGCGTTCGGTTGCATGAAGTAGATGGAAAGATCGGGCATCGACGTCATGTCCATTGCTTCCCAATCTGTTGGTGTACTACCCAAATCAATCCGCACGTAGACATTAGAGGCGTCATAACCCAAATGGAAGGACTCGATGTCCAACAGTTCGTCATCAGTGCCCGCATCATAGACGGCTGCACCATCCCATTCACCGGGCAATGCGATACCGTCAATCATCGGTTCGATGACCCCTCCATAGGGGGTTTCAGGCAAGGCAGGATTTGTCCACAAGTCGAGTAAATATGGAGGAAGGTCAAGATTGACGGCACGATAGATATTGGATAGATGAACCTTGAACAATACGTCCCACATCTCATCATAGCCGCTGTCTTGGTCCAGCCCATACCACCAGTACCAATCGCTACCTTCAGCGATGTACAGGCTTTCCCAAGCATCATCCAAACCCGCATGATTGGGGTTCTCTACCTCAAAGGCGGCAAGGGCTTGCCGGGCTTCGACTGTGCGTTGCCAAGCAAGGCTCTCCTCCGCCTCTCCTGCCCATGTTGACAATGTTCCATCAATCCATGAGCCTGTGCCAATGACATCGATTTCAGGCAAGGTGAGATTCTTCTCAAGGAATTCGCCGGGTGTTGTTGTCACAACGGTCGGGTGTGTACTCAAACGACCGAACCATTCCTCTGTGAATGGACGACCATTGTCATGGTGTTGGAAGTCGGACATGAACATCCAATTCTCTCCATCCAGAGCCACTGTCAACAAATGATCGCTCGGATCTTTGCCTTCATCAAGCAATTGTTGGCGGATATTGTCACAATATGCAAGAAAATCAGAGACTGCAGCCTCTGGTGTCATCGAACCATACTGGAAGGCGATTCGATCGCTAATCACGCGATCTCTGAAAACAGTTGCAACATCATCCACCATCCAAGGTGTTGCAAGATTGGATGCTACGGAAACGTCGATTGTTTGACCATTCATGTCGGTTGACTCCTCAAGATTGAGTTCGTCAGTAACCATCCATTCAATACCAACATCTGCCACAGGTTGAACCATTGAAGGTGACACAGATTGTTCACTAGGCCACATGCCAACAGGACGGAAACCCAACTCTTCTTCGAACAAATCCATACCATTCTGCAAATGATTGGTGACATCTTCTGGCCAGGAATCTTTGTTGACGCGAATCCCATCTTCAAAGGTCCATCCATCCATCATCAATAGAGGCATAATTGGATGATAATACGGGGTTGTCGTCAACTCAACTTGACCATTTGCGGCCAGTTCTGAATACATGGGGAGAATGTTCGACATATGTGCCTCTTGAGCATCAAGAACATATGCCAAATCGGTCAAGGTGTACTGTCCATTCTGCATGAACAAATCGATCAGCCCCTGATCACGGTGACTGGAGTTGTATTCTCCTTGAACATAGGAGGGGCTGAATTGAAAGAGATACCACAGCACCTGCAAGTCAAGGAAATCCTGTGAATCAAGCAAAGTATCATCCATGATTGTAGCCGGTTTCAAATTGTGCATCGTCATTCCATACAATTCTGAATAACGTTGACTCGAAGGGAATACCCAACCAACTCGTGAATCCTCAGACGTGACGTTGTAAATCCATCCTGAATTCCAAAATGATTGAAATTGCATCGTATGCAACTCAAGTGTAGTGGCATTTGGATATCCTTCTGAATTCCATGAACGACGAGCAATGTCAGTATGCACATCAAGTACACCATTTTCTGAATAATCAAGCAACTGCTCGATGAAAGATGGGACCAAGTTGTAGGTCACCTTGGTATCTGTGCCTGACAGAATACCAGGGCTGTCGACATATTCAGTCATTGCATGAACACGGACCCAAGGCATCTCAACCATGCCGGTCAACTTGTTCTTGTAATACGGTTGATGTTGGTGGAAAACAATGGCTAGATTCAGTGCATCATCAACCTTCTCAACAGGGGTATCCAAAGTTTGTATAGCCACATCGGAACTGGGTTGAGATATGGATCGATTCTCGATTTGATACCAATGAGTGAATGTTTCAGCCCCATTGGCCGAAGCAGGGTTCTCTTGTGGGAATGCAGTCCACACATTGCCAGCATCTTGCCATTGAGCCCACGCGACAATGCCAATGTTTTCTGGAGAATCAACACCGTCCCATGGAATTGCAATTTCCGTATTTGGATTGCCAGACCAACCAATCCAGGA
>Ga0315326_10000757_pt1 | contig 16114 bp, 19 predicted proteins | sample M180m32315metaG_FD_203457 | JGI IMG/M metagenome (GOLD analysis project Ga0315326, IMG submission 203457) | Ammonia-oxidizing marine archaeal communities from Monterey Bay, California, United States - M1 80m 32315 | ecosystem: Environmental > Aquatic > Marine > Coastal | place: USA: California... | reverse complement strand
CCTCATACTGCTACTGGAAAAATACAAAAATTAGCATTAAGAGAACAATTTAAGGACTATAAGTTTGAAGTTAAATAAATTAATAATATTTTTTTTTCTCTCTGTAATTTTTAATATTAATTTCACATATGCAGATAAAAGTACCGAAGAAGCTTCAACAATACATTTGCACCAAGTACAAAGTATTATGGATGACGTAGATGAAATTATTCCTAGTAGTAAGAATAAAAATATTTATGAAATTAATAAAAATAAGCAATTATTTGGATACGCTTTTATTTCTTCTAATTTTGCTGAATCTAAAGGCTTTGCTTCTTCTCCTTTTAATATTTTAGTATGTATCTCCCCGCAAGGAGAAATATTAAATGCTATATTGCTTTCTCATTCAGAACCTCTTTTTTTATATGATAATACTGGTCCAGTTGAAGGAAAAGAAGAAGGTGTGCTTTATAGATTTGTTTCTCAGTATTATAATAAAACTATTAATGGTTTGTCAGTAAACACAGATGAAGCTGATGAAACAAAGAAAATTGATGGTGTTACAGATGCAACTATTACCTCTATTTTAATGCATCAGTCTATAAAACTTGCTTCAAATAAGGTTGCCAGAATTGTTTCTATTCCGGGTTTTGTAGATAATAAAAATATTTTAGATCATGAAACTTATAAACCCATGACATGGTTAGAATTATTAAAAGATGGCTCGATAGGGTTGGCTAAGTTTATTAAGAATAATAATGGAAAAATTATTCTTCAGAAAAATGAAGGAAATAAGTTTATAGATGATGAAGATAGTTATTTAGAAAATTATTCTTCATTTATTACGAAAGGCGATAAAGGCCGGATAGAGTACAAGAAGGATTTTGAGTATAAAAATACTGATAATGAGCAAATATTTTTAGATATCTATTTTACATATGCTAATCCAATTGGAATTGGGCAAAATATTATAGGAAAAACAGCTTATATCAATAATTTTGCTAGAAGTGGAAGACCATCTAATGCCAAAGGGTTTTTTATATCTACTAGGGGAACTTTCTCTGTACTAACACCTCTTAGATGTCTTGAACATAAAACAAGTATTTCAAGAAAAAATTGTGAAACTAAAGGTTTATCTAAAAATCACTTTGATAGAATTTATATTGAACAGAATGGGAAAAAATTCTCCTTTAAAACAACGGATAGAACTAATTTTATGTTTACAAGGAATATAGAGGATTCTACTCCAAGGTTTTTTAATGAGATAGCACTATTATTTATAGATAATCCAGATGAATTTGATCCAGCTCAAACATGGGATCTAGTTATAAATTTTGCTTCAAGATTTAGCAAAATTTCAAAAGAAGAAAGGCAAGTAAGTTTAAGTTATATTCCACCTAGCCGTCTTATTATAGAACCAGTACTAGAAGAAAATTTAAATAATAATTGGATATCTGTTTGGAAATTACAATCAAATAATATTTTTACTTTAATATTATTCTTTCTTGCATGCTTCTTAATATTTTTCTATCAAAATAAACTAGTGAGAAATAGAAAAATATTTAATTTTTTAAGGATTGCGAGTCTAGTTTTTTGCTTGATATGGGTTGGGTGGATAGCTGGAGCTCAGTTGACTATTGTAAATATTTTAAATTATGTGCAGTTATTGATTACTCAAAACCTTAATTATTCTGTAATAGTATATGACCCACTTATTACGGTTATTAGTATAGTCACTTTAATTTCATTTTTTGTGGTTGGTAGAGGTTTTTTTTGTGGTTGGCTATGTCCTTTTGGAGCATTACAAGAATTGGTAAATGTAGCGGCAACATTTTTAAGAGTTAAGCAAATTGAGATTAAAGAAAAACTTCATAGAATATTATTAAATCTTAAATATTTTATATTATTAATTATATTTATATTAATGTTTTATGATCTAGATTTGGCATTAATTATGACAGAAGTTGAGCCTTTTAAAACAGCTATAACTCTAAAGTTTGATAGGTCATTTAACTATTTATGTTACGCACTAGCATTAATTTTTATATCAATATTTGTTAATAGATTTTATTGTAGATATATATGTCCTTTAGGAGCGGTATTAGCACTTGGGGGAAAATTCAGATTATTTAATATATTGTTAAGAAAAAAAGAATGTGGAAATCCTTGTCATTTATGTGAAAAATCATGTCCTACTCAAGCTATAAAAGAAAATGGAAAAATAGATATGAATGAGTGTTTTTATTGCTTTGATTGTCAGGAAGAATATTATGATATTCATAGATGCCCACCATTGGCGATAGAACAAAAACAGTTGTATAGGTAGAAGATATGATTATAAAAGCTCTTAAAACATTAAAATCTTTTGGCTTTGAACCAAAAAACATATTAGATATTGGTGCGAATAAAGGAAAATGGACTTTAGAAATTAAGAAGAAGGTGTTCCCTAAGGCGGAATATACTTTAATTGACGCTATAGATTATAATGAAGCAAAGAAAGTATCTTCTAAGAATAAAAATATATATTTTAAAAATATATTATTAGATGAATTAGAGCGTAATGTTACTTGGTATGAAAAAAAAAATACTGGAGACTCATTATATAAAGAAAACACAGGATATTTTGATGATTGTAAAGAAATTAAAAGAAATACTACTACTTTAGATTCAGTTTTTGAAAAGGGTGAATTCTTTGAATTAATAAAAATAGATTGTCAAGGTGCTGAAATTCCTATTTTAAAGGGAGGCAAAAGATTAATCGAAAAAGCATCAGTAATTATTTTGGAAGTTCCATTTATGGGTGAGTATAACATAGGTGCTCCAAATTTTTATGAACATATAAATTTTATGGAAAATATTGGATATAGGGTTTTTGATATTGTAGAGCTTCATAGGGTAGATAATATTTTAATTCAAATAGATATTATTTTTATAAAAAAAGGTCATGATTTTGAAAAAAAAGTAGATTTAATTATTAAAAAATTAGGAAGATAATTTTTGATAAAAGGACTTAGATATGAATAAAGATTTAGTTTTAATGACGATGGAAGACAAGTTAGCAATACTAATGCTGAATAATGTTCCAAATAATTTATTAAATGACCAATTTTTAGATGCTTTAGAGAATAAATTAATATTGTCAAAAAATAAAGGAGCTAGAACAATATTGATATCAACAAAGTTAAAGCATTTTTCAGCAGGTGCAGATCCTAAATTTTTATTAAATTCAAGAACAAATAGTGATCCTATGAGATTAATTAATATCATAGAAAAAATAGAAATACCCTGTGTGGCAGCAATTAGAGGAGGAGCATTAGGAGGAGGATTTGAACTTGCTTTAGGATGTGATTTTATAATAGCATCTGATACTGCTAGAATAGGTTTAGTTGAAGTTTCTGTGGGTTTAATGCCTTTATCTGGAGGTGTTCAACGTTTAGTTAATAGAGTTGGTCTTGCTAGAGCAAAAGAGATTACTATGTTTGGTAGAAGGTATGATGCCAAAACTTTAGAAACTTGGGGAGCCATTAATATGGTAGTTCCAGATATAAAACTATTAGATTCTGCAATATCATTTTCTAAGCAACTAGCTAATGGACCTACTACAGCTTTTAAAGAAATTAAAAAAATTGCAAACGTTACAGCAAAAAATGGAATAAAAGAAGCTGATAAATATATGAAGAAATCTAATAATAAAGTTTTAACTTCTGAAGATGCAAAAAAAGGTATTTCTTTTTTGGCAGGAAAATTAAGTACTATTAACTTTAAAGGAAAATAAAAAATGTCTGGACCTTTAAAAGGTATAAAAGTAATTGATTTTACTAGAGTGTTGGCAGGACCGCACTTTACAAAAATGCTTTCAGATATGGGAGCAGAAGTTATAAAAATTGAACATCCAGAAACTGGAGATTTGGCTAGGTTGGGTAGTCCTATAAGTGGTAATTTTTCTCATTATTTTGTTCAACAAAATGTAGGAAAAAAATGTATTTCTTTGGATCTAAATAAGGATGAAGGTAGAGAGATAGTTCGAAAACTATGTGGTGATGCAGATATAATTGCTGAAAATTTTAGACCCGGAACTTTAAGTGCTTTTGACATAGATTATGATAGTATTAAATTATTAAATAAAAAAGTCGTATATGTTTCTATTAGTGGATATGGGCAATATGGACCATTAAGAGGAAGGGCGGCATTTGCCCCAACAATTCATGCAGAGTGTGGAACTGCTCATACAAAATTTAAACATGTTGGCACGGACTTAGATGATTTTTCTAATATGCAGAGTGACTTTTCGCATGCAGATGTTTACACAGGCTTAGAGGCGGCAGCGTCTTGTCTTGCAGCTTTACATAATGCAGAAAAGACTGGATTTGGGCAACATATAGATGTGTCCTTAGCTGCAACGATGATTGCTGTTAATGAAAGAGCGCACGCTGAATTGGCTGGTATGGATGATAGAAATGATGAACCATTTGCATTATCTGCTCCAGAGTCTCCTTATATAAAACTTTCAACGGGAGATATAGCAGTTATTGCTGCTAGTCCAATTTTAGGAGTAGTATTTACACGTTATGCGAGAATGATGAGACGTTTAGATTTATTGGAAAATCCGTTATATAAAACTGCTAAATTGCGTCGTAAGAATTTTAAGAAATTGATGAAAGAGGTAAATGATTGGGCTTCGACTTTTAGAAGTATTGAAGATTTAGAGGCACAAGTGGGAGAAGTGGGGTTAGCAGTGGGCAAATTAAATAGTATGAAAGATTTTGCTGAAGGTGAATGGGGAAGTCATTGGGGAGCAGTAAGAGATATTGAAGATGGCAAGGGGGGAATAATTAAAATACCGGGCCTTCCTTGGAAGTTCTCTAAAACTAATTGTAAGCCAGGAAATCATATGGCTACTAGAGGTATGGATAATAAAAGTATTTTACAAAACCTTGGTTATTCAAAGGCAGAAATAGAAGGTTTTTACAAGAGGAAAGTTATTGCAGAAGGAAAATTTTAATTATGTTTGATTTAAATTTAAAAGATAAAGTTATTCTTATTACTGGAGGGAGTGACGGTTTGGGCTTTGCTTCTGCAAAGTTATTATCTGAACAGGGAGCTAAAGTTGTTATATGTGGAAGAAGAAAAGATTATCTTAAAGAAAAAGCTAATATAATTAGAGAAGAAACAAAAAATGAGGTTTTAGATATTCATTGTGATGTAACTAATCCTGATCAATGTAAAAATTTAGTGGAAAAAATTATTTTAAAATTTAAAAATATTGATGTTTTAGTAAATAATGCTGGTTCATCATCAGCGTTTAGTTTTGAAAGTGTTACAGACCAAGACTGGGAAGATGATATAAATTTAAAGTTGATGGCTGCAGTAAGAATGTGTCGATTAGTATTACCTTATATGAAATTTAGAAAGTCTGGCTCAATAATTAATGCGGCAATAGGAGGAGGAAAAGCGCCAAAAGCAGAACAGCTTCCAACATCAGTAACTAGAGCTGCAGGAATAAATTTAACAAAATCCTTATCCAACGAGTTTGCTCCATTTAATATCAGGGTTAATGCTGTTTGTATTGGTTTAATTAAAAGTTCTCAATGGGAAAGAAAAGCCCATAATTCTGACGTTCAAACATTATACAATGAATTGTCAAAGAATGTTCCTTTAGGAAAAGTAGGAGAAGAGAGTGATTATGCAAACTTAATTGCTTTTTTGTCATCAGATAGAAGTGCTTATATTACCGGAACAGCAATTAATATTGATGGTGGAATGTGCCCAGTAGTTTGAAATTAATTATATTTGTCATAAAGATTTTAGTGTACAAATATTAACGATTAGTTTTAACTAAAGTATTATTCTTTTTACTTCCATTTATTAACCAAATGGGTCTTTTAGAATAGTTTACGCTGTGTCCATCTTTTTGGTCATAATTTTTTGTTTTTCTATTAAAATTACTTTTTGATGACATATATCTATAAACAATTCCAGCTCTTCTTAAAGGTGAATTATTTCTGTCAGAACCGTGAATTAAGTTAGCATGATGTAAAGATATTTGTCCGGGTTCCAAAAAAATATAATCTTTAATTTTATTATTAATGTAATTTTTATTAATACCTGCATTTAGTGCAGTGTTATTATTATTAACTTCATGTTTATATGTATTATCTTTATGTGAACCCGCTATAACAGCTAAACAGCCGTTAATTTTTGTAGCCTTGTCTGCTGCAATCCATACTGAGCAGGTAGACATTGGTTCAATAGGCCAATAATGTGCATCTTGATGCATTGGGACTTCCATACCATCAAAAGGAGGCTTACAAAATATCTGGCTTCCCCAGAGTATGATATCATTACCAATAATAGATTTTACTATATTTATTATTTCTTTAGTATGAGCTAATTTTAAAAAATATTTATGATTAATATTATTTAATTCTCCTTTAGTTCCTCTTTTTATATGAGGACAGACAATTTGTTCTGGTCGTATATTTGGATTATTTTTGATAATTTCATTAATATTTTTTTTAAGCAGCTCAACTTGTATTGGAGAGAATTTCCAAGAAGGAGTAATATATCCATTTTTGTGATATTTCTTTATTTCTATTTCATTAATAGTCATTATTATAGATAATCCTTATTTGCATTAAATTCTTTATTCTTATCTAAAACACCTTCTCCAGGAACATGGTTAACTTCTAATCTAATACCGTCCGGATCTTCAAATAAAATATAATAATAACCAGGAGCCCAATCACCTTCTAATGGGCCGCGTATAATTAAGGCTTTCATTTCTAATAGTTTATCAAATATTAAATCTATATCTTTTTTATTTCGAGCTCTAAAACAAAAATGGTGAAGTCCTATATTATTTTGGTTAAATGATACACTATCAATATGTTCATTAATTTGCTGAATCATAATACCAGTTCTTGCACCTACGTGATAAATAGATTTTTCTCCTTCATGAACTCTTGTTAATCCTAGAAATGGTAAAAGCTCATTATAAAATTTTTTTGATTTGGAGATATTTTTTACTGATAAAGCTATATGAGCTATTCCATTTATATTTATCATAGATATTTTCCTAATTACTATTAAAGATTTAGATATTTTATGCTTTAATTATAGTATATTTATAAATAGAGGAAGTCATTATGAAAATTTCAAGTATAGATACGCTTAGAATAGAAGAATTTCCAAATTTACTTCTTGTAGAAGTAAAAACTGATAATGGTCTTATAGGACTAGGAGAAACTTTTTATGGGCCTGCTTCTGCAGAAGCGCATATACATGAAATAATAGCACCTTATTTATTAGGAAAAGACCCTTTAGATATTGAATTGCATCAAAAAAACTTAATAGGATATACAGGTTTTATTGGTGCATCTGCAGAAAGAAGAGGGTCTTCCGCCATTGATATTGCCTTATGGGATATATGGGGAAAAGCTACTTCTCAGCCAATTTACAACCTCTTAGGGGGTAAGGTTAAAGATAAAATTAGAGTATATAATACATGTGCTGGTTCACACTACATTAGGAAGTTACCTACTCAAGGTACAAGTAATTTTGGTTTAGATAATATTGATAAATTTGAAGATTTAGATGCTTTTTTAAATAATCCTATAGATTTAGCTTATTCTCTTCTAGATTCTGGTATAAATGCGATGAAAATTTGGCCATTTGATTTTGCGGCGGAGAAATCAAAAGGTCACTATATTTCATCTGAAGATATGAAAATTGCTCTTACACCATTTGATAAGATAAGAAAAGAATTAGGTGATAAGATAGATATAATGGCGGAATTGCATTCTATGTGGAACAAACCTCAAGCAATTAATATATGTAAGGAGTTAGAAAATTATGACCCTTTATGGATAGAAGATCCCGTTTTTATGGATCATTTATCAAGCTTAGAAGAAGTTTGTAATAGTACTTTAGCTCCGATTGCTGTAGGAGAAACTAGAGGAGGAAGGGCAGATTACAGATCATTATTAGAGCTTAATACCCTTTCTCAAATTATTATGGATATTTCTTGGGGGGGAGGAATATCAGAAGCAAATAAAGTTTCTTCTATGGCTGAAATATGGCATTTACCTATTGCTTTTCACGATTGTACAGGACCTATAACTTTGACGGCAAGTACACACTTAGCATTATCAAATACAAATTGTTATATACAAGAAATGGTTAGAGCTTTTTATTATGGTTGGTATGATGATTTAGTTACTTCTTTGCCACCTGTTGAAAATGGCTTCATTACAGTCCCTAAGGGAAATGGCTTAGGGTTATCACTAAATACAGAAGTTTATAGTAGAAAAGATATTCATATAAAAACAAGCAAAATTTAGTTCATTAAAATCTTATTATGTGCCTCTGAAATAGTTTTATGATTTGCTATTGCATTTTTATCTAAATCAAATTTGGGTGGAAATTCATGTATAAAATTATTATATTTATCCTCACCTCTAACTAGAAGAGCTGAATCTTTCGTATCTATTGCTTTAGTTTGTTTTACTTCAGGAGTTGTATATCTTATAGCAATTCCTATTCTTCTGTCCTGTGAAGTATTAATTTTAGATGAATGAGCTAATTTAACATGATGTAACGAAATTTCCCCAGCTTTTAAAGGCATTGCTTTAGTATCATAGTTAGATAAGTTTATATCTAATTCTTGTCCTCGGCTTAGCAAATTATTTTTATTAAAAGTTTCTATATGATTTATATTTTTCCATTTATGACTTTTAGGTATTACTTCCATAGGCCCGGTTTTAATATTTGCCTCCGAAAGTGCTATCCAAGCTGTAACTACATCATCTGGTTGAAGCCCCCAATACTCTGAATCTTGATGCCATGACACAAACATATTATCATTAGCTTCTTTAATAAAAAAGTTAGAACTCCAACATAATATATTAGGACCTAAAACATCTTCAATAGCATCTAAAATTTTATTATTATTTACTATTTCATTAACCCATTTAAATAGTAAATGAGATTTATGTCTATCATTACCGGAAATAACACCTCCTGAAGATTTCTCATAGTCTTCTAACTTTTTTCTATAAGATGAAGCTCTTGCTTTTGACATTATTTTAATTGGAAATAAGAAACCATTATCTTTAAAAAATATTTTTTGATCTTTGCTTAAAATTTTTGTCATTAATATTATACACTATTTAATCGTTTTTAAAAAATCTTCTATTAACCCGCTAGGAGTTGATATTACATGTTCTTTATTAGGAAATTCACCTGATTGAACTTCTTTAATAAACTTTCTAAAGCCATCAATTCTCTCTAATTGCATTTTTTTCTTAAGCTCATATAAGTTTTTATATTGTTTAGAGTGTCTTACATATGGAGGGCCATTATTACCTAATATATCATCTGCAAATAAAAATTGGATATCTCCACCTCTACCTGCTCCAATAGAAGAGGTTAGGAGAGAAGTTCTTTTTGTTATTTCTATTAAAAGATTTTCAGGAATGACTTCTACTTCTACAGCATAAGCTCCTGCATTTTCAAAAATTTTAATTTGTTTATAAATCCAAACAGCTTCATCTAAGGTTTTTCCAACAGCTTTTAATCCTCCAGTCCATGTACTTCTTCTGGGAACTAACCCTGCATGACCTTGCACAGGAATTCCAGCTTTTGTAGCTGCTTCTATAAATTCCGGACTCCATTGAGTCATAACAGCATCTGCACCTATTTCCATGGCTCTATAACCTAATTTTACTGCTTCATCTTTTGTTGCAGCAGCTATTAATGGACAAGAAAAAGCCATAAATGTATTTGGAGCAGCATTTCTTATAGCTATGGCTAATTCAGGGTTTTTAGGATCAAACCTTACTTTCATGGTATCTATGCCTGCTTCTTCAGCTGCAGCAGCTTCTTCGATAGAAAAGGGAACAGTTTCTGTTAAGGTTTTTTTACCTTTTTGATCTCTTAAATCTTTAATAGTATAATTTCGAGTACCATAAACACCCCCAACAGTCATAATTCTTTTTAGGCCTTTTTTATTTGCATCTCTTGAAGGTATGTTGCCATCACCAGTTGCATGACTTACCATAATTTTAAACCCCTTTATAAATTATTCTGAAATAACTTCTTTAACGCCATCAACTGTATCTTTTGCTGTATCTTTTGTCCATTCATATGCATCACTGGCATTTTCCTTTATTCTATCGTAAGTAGAACAAGAACTTATGAATAATAAACTAAGTAATATAATTAAAAATTTCATTTTTGTTTCCTTATATAATATTGATATTTAGATATATTAAGGTTAATTTTTAAGCATGTATAGAATTAAAATTTAATTATAATAAATATTAAAAATATCTTATAGTATCTTATAGTAATAGTTATTATTAGAGGATTTTATGAAAACAATTAGAAGAATAATTTTCAACAATGATGTAAAAGTTTTACATGGAAATGATGGTGCATATTCAGAAATAAATAATTCATCTTTAAAATGTAAATTTTTACCTCCTGTTGAACCAGCTATTATAGTTTGTGTTCATTTAAACTATAGAAGTAGATTAGATGAACTTCAAAGAGTACAGCCAGAAGCTCCTACATACTTTCTTAAACCTACTTCATGTATTAATAGTCATTTAGGAGAAGTTATTCGTCCTCCAGGATGTAAATTTTTGAATTACGAAGGGGAAATAGCTTTAATTGTTGGTAAAACTGCTAAAAACATAGATATAGCAAAAGCAGGTGAATATATTTTAGGATATACAATTGCTAATGACTTTGGTTTGCATGATTTTAGAGATACAGATGAAAATAGTATGGTTCGAGTTAAAGGATCAGATACATTAGGGCCTATTGGCCCAGATTTAGCAATTGATTGGGATTATAGGAATAAGTATATTAAAACTTTTGTTGATGGAGAAATTGTTCAAGAATCTAATACAAGTAATATGATATGGTCTCCTGAATATTTATTAACTGACCTATCTCGTTCAATTACTTTTAATAAAGGGGATGTAATTTTGACTGGTACGCCTTCGAATTCAAGGCCAGTAGAGCCAGGTTCAGTTGTTAAGGTAGAGGTTGAAAATTTAGGAGTATTGCAGAATACTATAGTAGAAGGGACATCATCCTTATTAACTGGAGTAGGAGCTACACCAAAAGATTCTGATCATATTCGTTCTGTTTCTCTTGGCTCTGATAATAATTAATTTATAGGATATTAAATTGTCAAAAAATTTTTCAGATAAATACCTTGAAGCATGGAATAAAAGAAGTATTCATAAAAATATGGATAGCTTGCAAATTCCGGAGAATAAAGATCAAGCATATAAAATTCAGGCAGGATATGAAAAAGTTAGTAATAGTGATTTATTTGGATGGAAAATAGCTGCGACAAGCTTGGAAGGACAAAAACATATTGGGGTAGATGGTCCAATTGCTGGAAGATTATTGAAAGAAAGATTTAATAAATCTGGAGCTTCTATTTCCTTAGAAAAAAATTTAATGAAAAAAGTTGAAGCTGAGTTTGCTTTTAAGTTGTTAAATGATATTCAGCCTAGGTCTAATGAATATAAGATAGATGAAATTCTAGAGAGTATAGATAGTGTAGGTCCTGCTATTGAAATTCCTGATTCAAGGTTTTTAAATTTTGATAAAGTAGGTGGTAATTTGATAATTGCGGATAATGCCTATGCCGGTGATTTTATATTGGGAAATAAATTTGTTTCTGACCATAAAGGTATAGGTTTTAAAGATTTTCAAGTAAGCTGTTATAAAAATCATGAGTTGGCGGAAAAGGGAATAGGTAGTAATGTCTTAGGGGACCCCTTAAAAGCATTAAAATGGATTATAAATGAACTAAGTTCGTTGAATATAGTTTGTAAGAAACAACAAATAATTATTACGGGAACTTGTATTAAACCTCTAACGGTGCAGGCAGGTGATAACATTGTTATGGATTTTTATGAGCTTGGTAAAGTAGATTGTCATTTGACTTGAATTTATAATAACCAGTCTTTTACTAATTTTTTAATAGAATAATTGATTTTAAAATTAATATCGTTTTTTATTATATCTCCATTCATTATTGGATAGGTAGCACCTTTAGTATTACTAATAATTTTTAAATTATTATTATTATAAAATTTGTTAAATTCATTAGCTAATTCTTTAGCATTAGTTCTTAATGACGGGCAGTTATAAATCTTTTTTAATTTTATTTTAGTATTAATCATTTTAGTCACTATTTCTGCAGCATCTTTTATATATATTATATCTAAAGGTGTAGAAGGTATATCTATTTCATATTTAGAGTTAGGATTAGAAGAAGCAAGAGCCATATCTGATATTCCTGCAGCTACACCTCTATAATTTAAGCCTGGACCTATTATAATTGGGAATCTAATACCGGTAATATTCATTTTATAATTTTTTACATAGTAATTTGCTACTTGTTCGGCCATTAATTTAGTTAAGCCATAGTTAGTAGAGGGTTTTAGGGTAGAATTCTCTTTTACTGATTCTTGTATATAAGTACTTTCCTCTCCAAAAACCACTGTAGAGCTTGCCCAGATTATTTTAGTATTTTTATTTTTTAACTTATTTAATAAATTTGCAAAACCAATAACATTTATATTTACTGCATTATTAAAATCTTCATTAGCAGCTCTTAATAATCCATTACCATTTCCTCCAAAAGCAGCTAAATGAATAATATAGTCCCATTCTTCTGAGCTTAATGCATTAAGCATTTTTCTTTTATCAAGAGTGCTACATTTAAAATAATGTTGAATTTTATAATTTTTCAGATTTCTAACATCTAAAAATTGATCTAAAATAGAAACACTATATTTATCCAAATTTAATGCTTTTAGTATTCCTTGCCCTAAAAACCCATTACCTCCAATGATTAATATTTTATTTTTTGTAAGCATTATTTTAATAAAACCGTTTATTTATATAATTTAACTCTTGTATGTTATTATTACGTAAAATGTGTATAATTCATATATTATTTCATTTATTATTATAAGATTAATATTATTTGGAGGTATTAATGGAGTTAGAAGATATTAAACCAGACGAAAAATTAATTAAATTTAGAAAGTCTTATAGAGAACAGATTGATGGTTGGTATAATGGTTTATTACATGTAGCAATTATTTACTCAATTGGAGGGTTGTTGCTATTTCATTATATAAATAATATTAACAATATAATTGCCTGGGAGCTTATTATAATTCCAGTAACGTTTATTATATGTAATATCTTTGAATGGGCCTTACATAAATATGTTATGCATAAACCTCAAAATTTTCCTGGAGCTAGAGCTATATATTCTAGGCATACACAGCAGCACCATCAATTTTTTAGCAAAGATGAAATGCGATTCGCAGGTCCACATGATTGGAGAGTAACATTCTTTCCACCATACGCTTTAATAGTTTTTACATTAATGTCCATACCTGGTTTGCTTATATTGTCTTGGTTATTTAGTCCTAATACTGGATGGTGTTTTATAATAACTACTACTGCAATGTATCTTATTTATGAGTCAATGCATTTTTGTTGCCATGTAGGAGATAATTTTTTATTAAGGAATTTACCTTTTGTAAACACTCTAAGGCGACATCATGCTGCGCATCATGATCAAGGTGTTATGACAAAAATTAATATGAATTTAACGTTTCCTATAGCCGACTGGTTATTTAAAACATCTGATCTTAAAAGAAGTTTATTAGGTCATCTTTTTAATGGGTATAGTGAAAAATATAAGAGGTAAAATATGCCAACTAAATATAAAATTATTTTAACTGTTTTAGTTATTATAGTCGGTTTTGTTACTATTATTGTTCAAAATCCAGATTTATCAAGAGTAGCTTTTTTATATGACTATTATTTGTTGCCAACTTCTCTATTATTAAAAAAATATGGAAGTGTATTAGTGATTTTAATAATTCAATTGTTAATGGTGATAGGTCTGTGGGTATTTCCCGAGGCAAAAGGTAAAATATCCATTAAGGATATCAAAAGTGAGTAAAGTCCTCGTTTCTAAGGAAATAATAGAAGCAGGTATTTTATCTATTGTTATAAGAAACCATAATAAAAGAAATGCATTATCAGATAGTATTAAATTAGAATTAGAAAATATTGCACTTGAATTAAGGGGTAAATCAGAAATAAAAGCTGTGATTTTGTCTGGAGAAAATGGAAATTTCTGTTCTGGTAATGATATTAAAGAAAAAAACGCTTTTGGTGACGGACTAGATTTAGAAGAGGCCAGACAGAAAAATAGAATAGGATTAAGAATGTGTGATGCTTGGACAAATATTCCTCAGATTACTCTAGCTTCTATAGAAGGTGCATGCATAGGTGGTGGTGTTTCATTAGCATTAGCATGTGATTTTAGAATTTGTGCACCTAACTCATATTTCTATGTTCCCGAAGTAGAATTAGGTTTTACATATGCTTGGGGAACACTACCAAAATTAGTATCTATTGTAGGTCCATCAAAAGCAAAATTAATTACTATTGCATGTAAGAAACTAGAAGCTAAATCATTGCTAGAATGGGGTTTATGCGAAGAAATTTCTGATAACCCTATTATTACATCTAAAGAGTTTTTGAAGAATATTATAGTAAAGCCAATAGTCGCTCAGCAAATGGTAAAAGAGTCAATAAATAGACAAACTAATATAAATCAAATATCAATTTTAGAACAAGATCAAGTATTATTAACCCGCAAATTTAAAGAGTAGTATATAATTATTTAGTATTAATTTGCCAGGAATGCAATATTAATGTATGTTCTTACAGCGGATTTTTAGTAGGTCAACTGGAGGCCAAGCCGCGCTGTATTAATACAGTTTTTATGAAGTAAACTACAATTTGTAGTTATTTATGGAGTTTATCACCAGTCGAATGTATGAATTTACAATTTTGATCTCCTAAATTATAAGATAAGGAAAAAGATATGCCTGTAGGTATTGTTAAGTGGTTTAACCCTAAAAAAGGTTATGGTTTCATTAGTCCCGAAGATGGTGATAAAGATGCATTTGTGCATATTACTGCTGTTCAAGGCGCAGGACTTGATACTCTTAATGAGGGAGATAAAGTAGAATATGAATTAGTTGAAGGTCAAAATGGTAAGGCCTCTGCTGATAATTTAAAAATTGTTACTTAATAAATAATTTATTCTATTATAATTTCAGGATTATAAAAATATAATCCTGAAATTATTTTTTTATAAAATCTTTTTTTACAAAAATAATTGTTCCAAAAATAATTAAGCAACTTCCAATAATTACATTGTAGTGCATACTTTCATCATAATAATACCATCCAATAAGTGCTATTAAAGGTAGCCTTACGTAATCTATGGGTAAGATAACTGATGCATCTGTATGTTTTAGAGCGCTCGATAGAGAAAGATGTGCAAATAAAGATGTAATTGTAAGAAAAATAATTATGGGTATTTCATTTATAATATAAAAATTTAATTTTCCAACTAATAATGACCCAATTAATGAGAGAGGTAATTGTATAAGTGACATAAACAATAGAATAGATAAAATACTGTCTGTCTCAGTGAGCTTTTTAGTAAAGTTATGTGCTACGGCATAGGCTATTGCCGAAAATAACACCACTATATTATAAATATTAATATTGTTGGTATCAGGTAATAGAATTGTATATGTTCCTATTAAACCAATTATTAAAAATAATATTTTATTTATAGTAATTTTTTCTTTTAAAAATAATAAGGCAATTATAGATGCCCATATTGGCATAGTAAATTCCAACGAAAATACTAATGCTAAGGGAAGTATGGTTATTCCCCACGTCCAACAGGACTGACCTATAAAATGAAATATATTCCTAATAAAATTATTTTTTAACTGAGCACTATTAATTTTAGTATTTTTTTTTATAAGGAATATAAAATATAAAATTATAATACTAAAAAAATTTCTGAAATTTTGTATTTCAAAAGAGTTATATTTATGACCCAATTCTCTAATACACAAAGCCATTATAGTAATATTTATTATGAAGCCAAACATCCACAATATTCCTATACTACTTTTACTAATATTAAATTTTTTCATAATGCATTTTATTATAACAATACATATAAAGCTAAATTATTTTAATTGTTATTTTT
>Ga0315326_10000753_pt1 | contig 16142 bp, 15 predicted proteins | sample M180m32315metaG_FD_203457 | JGI IMG/M metagenome (GOLD analysis project Ga0315326, IMG submission 203457) | Ammonia-oxidizing marine archaeal communities from Monterey Bay, California, United States - M1 80m 32315 | ecosystem: Environmental > Aquatic > Marine > Coastal | place: USA: California... | reverse complement strand
CACCTCGCGCACTGAGCGGGGGGGGGGGGTCTTACCGTCGCCATGCAGGGCGAGCGATAGAAGGGCGCGGCTGGCATAGTCGTCCCGCGTCGAGACTTTCACCGCGCCGGATACTAGGCGGCTCCCGTCGCTCCAGTTCGGGTCGCTCGGGTTTAGGTTGCAACACAATGCTGGAAGCGTCCCTGACCCCGGAGCCCGTGGTGCCCGACTACGGCGACGCTTGTGTGACCGCCTTGGTGCCAGCGCTTTTGGGCGACCCCGACGGATTGGCTGGGTGGCCTCGGTGGTTGCCCACCGAGGTCGGGGAGGCCTCGCGGGTTCTGCTGTTGGTGCTGGACGGTCTGGGGTGGAATCAGTTACAGGGTAGAAGCGACCGGGCACCCGTCCTGGTGGGATTGACTGGGGGGCCGATCACCACGGTGGCCCCCACTACTACGGCTGCTGCCCTGACGTCGATCTCCACTGGAGTTCCGCCCGGGGAGCATGGTGTCGTCGGCTACCGGATCGCCGTGGGCGACCCCAATCTGGGTGCTCATGTGGAGGTGCTCAACGCGCTGAGGTGGACCTCGACGACCGAAGATGCGAGGCGACGTCACGACCCGCGGTCCTTTCAGCCGTGCCCGCTGTTCAGCGACCAGTGGCCGCTCGTGGTGACCCGCCGGACCTTTCTCCAGTCGGGCTTCACGGCCGCTCATCTGTCCGATACCCGCCTCGTCGGCTACGACCACAGGGCCGGACTGGTCGACTCAGTGGTTGACGCCTTCGCAGGGGGCGAGGCCTTCGTCTACGCCTACTGGGACGACATCGACCGGACGGCCCACGAGTTCGGCTTGGCTGATCGGTACGACGAGGAGTTGGCAGCATGTGACGTCATGGTTGATGACTTACTCGCTCGGCTGCCGGCCGATACCGCGGTGGTCGTAACCGCCGACCATGGTCAGGTCCACGTCGGCGAAAGGATGCTGGAACTACCCGGTCCAGTGACCAGCTTGATCGACGGGCAGAGTGGGGAAGCCCGCTTTCGGTGGCTTCACGCCCGGCCGGGGGCAGCCGCTGACCTAGCGGCCGGAGCGGTTGAGGCGTTCAGTGATGTGGCGTGGATCCGTACTGTGGACGAGGTGGTAGTGGATGGCTGGTTGGGGCCGGTAGTGACCGGGGCAGCTAGGCGACGACTTGGGGACGTGGCGTTGGTCCCGTTCGAGCCGGTGGCCTTCGTTGATCCGGTCGAACACATCTCGATCGATCTGATTGGCCGACATGGTTCGCTTACCACCGACGAGGTACTGGTTCCCGCGCTCTGCGCGGTCACCTGAGGTTGTCGACCTCTGGTTCGACCACCCCCTGTGGTTGGCGTCGCGGCCTAGAGTCCCGACGATGGACGGCGGAACCGAAGCACCTGGAGGAGCAGAGGAACCAGAGGTCGTCGAACACCACGACGGTCTACTGAACGAAGTTCCGTTGGTTGAAGCCTCCGGAGATGATCTCGACGAGGTCGACGAGTCGATCGAGCATCCGGCCAAGGTCATGAGGGTGGGCACGATGATGCGCCAACTTCTCGAGGAGGTCCGCACAGCGTCGCTCGACGAGCCCAGTCGGGACCGCCTCCGTGAGATCTACGCGACCTCGGTGGCCGAGTTGGGAACCGCCCTATCGCCGGATCTTCGAGAGGAGTTGGGACGTCTCGCTCTTCCGTTCGCCGAGGACGCAGCGCCCAGCAGCGACGAACTTCGTATCGCCCAGGCCCAGTTGGTGGGGTGGCTCGAAGGTCTCATTCAGGGCATCCAGGCCACCTTGTTCGCCCAGCAGATGGCTGCCCAGCAGCAGCTCGCCGGTATGCGTCGAGGAGAACTGGAACCGGGCACGGAGTCGGGCGGTAAGCCGGGTCCGGACATGCGCCCCGGGACCTACCTGTGACCCTGCTCGTCTGGCTAGTCCGGTGACCGGCGGCTTCACCCACCTTCACGTCCATTCCGAGTTCTCAATGTTGGACGGGGCGGCCCGGGTTGGTGACCTAGTGGACGCCGCAGTGGCCGATGGTCAGACGGCCCTAGGCATCACCGACCACGGAAACATGTATGGGATCCTGGACTTCTACCGGGCGTGTCGTGATCGGGGGGTCAAGCCCATCTTGGGCACTGAGGCCTACATGGCCCACGACACCCGGTTCGAGCGGCCGTCCCGGCGGGGGAGGGTGGACGATTCCGGCGGCGAGACCGAGGGTGGTCGCAAACTGATGTACCACCTCACCCTGCTGGCCGAGAATGGCACCGGGTATCGCAACCTCATTCAGGTGGTTAGCCGTGCGTTTCTTGAGGGCTACTACTACAAGCCCCGGGTGGACTGGGACGTGCTGTCGGATCATGCCGAGGGCTTGATCGCCACCACGGGCTGCCTCGGAGGTCACGTGCTGCAGGCCCTGATGCGCGACGACTATGACGACGCCCGCCTCAAGGCGGCCCGCCTCCAGGAAATCTTCGGCAAGGACAGCCTGTTCGTCGAACTCCAGGATCAGGGCATGCCCGAGCAGCACCGGACCAATCCGATGCTTGAGCGTCTGGCCACTGACTTGGGTGCACCGCTGCTGGCTACCAACGACAGTCATTACACGCACCGTGACGACGCCAAGGCACACGATGCACTGCTCTGTGTGCAGACGGGTTCGCTGATGAGCGACCCCGATCGGTTTCGATTCTCCGGCGAGGAGCACTACTTGAAGTCCGCCGCCGAGATGCGGCAGTTATTTCGCGACGTCCCATCGGCGTGTGACAACACACTTTGGATCGCTGAGCGGTGCGATGTGGAGATTGAGTTCGGGAACCCACAGTTGCCTGACTTTCCTATTCCCGAGGGATTTGATGGTGCCGACGCCTACCTTGAGCACCTGGCCTTCGAGGGGGCCCGGAAGCGGTGGGGCGACCAGTTGGATGACCGGGTCGTCGAACGTCTCGCCTACGAACTCGCGACTATCCGCGAGATGGGATTTTCGTCGTACTTCCTGATCACCTGGGACCTGATCCGTCACGCACGCGATCGCAATATTCGAGTTGGGCCGGGGCGGGGAAGTGCGGCTGGCTGCGCGGTGGCCTACTGCCTGTGGATCACAGACCTTGATCCCATCGAGTACGACCTGTTGTTCGAACGCTTCCTAAACCCCAGTCGCGTATCCATGCCGGACATCGACATGGACTTCGACTCCCGGCACCGGGACGAGATGATTCGCTACGCGGCTGAGAAGTACGGCCGAGACCACGTGGCCCAGATCGTGACGTTCTCCCAGATCAAGGCCCGAGCCGCAGTCCGCGACGCCGCCCGGGTGCTGGGCTACCCGTACGCAGTTGGCGACCGGATCGCAAAGGTCATGCCGCCGCTCATCATGGGCCGCGACACCCCGCTAGCCGCATGTCTGGAGGAAACAGAGAAGCACGTCGATGGCTTCAAAATGGCGTCGGAGCTACGGGACATGTATACCTCCGACGACGACGTGAAGGCCGTAGTCGATGTGGCCAAGGGACTGGAGGGTCTGCGCCGTCAGGACGGCATTCACGCGGCCGCGGTGGTTATCACCCGCGAGCCGTTGACCGACTATCTGCCCGTTCAGCGCAAACCCGAGTCGGGGCAGGACCCTGAGGACGCTCCGGTGGTCACCCAGTACGAGATGCATGGCGTGGAGGACCTAGGCCTTCTCAAGATGGATTTCTTGGGCCTACGAAATCTCGATGTCATCACCGACACTCTGATCTTGATCGAGCGCACAACCGGAATAGTGGTCGACATCGACACCGTGGACCTGGAGGATGGCCCCACCTACGAGATGCTGTCTCGCGGTGACTCGATCGGCGTGTTCCAGCTGGAGTCGGGTCCCATGCGGTCGCTCATGCGCTCTTTGGCGCCGACCACCTTCGAGGATGTGGCCGCGCTGGTGGCTTTGTACCGGCCTGGCCCGATGGCCAACAATATGCACAACGACTACGCCGACCGGAAGAACGGCCGCAAGGAGGTCGAGTTCTTCCATGCCGACGCCGAGGAATTACTGGCTGACACCTACGGACTCATGATCTACCAGGAGTCGGTTATGCGAGTGGCTCAGAAGTTTGCCGGCTACTCGCTAGCTGACGCCGACAACCTCCGCAAGGCGTGCGGCAAGAAGGACCGCGATCTCATGGCGAAGGAGCGGGCTGCGTTCGTGGAAGGCTGCGAGTCCGTTGGCTACGGCAAGAAACTTGGTAGCGGACTCTTCGACAAAATCGAACAGTTCGCCGACTACGCGTTCAACAAGAGCCACTCCTACGGCTACGGGTACATCGCCTACCAGATCGCCTGGTTGAAGGCCCACTACCCGGTGCAATACCTGGCTGCCTTGCTGACCAGTGTGAAGTCCAATCTGGACAAGGCCGCCGTGTATCTCAACGAGTGCCGGGTACTGGGTATCGAGGTGACCGTTCCGGACTTGAATGTGGCCCGGTCGGACTTCGAACCGGTGCCGACCGTGGGTGAAGGCGGTGGTGTCGGCCAAATCGTATTCGGACTCTCGGCGGTGCGTAACGTCGGCGAGGGCCTGGTCGAGTTGATGGTGGCCGAACGCGATGCGAATGGTCCGTTTGTCGACTTTTATGACTTCTGTGAACGCTGCGACACGTCGGTGCTCAATAAGCGAACGGTGGAATCACTTATCAAGGCTGGAGCCTTTGACGCTATGGGATACCCCCGACAGGGCCTGCTGTACGCCCATGAGCAGATAATCGACCACACCGTGGCTCGCCGAAAGGAATACGACATGGGGGTCATGTCGCTGTTCGGCGAGGCCGAGGGTGACGGTCCGACATTTGACGAGCGGGCGGCCGTCGCCGACGTCGAGTTCGACAAGATGACCCGCTTGGCTTTCGAGAAGGAGATGCTCGGGCTCTATGTGTCGGATCATCCACTAATGGGTTACGAGGGGGCTCTGCGGCGTCGCTGCGATGCCTCGGTCACCGAGTTGGAGGACGCAGAGGAGGGCGTGTTTCGGACCGTCGGGGGTGTGGTTACTAATCTGGACAAGAAGTGGACTCGTCGGGGTGACCTGATGGCTGTTTTTGCTCTCGAGGACCTAGGTGGGTCTATGGAGGTGATGGTCTTCCCCAAGACCATGACCGAGCACGGTCACAAACTGGCCGACGACGTGATCGTGCTCGTGAAGGGGAGGGTCGACCGGCGAGAAGAACTCCCCAAGATCATCTGCCAGAGCGTCGACGTGCTTCAGACCTCTGAACTAGATGAGGCTAAGCCGGTCCGTGTCCACCTGCCGTTGGAACGGGTGCGACCCGAGACCATCGACGAACTGAAGGACCTACTGGCAGCGCATCCGGGCGATTCCGATGTGTTCCTCCACCTTGGTGACCGGCAGGTTCTGCGGCTACCAGAAGACTATTCCGTCGACCCAGCCAGTGGTCTGGTGGCCGAAATTCGGGTGTTATTGGGAGCCGATGCCGTCTCCGCCGGTTGACCGGTATCTACGCCGGGTTGGGAAACCCTTCGAGGTCCCGGCAAAATGGAGGAGCCCACAGGCGGGATTCCCGACGGGATCCAAGAACCACAGGGGCCCAATGGAAGGTGCAGGACCATGGCGATCGAGGTCGAGACCAAGGACTGCACAATGCTCGGTGATGCCGAGATCGAAGAGATGGCAGACCTGTGCGCCGAGGGGCCCAATCCGTTTGGCATCGGGCTGATCTCCAAGCAGACCGAGGAGTGGGTGCTCATCAGTACCGCTCGTGAGGGTGGCCGGTTGAAGGGCTTCGCCTTCTTCACCCTCGAGCGCATTGGCGGAACTCCGGCGGTGATCGTTGGCTTAGCTTCCGTCTATCGCACCTCCAAGCGCGACACCGTCCTGAGGGCGCTCACCATGGAACAATTGCGGCGGGCCGTACTGGCCTTCCCCGACGAGGACGTCGTGATCGGGACCCGATTCAATGAGGTTTCCGGATTCGAGGCACTCAAGGGTCTGACCGACATCGTCCCCCGCCCAGGCCACAAGGCCTCCGGTGAGGAGCGGGCGTGGGGCCGCCGGTTCGTCAAGCGATTCGGTCTGTCCACGCTGGCCTACCAGGAGAAACGGTTTACTTCACCTGGTAAGAGTTTCCCGGCGTGCGTGTTTGACCACACCAGCCTGAAGGCCGACAAGATCGACACAGATGTGGTGGCTTTCTTTGACAATCTGGACCCAGCCGCCGGCGACGTACTGGTCGCGACTGGTTGGGCGCTGGCCGAGGACCTCGAGAAGTTGGCCTGAGGCACCCCGGGCCGACGGTGGGTCGTCGCCAACCTCCCCATGACGGTCGCCGACGCACTCAGCGATCGCAGGTCCTGTCGATCGTTCACCGGTCAGCCACTGGCACACGGCCTGCTTGACGACCTCGTCGACCGGGCCCGTCGAACCCCGACGGCCGGCAACTGTCAGGGCGTCGAGTTTCTGGTTCTGGAGGGTGAGGGTGTCGCCGACTACTGGGACGTCACCCTGCCTGCCGACCGCCGGGAGAGCTTCCCGTGGCCCGGTCTCCTGGTTGCTCCAGTACTCGTGGTGCCGTGGGGCATCGCCGATCGGTATTTGGAGCGTTACTCCGAGTCCGACAAGGCCAGCGCTGGCCTGGACGGATCAGCAGGAGACTGGCCAGTGCCCTACTGGTTGACCGATGCCGCGTTCGCGGCCATGGCCCTCCAGTTGCTGGCTGTGGAGGCTGGTCTGGGCTGCTGCTTCTTCGGCCTGTTCGGTCATGAGGGGGCGGTGGCTGACCGGTTCGACGTCCCCGAAGGCGCCCGAGCGGTGGGGGTGGTGGCTATTGGCCATCCCGACCCGACGACGGCCAGGAGTAGTGGCTCAGTGGAGCGGGGTCGACGCCCACTCGACGAGGTGCTTCACCGTGGCGGATGGTGACCCGGTAGCCGGATTGGGAGGGTTTCCTAGCAGACCGGTACCGTCGATGGTTATGAGCGAGGAGACCGACGGGGACGTCGCGGCAAGTCCCGAACGACTGCCCATCGTGGACTACCTGCAGTTGGGTGATGACCCCCACCTGCTGGCCAACGAGTGCACAAAGTGTCGGGCTCGCTATTTCGATCGACGTAATGCGTGTGCGAAGTGTGGTGCCGTCGAGTTCGTCAGCGTCCGTGTGGCTAATCGGGCCGTGCTCACGGCGTTCAGCATCGTTCACCGGGCTGCTCCCGGGATTCCTGTTCCTTACGTATCGGGCATCGTGCTCACCGACGATGGCACTTCCGTAAGGGCCAACGTGGTTGGCTTAGACGACCCCATGAAGGCTGAGTTGGGGATGAGCCTGGGGTTCACTACATACGGGTGCGGCACGGACGACAACGGTACGGAGTGCGTGGCTTTCGGCTATATGACGGTCTGACTCCGCCCCTGCACAGACGACGAGCGACTCCACGGCCCGGGGGCGGACCGTGAATAGAAACAGGAGAACATGATGAGCGATGCAGTGTGGGTGCTCGGAGCGAGCATGACCCGATTCGGCAGGTATCCGGACCTGGATACCGTGGACCTTGCCTCGCAGGCCTGCATAGATGCACTTGCTGACGGTGGGGTAACTATCCACGACATGGAGATATTGGCTGCAGGGACTCTGTTCCAGCAGTCCGGGATGGGCCAGCGGGTCCAGAAGCAGATCGGCCAGACCGGCATTCCCGTCTACAACGTGACCAATGCTTGTGCCACAGGGGCCACGGCCATCCGGACCGTCCACCTGGCCATCAAGGCCGGCGAGGCCGAAATGGGCCTGGCCTTCGGTGTGGAGCAGATGGGCAAGATGGGCCTTCTCCGGGGTGGAGCCAAAGACGAGGCCAACGTTTACGAGCCGTCGGGTCGCTACGGGGCGGTGGCCCCTATCGATGGGATCCTGGGCACCGAGACCATGCCCGGCGTGTTCGCCCAGGCCGGCATGGGGTACGCCTACGAGAACGATGGAGTGGGCTTTGAGCAGTTCGCCCGGGTGGCTTACAAGAACCACCTGCATTCCACGCTGAACCCGCTGGCCCAGTATCGCAAGGAGTTCTCCATGGAGGAGATCATGGGCTCGCCGGTGCAGAGCTATCCCAACACCCTCCTCATGTGCTGTCCGACCGGCGACGGCGCGGCTGCTGCCGTGCTTGTCTCGGAGGAACGCCTGCGCTCCATGCCCACAGAGGTGCAGAACCGGGCCGTGAAGATCTCGGCGTCGGTGCTGACTAGTGACCCGTGGGTGGAGAGTGGCCAAGTGCAGCCCGACGTGAACACGCTCACCCGCAACGCCGCGGCTCAGGCGTACGAGGCTGCTGGTGTCGGGCCCGAGGACCTGGACCTGGTGGAGTTGCACGACTGCTTCGCCACTGCCGAACTAATCCACTACGACAACCTCGGCCTATGCGAGCGGGGCGGGGCCGGCGAGTTCATCGACTCGGGGGCTCCGTTCCGCGACGGGCGGACTCCAGTGAACGTGTCCGGCGGCCTCATCTCTAAGGGGCACCCAATCGGGGCCACTGGGGTGGCCAACGTTTACGAGGTGGCGACCCATCTACGGGGCGAGGCCGGAGATCGCCAGATCGAGGGCGCCAAGGTGGGCCTGGCCCACGTAATTGGCCTCGGGTCAGCCTGCGGTATCCACATTCTCGAGAAGGCCGCCTAACCGGTTGATATTGGCACCCGGCCGCTGCTGGCGAACTCGCCCAGTGGAGAGATCCCAGCTGCAGCCGGCGTGACTTCAATGAGTTAGTTGGGGACTAGTTCCACTCCCAGAGGTCCCAGGTGGCGTTGCCATCGGGCTCAACGATCCAGTCGTAGACCACGGCGACCCCGGCGAGAGAGGCAAGGGACGGAGCGGAGGGCTCGAAGTAGACGACGCCTTTGAACGACATCCCGCCGTCCTCGGTGGGCGCGCCGGTGCCGGTAGCCCGGAAGGTCGCAACTCCGTCGGCGGTCATGATCACACCGGCGTTGGGGCACTCTCCGTAGAAGGATCCATCGGCCCGCATCGTCGCCGAGTAGGTCGCGAAACTGGCCACCTCTGCGCCAGCGAGGGTACCTGAGAGGCCTGAGGCCGTCGTCTCGAATGTGGGCGCTCCTCCGACCGCCGGCAGGGCCTTCATCGTGGTGGGCCCGGAAATCGTCCCAAGGTGTTCACCCAACATGTCTTTCTCCTTCGTCTCGCCTAGGCAATTTGCATTCCAGAGCAGTCTGCTCTTGCGGCGAAACTATGTGATCTCGCGGTCGTTGTGTACTAGCGGGCCCTAGACGTACGTTCATCAGTCGTGTCACCATGTGGGAGGTATTTTAGCGTTAGTTGTGGCGCCGGGAACTAGGCGGTTAGTCCAGTTCGGCTTGTAGAGCGTCGACGGTGTTGACCGGGGCTTGGCAAGTGAAGTCCCGGCAGACCCAGGCCTGGTCGCCGCCCCGACCTTCCCAGAGCGGGCCGCCGAACGGTTCCCCCCAGGCCAATACGGCGTTAGGGCGCCACGTACCGGCCGCAGTGGTCACCAAGTCGGGCCGGTCACCGGTGATCACTATCTCGGTGATACCGCCATGGATCATGTCTGCGGCCCCCAGCAGGTGGCCAAAGGCCGTGGGGTGTCCGGCCACCGAGTCGCCGAGCAGTCGGAGCACAGCCTCGGCGGCTTCGGTGTAGCGCCGGTCGCCCACCAACGCCCCGAGGCGTAGTAACCCCACCGCGGCGAGGCTGTTGGCCGATGGCTGGGCGTTGTCCAGGAGGTCCTTGGGACGCCGGACCAAGATCTCGGCATCGTGCCCGGTGGAGTGGAAGCCGCCGTGTTTGTTATCGAGGAAGAGGTTCAACAGTACGTCGGCCGTCGAGACAGCCATCTCGGTCCACCGGGCTTCTCCCGACGCCTCGCCCAGACGGGTCAGGCCGTCGACCATGGCGGCGTGGTCGGCGGCGAAGCCGAGGGTGTGGGCTCCGGCATTGGCCTGCCAGGTCCGGAGCCACCGGCCGTCGTCACGGCGCAGGGTGCGGCACAGGAAGTCGCCGTTGGCCCTGGCGGCGTCCAGCCAGTCTTCACGGCCGAGCGTTAGGGCCGCCTCAGACAGGGTGGCCAGCATCAGCCCGTTCCACTCCGTCAGGACCTTGTCGTCCAGCCCGGGACGTATCCGCTGTTCCCGGTGGGCGAACAGGCTGGCCCGTACCCGCTCCACGTCCTTCGGACGCTCCAGGTGACCTCGGACTGGTCGGTGGAGAATATTGGCCCCCTCAAAGTTGCCGGCCTCGGTTACGCCGTACCAGGCGAAGGCTGCCTTAGCTAGATCCGGACCCAGGCCGCTACAAGCAGTGCGTATCTCGTCGGCCGACCAGACGTAGAACGTTCCCTCGGCACCCTCGGAGTCGGCATCTTCAGCCGAGAGGAAGCCCCCGTCTGGGTGGCGGAGGTCCCGTAGCACGTAGTTGAGAGTCTCGGTCGCCACCTGCAGCCACCGCTCGTGCCCGAGGACCCGCCAACCGTGTAGGTAGGTGCGAGCCAGCAGGGCGTTGTCATAGAGCATCTTCTCGAAGTGGGGGACCAGCCACCACGGGTCTACCGAGTAGCGGGCGAAGCCGCCGCCCAGGTGGTCATACATGCCGCCCGAAGCCATGGCATCCAACGTGGTCGTGGTCACCTCAGCGGCCCGAAGGTCGTGTTGGCCGGCGGCATGGCGCGCCGCGAGATGTCGGAGGATGGCCTCGAGGCTCATGGCCTGCGGGAACTTGGGTGCCCCGCCGAAGCCGCCCCATTCGTCGTCGTGTTGCTGACCCAGGTGTGCCACCGCGGTGGCCAGTGTGTCGGCGGGGGGCAAAGCCTCGCCGGGCGATAGGTCGGCATGGCGTGCCATGGAAGCCGTTAGGCGGTCGCCTAAGCCGTCGAGGTCGTCGCGGCGCGTCGCCCATGCCTCGGTCACCGCGTCCAGTACCTGAGGAAATGAGGGCATGCCTCCCCGTGGTCGATCTGGCCAGTAGGTACCACCGTGGAACGGTCGACCATCGGGGTGGCAGAAAACGGTCATGGGCCAGCCGCCCCGACCGGTCAGGGCGGTCACCGCGTCCATGTAGATCGAGTCGACGTCGGGGCGTTCTTCCCGATCGACCTTTACGTTGACGAACCCGGCGTTCATCTGCGCGGCGACGCTGGAGTCCTCAAACGACTCGTGGGCCATGACGTGGCACCAGTGGCAGGCCGAGTAGCCGACGCTCAAGAGGATGGGCGCGTCTCGTTCGAAGGCTGCGGCCCGGGCCTCCTCGCCCCACGGGTACCAGTGGACGGGGTTGTCGGCGTGCTGGCGGAGGTAGGGGCTGGACTCACCACCGAGACGGTTCACGACGGGGACCCTACGACGGGCAGACTGGCGGAATGCGACGGTGGATTCTCGGGGCACGACTCCGCACTCTCCCGGCTGCCGTGGTGCCCGTGACAGTGGGCACAGCGGTGGCTGCTGGTGGAGGGATCGTCTGGTGGCGGGCCGGCGCCGCGCTCGTAGTGGCCCTAGCCCTTCAGGTGGCTACCAACTACGCCAACGACCTGTCCGACGGTGTTCGGGGCACCGACGGTCTCCAGCGGGTCGGTCCGGTTCGCCTTGTGGGCTCGGGAATGGCTACCCCCTCTGAGGTTCGGATTGCGATGCTGGCCGCCTTCGCGGTGGCCGCGGCGGCTGGCCTGACCTTGGCGGCCGCTGTCACACCGTGGCTACTGCTGGTTGGAGTGGTGTCCATTGCCGCAGGTTGGCTCTACACGGGTGGCCCCCGACCCTACGGCTACCTAGGGCTAGGCGAGTTGTTTGTGTTTACGTTTTTCGGGCTGGTAGCCACGGTAGGCAGCGCTTACGTCCACCAGCAGGAGGTTCCGGCGGTGGCATGGCTCGCGGCCGTGGCGGTGGGGTTCCTGGCCTGTGCCCTGCTGGTCGTCAACAACCTCCGGGACCGTCCAGCCGACGCCGAGGCAGGCAAGCGGACGCTGGCCGTCCGTCTGGGGGACCGGCCGACACGAATCCTCTACGTGGCGTTGGTCGACGGGGCGCTGGTGGTGGGTTCGTTGTGTGCGCTGTCTCGACCGTGGGCTGTGCTGGTCCTGGGTGCCGGCGTGGTGGCTGGCCCAGCGGTACGCCGCGTGATGGGCGGTGCCGAGGGACCGGATCTGATCGACGTCTTGGGTCGGACAGGGCGGACCCAGTTGGTGGCCGGCCTGTTGTTGGCCGTCGGTCTGGCTCTCTCGGCCTGACGGAATCACCTCAGGGGTGTTGTCTGACCACTGGGCCGGAAGTTATATGCGGGTTGCGGTAAGAAGTTGGGCGATACCGCCGCTGCAACGGTCCTTAACCACATCTGTGAATCCGGCGGCCTCGATAGTGGTCAGTAGTTCTCCCTCCGGCGGCAGGTAGGCCACCGAGCGCGGGAGGTACCGGTAGGCATTCCGGTTGGACAGCAGACCGCCGACCAGGGGTACGACCCGACCGAAGTAGAGGCTGTGGCCCATCCTCAGGAGTGGGTTGAGGGGGCGGTCCACCTCCAATAGGGCGAGCCGTCCACCGGGACGCAAGACCCGGACTATCTCGTCGAGGAACGGCTCGAGACTGGTGAAGTTCCGTAAGGCGAAACCACAGGTCACGCCGTCGATGGACCCATTGGCGGTTGGAAGTTTCAGGGCATCGGTGTGGACGAGTGGAGCATCGGCTCGAGCCGCGGCCAGCATCCCCCAGGACAGGTCCATCCCGATGGGTTGATGGCCGGCCGACTTGAGGTCACGGCACAGGTCACCTGTGCCGCATGCCAGGTCCAGCACCTTTGAGTCGACGGGTAGCGCCAGACTCCGGACAGTCCGCTTTCGCCAGCGGACATCTAGGCGAAAGGTCATGATCCGGTTGACCAGGTCGTACCGGGGGGCGATGGCGTCAAACATCGACCGGACCGCTGTGGCCTTGGCATCCCCGGTCGGCAGTGGCGCCCCCGGATCGGGGATGTTGCTCTGGTCGGTCATGGCCTGTCGGGAGGGCTTCCTGGGAGGGCGTTCTCTGATCAGTTGAACCAGATCCGCTGGTGTTCCCGGCTCTGCGGGTGGACCAGTAGGACCAGGAGCACAACGGGAAATAGCAGGGCGAAAGCCAGAGACATCGGTTGGCCAAGGCCGTACCACCAGAGGCGGACGAGGACGGCCATCGCGGCGCCACCTACGCCGAGCCGCCAGCCCCAGCGCTTGTCGTTGGCAATAGCGAACCCGGCGGGAAACATGACGATGCCCACCAGAAACAGTGACTGTCCGCGGACCAGATTGAAGAGGCCTTCGATGTACAGCAGCATCGTGGCCGAGGCCAGCGTCTGCGGGTGCATGCGATTGATCCAGCGGCGTTTCACAGTGTCAGTCTGTCAGCGGCCCGGCGCGTTACCTCGATGGGCTGCGATGTTTGGGGGTTGCCACTGTTACCGGCTCGGTGGGGCGTTTTTCGGCGTCGCTCCGGTCGGCTCGGAGTTGGCCGCAGGCTGCGTTGATCCCAGTACCTCGGGTTTTCCGGATGGTGGCGTTGCCGCCCCGGGACCGAATCTCGCTGGCGAACTCGCGTACCCGTGCCGGAGACGAGCCACGGGTGGGCCACCCCGGCGTGGGGTTGAGGGGGATGAGGTTCACGTGGGCCCCCAGTGGTCGTGCGTAGGCGGCGAGGCGGCCAGCGTCCTCGAGGCGATCGTTCACGTCGTGGATGAGTGCCCACTCGAAGGAGAGGCGTCGGCCGGTGGCGGCCACGTGTTCGGCGCATGCTTCGGCCAGGTCGGCGAGTGGGTAGCGCCGGTTGATAGGCACCAGTTCATCGCGCAGCTCGTCGTCGGCCGCGTGGAGTGATACGGCCAGATTGACGGGCAGCCGCTCGGTGGCCATACGGCGGATTCCCGGAATCACCCCGACGGTCGAGATGGTGAGGTGTCGGGCCGATAGGCCAAGGTCACCGTGTAGTCGTTCTACGGCGGCCCATGTCCGGTCGTAGTTGGCCAGTGGCTCGCCCATGCCCATGAAGACCACGTTGGAAATCCGACGGTCGCCGGCCTCCATCTGGGCTCGGACGACCTGCTCGACGATTTCCCCGGTTGATAGGTGTCGGTCGAAGCCCATCTGACCGGTAGCGCAGAATCCGCAAGCCATGGCGCACCCCGCCTGGGTACTGATGCAGACCGTGGAGCGGTTCTCGTAGTGCATGAGTACCGTCTCGATCAGCGAGCCGTCGGCCAGGCGCCACAACCATTTGACGGTGTCGCCGTCGTCGCCCACCGATCGAGTGTCCTCGACGAGTGCCGCCGGCAGGCGTTCGGCCAGGGCTTCCCGGAGGGCCTTGGGGAGGGTAGTGATGTCCTTGGGGTCGACGAGGTCGCTATACAGGCCCTGCCAGAGTTGATTGACCCGGTAGGAGGGCACCGCCGTATCTGTTGTCTCTCCGACTTCGGCGATCAGGGCATCCAGATCCTCCCGGTCGGCGTCGTAACGGCTGGTGTCGACTCCACCTGGTGGACCCGTCAGGGGACTGTCCATCATGGACGTGGCCGTTTGATCACCGTCATCGGACGAAGCGTTGGTAGGCCCGACTAGTGAACTCCCTCTCGAAGCCCAAGCCCTGGTACATCTTCCGGGCCGGACGGTTATCGGACTCAACGTAGAGGATGGCGTGGCGTAGCCCTCGGTCGGCCAGATGGGCCAGGCCGGCCAGGGTGAGTTCCCGGCCGAGACCCCGCCCGTGATGCTCCGGATCTACGGCGATGGCGTAGATCTCACCGAGGGCGGGCTTCTTGTCGGCATGCACCTTGGTCCAACAAAAGCCGATGATTGCAGGCTTGCCCTCAGCATCGACCTCCTCGAGTAACAGGAAGCCCTCGGGGTCGTACCAAGGCTCGGCCTGTTTGGCGGCGAGGTCTTCGGATGTCATCTCGCCCTGCTCAGGGTGCCAGTCAAAGGCCCGGTTGTTGCACTCCAGAAACGCCTCGGTGTCGGCTTCTGTGAACGGGCGAACGAGCAGGTTAGTGATCAGGGCCGGAAGTTCCCGGCGGAGCCGGATCAGGTCGCGGTACGGCACGAAGCCGGCCTGAGTCGGAACGTCGTCGCTACGTTGGTCGACCCGTTCGATCCAGTACTCGAGGCGCCCGCCTCCCTGGAGCGCCACGGCCTGGGTGGCGGCCTCCAGTAGACGTCGAGAGCGGTCGTCGTTGGTGCCCAACTCGTCGGACGGGTCTCCGGGGGTCGTGGGGTCGGAGACATCGAGTTCGACGAGCCAGCGCTCCGGATCTCCGGAGAGGGTGACGGTGTCGGTCCCGTCGGAGACGGTCCACCGGTCCATGAGAGATGAGGCTACCGTCGCCCTTCGTGGGAAGACCGAGATCACCAAAGGGTCGGGCTGTCGAGACGAACCGACGTCTAACCGAGGAGTACCCGGATGCTGAGTGTGAGTTGGACCACAAGAACCCGTTCCAGCTGCTGGCCGCCACGATCCTTTCGGCACAGTGCACTGACAAGCGAGTGAACATGGTGACGCCCGCCCTGTTTGCTGCTTATCCCGAACCGGAGGACCTGGCGGGAGCAGTGCCCCACGAGTTGGAGGAGATTGTTCGCTCCACGGGATTTTACGCCAGCAAGGCCCGGAGCCTCCTCGGGATGGCCCAGCGTCTCGTCGAGGTTTATGACTCCGAAGTTCCTGGGTCGATGGCCGACCTAACCTCGTTACCTGGGGTAGGCCGAAAGACGGCAAACGTGGTGCGTAGTGTGGCTCTCGACCTTTCCGGCCTGCCGGTGGACACTCACGTGGGTCGCCTATCGCGGCGTCTTGGCATGACCGCGGAAACTGATCCGGTGAAGGTTGAGATGGAGTTGAATCCGATGGTGGCCGCGACCGAGAGAGGTCGGTTCAGTTTGCGTCTGATCCTGCACGGTCGCCGCGTATGTCCTAGTCGAAAGCCCCGGTGTGGGGAGTGCGTGTTGCAGGATTTCTGTCCCTCCTCAGAGGTTTGACCGGTCCGATTCGATGAGGACCGTTCTCCGCAGGTGACTGTGACGGATATCACTAACGATTGGGATCAGAATTTGGTCGACCAACAAGTCTGGTGGTGTACTTTTCGAACGGCCGGGTCCCGCCACCTGGCCTCTGCGAGGGTTGGGTTCCCGCCACC
>Ga0315326_10000750_pt1 | contig 16167 bp, 12 predicted proteins | sample M180m32315metaG_FD_203457 | JGI IMG/M metagenome (GOLD analysis project Ga0315326, IMG submission 203457) | Ammonia-oxidizing marine archaeal communities from Monterey Bay, California, United States - M1 80m 32315 | ecosystem: Environmental > Aquatic > Marine > Coastal | place: USA: California... | reverse complement strand
CAGCAACAAGTCTCTTGTTTGTATTCGTATCTGGAATCCTGACACAAGCTCATGGTGCTAGTCCGCCCAATATTCTTCTGATCCTGACCGATGATCAGGGGTTTGGAGATGTGGGCAGCCACGGCAATCCCTGGGTTCAGACTCCAAATATGGATCGGTTGGCGGCGGAAGGCGCACGATTCGACCGGTTTTTCGTCGAACCATCCTGCGCTCCGACACGGGCCGCTTTGCTGACGGGAAGAGCTCCGTCAAGAGGTGGAGTTTTTGGAGTAACCCGAGGGGAGGAAAACCTGCGGAGTGATGAGGTCACTATCGCCGAATTGCTGAGGGACGAGGCAGGCTACGCGACCGGAGGTTTTGGGAAATGGCACAACGGCTCGCAGTGGCCGCAGCATCCGAATGCACAAGGATTTGATGAATTTGTCGGGTTCTGCGCGGGGCACTGGAACGACTACTACGATCCGGTTCTCGAGAGAAACGGAGAAGAGTATCCAACGCAGGGCTTCATTGCGGATGTCATCACGGACCACGCCGAGACGTTTATCCGCGAAAACACCGAAAAAAAGCAGCCCTTCTTCTGCTACGTGCCCTTCAACACGCCTCATACTCCCGCAAGCGTGCCAGCGGATGACTGGAAGCGATGGCTGCATAATACCGAGGTGGAGAGCTATTTCGATCGTGCGATGTATGCGCTTTGCGAAAACATCGATGCGAATGTGGGAAGACTGATGGCGCTGCTGAAAGAGTTGGAGGTGGACGACAATACGATTGTTCTTTTTCTGTCAGACAACGGGCCAAATGGAGAGCGATACAATGATGGAATGTTGGGCCATAAAGGAAGTCTCCATGAGGGAGGCGTTCGGGTTCCTCTCTTCGTTCGCTGGCCGGGAATGATTGAGCCCAGAACCGTCGTGAAAGCGAATGTAGCTCACATTGATCTGCTTCCCACGCTTTCTCGCTTGGCCGGAATCGCCTTGACCAGCGAGATGACGAAGCCGCTCGATGGCGTCGATATTTCGCCGCTGCTATTGGGGGAAAGCGACTTCTCTTTGCCAGAGAGAAACCACTACACTTGGCGACTCATCTATGGTTGGTCAGTTCGCTCGGATCGATACCGCGCCACCGCAACGACTTTGCATGACATGTTCGAAGATCCTGGGCAGGAGAACAATCTGATAGAGAAGAGGCCGGAGATCCACAACGCGTTGAAGGCGGACTATCAAAAATGGGCTGCCGATGCGATTATCGAATCGCCTCATCGTCTGCCGATTGCAGTCGGCCACAGTGAATGGCCGCACGTCACCCTGAATGCGCATGAGTGGCAGGTGGTACCGGATACAGGAGAGGGGATCGATTATTGTTTGCCCCGCGGGTGGTCGAATCAGTGGATTCAGGATTGGACGGACGAAAGCGCCTACGCCGAGTGTCCCATTGATGTGATCGAAGCGGGGTCTTATGAGGTATCGATTCAATATGCCTGCGATATGACTTCTGTGGGATCGGTATTCCAGTTGATTGCGGGGGAAAAAAGCCTCGATATCGAAATCGAAGAGCCGTGGGTGTCCGCACCCCATCCCGCCGCAGAGCAAGGCGCTAAGGAACCTGGATGGTATTTGTCTCGTGAATGGAACGAATGGGAGGCAGGGACGCTTGCCCTAGAGAAAGGGAAGCACCTTTTACAACTACGAGTGAAGAGTAAACCAGGCAAAGAAATGGCTGATATTAAGTCGGTTATGCTGCGAAAAATATGAACCGAGTAAACAAGCAGAATCTTGGCCTATTCCTAAACCCTGTAAATTAACGCATTGCGGATCACAATTTCTCAAGATAACCGTTTTTCAAAATTACCGATGAAAATAGAATCATTCCTTTTAGTAGTAGGCTTCTTGTTTGTATCCGGGTTCCTGGCACAGTCGCAAGCAGCTAGTCCGCTTAATGTCGTTCTCATTGTGGCAGATGACCTGGGCGCCCACGATTTGAAAACTCACGGTTCGGATCTGCACGAAACGCCACATTTGGATGGTTTCGCCGCGTCGGGAATCGAGTTTACAAGCGCCTATGCGGCCGCACCGATTTGCACTCCCACCCGAGCCTCCATAATGACCGGCAAGAACCCAGCCCGTCTTCACATGACCATTTGGAGTGAGCATGCTCTGCGAGGACCGAAGCTTGATCGGCCCATGATTCCTGCCGACAGTGAAGGCAATCTTCCGTTGGAGGAGATCACTTTGGCAGAACGATTCAAAGAAGCCGGCCACCACACCTTTCACGTCGGAAAATGGCATCTCGGCGAGGCCAGATCCTTTCCTGAAGTCCACGGCTTCGATGTCAATATAGGCGGGCACCATTGGGGCGCCCCACCTACGTTTTTCGCTCCCTACAAAGGAGAGGTTTACAATGAGATGCGTTATGTTCCCGACCTGCATGGATCAAAAGAAGGGGAATATCTGCCTGACCGGCTTACCACCGAAGCTATCAAGCTAATGAAGAACGCGGGCGACACACCCTTCTTCCTTAATCTTTGCTACTTCATCCCTCACGTACCGATTGACGGAAAACCAGAATACGTGGAAGACTTTGCCTCCCGTATGGGTCCTGGTAATCGGCATCGAAATCCTGGATACGCCGCTATGGTTAAGTCACTTGACGACGGGGTCGGTCGCGTACTCGAATGGCTAAAGCAATCCGGGAAAGACAAAAATACCGTAGTGATATTTGTTTCGGACAACGGAGGGTATACCGGAAAATGGGAGGGAGAAACGGTCAACGACAACGCCCCGCTTCGTGCAGGGAAGGGCACCCTTTATGAAGGAGGGATTCGAATTCCTTGGTTCATGCGTGTCCCAGGTATTAAAGAGGCAAGCAAGGTGGATGTTCCCGTCACTACAACCGATATCCTGCCTACGCTTTTAGATCTGACCGGATTGGATCATCCCACATTAGATGGCGCATCTCTGAAACCATTGCTCCACAAGAAGAATTTCAATAATGGAAAGTCGCGGTCATTGGTTTTTCATTATCCTCACTACTACTCAGGTACGACTCCGGTTTCTGCTCTCAGAAAAGGAGACCTGAAGCTCTTGCAGTATTACACGCCGGAGGGACTTAGATTTGAATTATACGATCTTTCGAAAGATCCCAGCGAATCTAATAATCTAGCAGAGAATCGCGAGGCGATTGTTAAAGAAATGAGCACTGAGCTGAACGCAAGCTTATGGGAAATGGGGGCCAATTTCCCACGTATCAACGCCCATTATGAACCTAAAAACTAACAGGCGTTATTGAGTGCGCTTACTTCAATGCACTACTCGATTATCAATTCTGTTTCTTGTATCAATTTTCTAAAAAAGCCTTATTCTTTAAAAAAACTACAATGACTAGCGAAGATTGGATTAATAATTATATAGATGCCGAAGTGCGACTTATACGGTCACTTCCTGTCAAGGATATCGAAGCCTTTATTGGCATCGTCGAAGAGGCGCATAGCAGCGACAAGCAGTTGTTTTTATGCGGTAATGGCGGGAATGCGGCCAGTGCGTCTCACTTGGCTTGCGACATGGGAAAAGGGTCTTCGGATGCTCTGGGAAAGCGTTTCCGAGTTAGCACCTTAAACGACAATGCTGCTTGGCTAACTGCGATAGGAAACGATTATGCCTATGAGGATATATTTGTCAGGCAGTTGGAGAATTTCGCCCAAGCCGGAGATGTATTAATTAGTGGAAGCGTCAGCGGAAACTCACCGAATCTGGTTAAAGCTTTCGAGTGGGCAAAAGAGCAGGGACTGACCACTGTGTCCATTACCAGTTCCAAACGCGGGCGGATGTCTGACCTGGCAACCCTACCCATTGTGTTGCCCGATGATCACTATGGCCGCGTAGAAGATATGCAGATGATGATCTATCACCTGATCGCTTTCTGGTTTATCGAAAAAGATACTATATAACAAAAACCAAAGTTTATGAAACGATATTTAGCCCTAGTTTTATTAATCCTCCTTCAGCCTTTAGTCTTCTGCATGGCTGCAAGCCGACCAAACATCCTATTCGTATCCATTGATGATTTCAATGACTGGGGACCCACTCAGTTGGACGGCGAGCCGTTCGATGTAGATACACCCAACTTCGACTCGCTGGCGGCTGAAGGAATATTGTTCAACAACGCCCACTGCAATGCGCCTGTGTGCAATCCGTCACGCGCCTCTATCATGTCGGGGCTCCATCCGGCGTCGACCGGCGTCTATGGCAATGGTCACGACTGGCTAGCGAATGAGCGATACGATGACATTCTCCTGCTGCCTGAATATTTCAAAGAGCATGGCTACGCTACGCTGGGAGGCGGGAAGATCTATCATGCGAATCAGGGAACCGCGTTTGAGCGGAAAGGGCTTTTCTCGCCCAGAGGATGGGATGATTTCTTTCCGTCTTTTAACGCACAACTACACAAACAAAGTATGCCGAATGTCTTGCCGGACCGGGGCGAGGGGAAGTTCGATTGGGGCGGCACCGGTAAGCCTCTTGAGGAGATGGGGGACCACAAGGTGGTGAACTGGGCGATTGAGCAGCTCGAGGCTTCTCGCGATGAACCGCTCTTTCTGGCAGTTGGGATCTATCGCCCGCATATGCCCTGGTTTGTTCCCGACACGTTTTACGATCAGTACGAGGATGTTGAAATCACGCCTCCCACCAATCCGAATGGATGGGATAAGAACATTCCGGAATCTCTTCTGCCACCCAAACGGTTTAAGGAATTTACCGGAAAACCGGGCCCGAGTCGCGGCTATGCGGCGTGTGTCACCTATGCGGATTTCGAGCTGGGTAGACTTTTGAAAGGCTTGGAGAATTCGCCGATTGCGGATAATACGATTGTGGTGGTATGGTCGGACCACGGTTGGCACTTAGGCGAGAAGGAGCACTTTTCGAAGTTTACTCTCTGGGAAGAATCTACACGCGTACCGCTGCTCATTTCAAAGCCAGGCGCAAAACCTGAAAAAGTGGATACCGCGGTCAGCTTGGTGGATGTCTATCCCACGCTGCTCGCTCTTGCGGGTCTACCCGAGAACAAGAACAACGACGGCCAGAACCTGCTCCCGATTATCGAGGCAGAGACGGATCTCCATCGAGCCATCGTAACCTCGAAGAACGAGAATTACCACGCAGTGCGCGATGGGCGCTATCGCTATTTCAAAACACACAGCGCAGAGGCCTTGTTCGATCATTTCAACGATCCCCGCGAGTTTAACAACATCGCCAACAACCCGGGTAGCACTGCTATTATTAAGCGCCTGACAAAGGCCCTGCCTAAGGCTCCAGTTCCAAGCATGCCCAAGCGAATAAAACCAACCCTCGTGCGCGACGACCTCCCAACACCTTAACTATGAATGCTTCAACCAACCGTCGCGCGTTCTTGAAATCTTCCGCGGCTCTTGTGGGCGGCTTAGCCTTATCCGCCTGCGACAACAAGAAATCCACGATGAGCGCATCCGAAACGAATTCACGCTCTAAAATTTCACTGGCTCAATGGTCGCTTCATAAGGCCTTGAAGGCCGGAGAGCTGGACAATCTTGACTTTCCGCGTATTGCTCGGGAGGACTTCGACTTCGATGCCATCGAATGGTCCGGCCAATTCCTCAATGTGGAACACGCTAGACTCGGAGCTCAGCCGAAGGGCCAGGCCTATTTGACCGAAACCAAACGAGTAACGGATGATCATGGTCTAACCAACCTCCTCATCATGTGCGACCATGTGGGGAACTTGGGAGATCCTGATAATACGCTGAGGAGTAACGCTGTTGAGGGACACTATGCTTGGGTGGAAGCCGCCAAGTTTCTCGGATGTCATTCGATTCGGGTCAACGCGGCCTCCGATCCATCGCTCATCTCGGAAGAACAAAAGAAGCTTTGTATCGATGGTCTTGGCCGAGTTTGCGCATTTGCCCAAACGTATGGTCTCAATGTGATTGTCGAAAACCACGGGGGACTCTCTTCCAATGGAGCCTGGCTCGCTTCCGTAATCTCTGGCGTTGGCCTGGACAACTGTGGCACCTTGCCGGACTTTGGAAATTTCTATGTTGCGAGAAACCGAGGCAATCTCGAGCAATATGCTCTGAGCAAAAAGCCCTACGAAAACGATCCCATCTATGAGGAAGACGACATCGGCTTGGAATATGACCGATACCAGGGAGTGACTGACCTGATGCCGTTCGCCAAAGGAGTCAGTGCCAAATCGCACGATTTCGATGCGGAAGGAAACGAAGTGAATACGGATTACAATCGCATGTTGAAGGTCGTAATTGATTCTGGATACACTGGTTACATCGGAATCGAGTACGAAGGAAGAACAACGCCGGAGATGGAAGGAATTCAGCTCACCAAAACGCTGATTGAAAGGACCCTCGCGTCTTTGCACCAGTCGACTTAGAATTGAAAGATCGAATGGCAATGCCCTGGTATATAGGTGTGGACATCGGAGGCACCAAAATGGGTGTCTCGCGTTTTGATGTATCCACATCTTCAATCGTAGAAGTCGAGCGGTTCCCCACGGGAATTCAATGTGATCCGGTTGACGCGATCAATCGTGTCGTCGGGATTGCTGGCGCTTGGGTTGAAAACGCTGGAAGCCCTCCGGAGGCGATTGGCGTTTCCGTTGGGGGGATGTATGATGTTCATTCGGGATGCATGCGGCATGCCCCGCATCTTCCCTTGTGGGACGGATTCCCGATTATTTCTACTTTGAAGGATGTCTTCGGAGTGCCGGTTTTTGGCGAAAACGACGCCAACGCCTGCGCATTGGCGGAGTGGCGTTTCGGCGCGGGTCGGGGTTGCGACGATCTCATCTTTCTGACTTTCGGAACGGGACTGGGTGCTGGTTTGATACTCAACGGAACGCTCCATCGAGGAAAGACCGGTTTGGCCGGTGAAGTCGGAACCATGCGAGTTTCAGAAGCCGGACCGCCCATACGGCAGAAGCCCGGTTGCCTGGAAGGATTCGCCTCGGGCGCGGGAATCGCACTGCTGGCAAAGGACAGGCAGAGTGCGAATCCGAGTCCTCTTTTGCCGCAAGAGCCCAACGCAAAAGACGTCGCCGAGGCAGCGCGTCAAGGAGACGCTCTTTCCTTGTCTATCCTGGATGAGTGCGGCCGCAAGCTGGGTCAAGGATTGGCAGTTCTCATTGATCTCCTGAACCCCGAACGAATTATCCTCGGTTCGATTTTCACTCGTTGCGAAACGCTGCTACGCGCTTCCATCGAAGACTCTATCTCGAAGGAAGCGATGCCTGAAACCGGCAAAGCGTGCGCGATCGTTCCTGCAGAGCTCGGTGAGTCCATCGGCGACTTTGGAGCCGTGACAGTGGCTGCGCTGGGCATAGAAAACGAATTGGAAACTCTTAAATAGACAGCCTATGAACAGACGCCAAGCCATCAAACGAACCGCCTTGCTTTCGGGAGGAATGGTCTTCTTGAAGTATTCACTGCTAGGGCAAGCGTCCAGTCTACCCATTCCGGACGGCAGCACATTCGGCCCCAATGAAGAGCGAATTTTGCAATTGGTAGTCGATACGATGATACCCACGACCGATACTCCAGGAGCGAAGGACCTCGGGGTGGACCAATTTGTACTGCTGATGGTGAATGACTGCCACAGCGAAAAGGACCAGATAGCCTTTTACTCGGGTCTGCATTCGATGGACGCGTTTGTCGAAAAAGGCTTTGGGCAATCTTTTGCCTCGTGCGACATCGATACTCGAATTGAGGCTCTCAATAGCGTGAACAAAAAATCCTACGCCAGTCCGGAGCTGCAGGCGTTTATCCAGATCGCCAAGAGCAGAACGATTCAGGGGTATCTTGAATCCAAATACGTAATGACTGAGGTGATTCCACATAAAATGATACCGGATCCTTACGATGGTTATTATCCGGCAAGCAAACTGGGAGGGAAAATTTGATGGCTAACACGAATATAGACAGTGTTAAGCAACGCAGCTACGATGCCATTGTCATCGGTTCCGGAATCAGTGGTGGCTGGGCGGCTAAGGAGCTGACGGAGAAAGGGCTTAAGACCCTGGTTCTCGAGCGGGGTCGCGACGTGAAGCACATCGTGGATTATCCGACCGCCAATAAAATGCCCTACGAGTTTGAGCACCGCGGTGAGATCCCTCACGCCACACGTGAGGCCAATCCGATTCTCAGCCGAGCGGGTGCGTGGCAAGAGGATACGGACCATTTCTTTGTCAAAGACAACGAGCATCCCTACATTCAGAAAAAGCCCTTCGACTGGATACGCGGTTACCAGGTGGGTGGCCGGTCGCTGCTATGGGCACGGCAAACCCAGCGCTGGAGCCAATACGATTTCGAAGGCCCGGCCCGCGATGGCTTCGCGGTCGACTGGCCGATTCGCTACGAGGATATTGCTCCCTGGTATAGTCATGTTGAATCGTTCGCCGGGATTTCCGGAAACCAAGACGGACTCGCCGAATTGCCCGACGGGGAGTTCCTTCCCCCAAATCCACTCAATGCCGTTGAGGACCATTTTAAGGAGGTGTTGAGCGAGCGATTCGCAGGGCGGCATCTAATTGCTTCTCGCTTCGCCAATTTGACAAAATCGACGCCAACGCAGCTCGCCCAAGGCCGCTCTCAATGCCTGAGCCGACGCCTCTGTAAGCGCGGCTGCCCTTTCGGTGGCTACTTTAGCAGCAATTCTTCCACTCTGCCCTGGGCGGAGAAAACCGGAAATCTTACAATGCGGCCCCATTCGGTTGCCCATTCCGTTATCTACGATGAAAAGCAGGAAAAAGCGACCGGGGTGCGGGTCATTGACAGCCAAACCAAAGAAGTCACCGAATATTATGCGAAGATTGTTTTTGTAAACGCCTCTACTATTAACACCAATCTCATTCTGCTGAATTCAATATCAAGCCGCTTCCCGAATGGATTGGGCAATGACAATGAATTGATGGGAAAATTTGTAGCCTTTCATAACTACAATACAAAGGTTCGGGCGGAGTTTGAGGGACTAAGCGAGTTTGCCACCTTCGGCGACCGCCCAGGGTCGACTTACATCCCCCGATTCCGGAATATGTTCCGGCAGGAAACCGGTTTTCTTAGAGGTTATGCGACCGCCTTTTCGGCTAAAAGAAATATGTACAGCGACCGTTCGGGCATTGGCCAAAGCCTTAAGGAAAGCCTCTTGAACCCGAAACTGGGCGGTTGGTCTGTGGGGGCGCAAATGATGGGCGAAACGATTCCCAAGGAAAGCAACTTCGTAAGCCTTGACGCTAAGAAAACGGATACATGGGGAATGCCGCTTCTCAATATCGATATCGATTTCGACGAGAATGATCGGAAGATGGAAATCGATTCAATGGAGCAGCTTTCCGAAATGTTGGCCGCCGCCGGTTTTAAGAATATAAAAACGACCCAAAAGCGCCAGGCCCCTGGAATCGATATCCATGAGATGGGTGGGGTCAGGATGGGCAAGGATCCTAAAACTTCCCTTCTAAACGAATGGAACCAACTGCACACCTGTAAGAATGTATTTGTCACAGACGGGGCCTGTATGACCTCCACCTCCACGCAGAATCCCTCCCTGACCTATATGGCGATCACCGCCCGCGCGGCGAACCACGCCGTCGAGGAAATGCGAAAAGGAAACGTTTAGTTCTTAGCGAAAGATTTCCGCATCAAAATGACGAAGAAGAAAATACGAATCGCTCTGGTTGGAACCGAGTTCATGGGCCGGGCCCATGCCAATGCCTGGAGGCAGGTTGTACCCTTTTTCGAACCGGATCTGGAGCCGATCCTGAAAGTGGTCTGCGGACGCGATGCGGCGAAGACGGAAGCCTTCGCTCGACGATGGGGGTTCGAGGAATTTTCGACAGACTGGCGGACAGTTGTAGAGAGGGAAGATGTGGATGTAGTGGACTTGTCCCTACCGCAATCCTTGCAACCCGAGGTCGCCATTGCGGCCGCGAAATGCGGAAAGCATATCTTTTGCGAAAAGCCGATGGCTCTAACCGCGGAAGCGGCCGAGGAAATGATCCGTGAGGCTGAAAAAGCCAATGTGCGTCATTACGTAAACTACAATTATCGGCGCAGTCCCGCCGTTTCGCTGGCGAAGCAAATCATAGAAGAAGGACGAATCGGTGAGATTCGTCATTGGCGTGGCGCGTATCTGCAGGATTGGCTGGTGGATCCGAAAGCGCCGATCGGCTGGAAACTGAAGAAAGCACACGCGGGTTATGGACCTCATGGAGACTTGAATTCCCACAGTGTTGATCTCGCCCATTTCCTGGTTGGCAAAATCGAATCCGTCTATTGCCAAAAGCGCACCTTTATCAACGAACGCCCTATCGAAACGGGTAGTAGCACGATGGATACCGTCGATGTGGATGATGCGTCGCAGATGCTCGTGAACTTCGACTGCGGCGCCTTAGGGTCCTTCGAGGCAACCCGGTTCGCGACCGGTCAACGCAATGCCAATCAGTTTGAAATTTTCGGAAGTCAAGGAGCGCTTAGGTGGGACTTGGAGGATCTCACTCGGCTTGAGTTTTATTCGAAGGAAGATCCGAGCCATTTGCGGGGCTATCGCACTATTCTCGCTTCGGAGCCGGAGCATCCCTACGTCGGGAAGTGGTGGCCACCGGGACATGCAATCGGCTATGAGCACACCTTTGTTCATGCGGTAGCGGATTTCTTGTCCGCGATTTCGAAAGGCCAACCTATCTCGCCTGATTTTTCAGATGGCCTGCGCGTGCTTCAGGTATTGGAAGCGGCAAACACATCGGCTGATTCGGGCCAGCGAGTAAATGCGTAATGAAGAAATAGTGACATATAAACTGTTCAAATATCTTCTTCTCGGGAAATTGATTCTATCCGCTTTTGCCCTACAGGGTGATTCATCTCCGCCCCAGAACATACTTGTGATTCTTGCCGACGATATGGGTTGGGCAGACCTTGGGCCGGCTTCGAATATAGACACGCCGCATCTTGATCAATTGGCGAAGGAAGGGGTAAGCCTATCTCGCTTCTATGCGTCAGCCCCGATCTGTTCGCCCACGCGAGCGGCATTACTAACCGGTCGGTATCCACATAGTGTGGGTATGCCCCAGTTAGCCGCGCCCGAGGCGAAGCCGGGAGCACCCAAACTCTCTTTGGACCATTCAGCGGTCACGATACCCGAAGTGCTCAAAGCGCGTAATTATCAATCTATCCTGATCGGAAAGTGGCATCTTGGATTCGACCCGAGCTCTTGGCCACGAACCCATGGATTCGATGAATTTTGGGGCACCATTGCCGGGCAATCCAATTACTACGATGTAACGGGCGCCTATCACAACGAAACGCCCATCCAAATCACCGACTACTATACGGACGCGATTACCGACAAAGCCATTGATTACCTGAACACGCATGAAGCTAAGCAACCTACCTTCATGTTCCTGTCCTATACCGCGCCTCACTCACCTATGGAAGCTCCCGCGGATCTCATCGACAAATACCGTGCGATATACGACGCCGAGCTCTTTGCTATTTATGCGGCCATGGTCGAACAACTCGACACGGGTATCGGCCGAATACTGAGCGTCGTTGATGACCTTGGCCTCCGCGAAAACACCCTGATCATATTCATGTCCGATAATGGGCCATCGGCCGAACCTAAAGCCTACGGCCCCCGCGGAGCCGGCATCTCTAACGGTCCCTTGCGCGAATGGAAGTTTTCCACCTACGAAGGCGGTATTCGCGTGCCCTTCATCGCCCGTTGGCCGGGCCGTATTCCGCCTGGACTACAACGCAGCGAAGTCGCGGTGACGATGGATGTGCTACCCACGATTCTCGATGCGGTGAAAATGCCTGTTCCTGAAAACATGGAAATTCATGGGGACTCATTGATGCCCTTGCTGACAGGTATGGACTATTCCAGGACAGACGCCATTCACTGGGAGACCAAACACAACCTGGCGGTGATGCGAGGCGATTGGAAACTCGTGCATCAGTTCTGGAAGGAGCCCGAACTCTATAACCTTAAATCTGATATATCCGAATCGCGCGATCTTTCCGACCAGTATCCCGAAAGGGTAACGGAGATGGTCGGGCTTCATGCCGCTTGGAAATCGAAGTACTACCCCGATCCAGTTGCCCGAAAGACAAAGCGATCAAAATTTCAGTTTCCAGAAGCGGTCTCCAATAATGCCACAAAAAAGCCAATTTCAGACAATGAGTAGAATACGCGGAGCAGCTTTGATCTTCTTTACCCCATGAAGTTTTTGATACCCACTCTGACTCTTCTCGCGATGCTGACGTCCGTAGCCACGGCCGCTGACAAACCGATAAATATCCTACTCATCATGGCGGATGATGTGGGTTTCGAGTGTTTTAGCAGCTATGACAGCAAAGAGTATTCTACCCCACGATTAGATGCATTGGCGGAAGCGGGAATTCGTTTTGAAAACTGCCATTCCACGCCGGTCTGCACGCCGAGTCGCGTCAATCTCCTATCGGGCAAGTCCAACGTATTCAACTACGAGGACTTCGGAATCTATCCCAAAGGAGAACCCACCTTCGCCCATTACTTCAAGCAATCGGGATACGCTACCGCCGTAGCTGGAAAGTGGCAACTGCTAACCGGGGAGGGTGGTACGCACCCGAACGAAGCCGGATTCGATACCTACTGCTTGTGGAATACTCCCCTCACTACTCGAGAGCGATACTGGAACCCCTCCTTGGAAAAGGATGGTGCCTTAATGGACCTCCCGGCTGACAGCTACGGGCCAGACGTCTGCACGGACTTCCTCGCCGATTTCATAAAGTCCTGCGCCGAGACCGATACGCCTTTTCTCGCCTACTACCCGATGATTCTCGTTCATAACCCGTTTCTCCCCACGCCGAATAGCAAGGATCGAAACGAGACCGGCGACAAGAAAAACTTCGTCGATATGGTGAACTATATGGATACGCTCGTCGGCCGCCTCGTCGATACGCTCGAAGCCAATGGATTGCGCGATAACACGTTGATTATTTTTACTGCCGACAACGGGACGAACAAGAATATAGTATCCGAGTTCAAAGGACAACCCCTCCCGGGGGGCAAAGGTTTCACGCGCGACCACGGCACCCATGTGCCCCTGATCGCCAGCTGGCCAGGGCATATTCCAGCGAACCAGGTCAACGGCGATCTAGTCGCCTTTTCCGACTTCTTTCCCACCATGGTCGAAGCGGCGGGCCTACCGCCCAAGAATATATCTGACGCCGATGGCGTAAGCTTCTGGTCCCAATGTCTGGGCGGACGCGGAGATGCTAGAGAATGGATCTACGGCTACTACTTCCCGCATCCCTACGCAAAAAAATTCAATGACTCAAACAATCACCCAGAGGTGCGGTATGCGCGGGATCAACGCTACAAGCTCTACGATAATGGCGATCTCTACGATACTCAGATCGACGTCATGGAGACAAAAGCGATCGACTTTGAAAGGGCTGCTCCAGCGGTGAAGCAAGCGCGACAGAAACTCCAAGTCGTGCTCGACTTCTACCCCCGTCAAGGTGCTCAAATCGACCACTCCAAGGTCCGAGGCGTTTATCAGCCGAAGTAAAAAAACAACCCCATTTCTATGTCATCTCAACACATGCACTCCGAAAATAATTCGGAAGATAAACTGCCAATCTCTGAAAAAGTCGCCTATGGATTGGGGGACACGGCGTCCTGCCTCTACTACTCGACCTTGGCCCAGTTCTTGTTGTTCTTCTACACGGACGTTTTTGGGATTACCGCTACGGCGGCGGGGTTAATGATGCTGATCACTAAGCTCTGGGATACGGCCAATGATCCCATAATGGGAATGATTGCGGACCGAACGACTTCCCGACATGGAAAGTTTCGTTTTTGGATTTTATGGATGATCCCAGCGTTCATGCTTACAGGGATATTGGTATTCACAACTCCGGACCTGAGCATGACCGGGAAGCTAATCTGGGCGTATGTCACGTATTCTCTGGTTGGCATGGCTTACACCGCGATCAACGTTCCGTACTCTGCATTAATGGGCGTAATGACATCGAACTCTAAGGAGCGAAGTATCCTCGCCTCATTTCGGTTTCTCGGGGCGAATTCCGGGAGTTTGATTGTGAATGGAACGCTTCTCTGGCTGGTCGCTACATTAGGACAGGGAAATGAACAAAGAGGCTTTTTTCTTACGATGTGCCTGTATGCGATCATCGCTGGGGCGCTCTTCTTTATAACATTCAAATACACACGTGAGCGCGTGCTGCCACCGCTCAAGAAAAACACAGTTTTGCGAGACCTGAAGGACCTTACAAAGAACGGTCCCTGGCTTGTGTTTTGTATCGTTGGGGTGCTCACGCTCATCTATATTTCAGTACGTGGCGGAGCTACATTGTATTACTTTAAATACTACATTGGAAACCAGAGCCTTGCCTCAAGTTACTTGGTGGTTGGAAGCGTTTTCGCCATTGCAGGCGTATCCTGTACTAAATACATTCTTGCATGGTTTCGCGATAAGCGACGGGCATATATTTGTCTGACTTTGTTGACCGCGACGATTACGCTGGCCTTTTACTTTGTAAGTCCGACTGACATAGCCTTGTTGTTCGGCCTTCAAGTGGTTGGCGCTTTTCTGGCTGCCCCATTGATGCCTCTAACTTGGGCAATGTTTGCGGATACCGCTGACTATGCGGAGTACAAGCTAGGCCGCCGCGCTACGGGTCTGATCTTCTCTGCAGGTACAACTTCGCAGAAGCTCGGTTGGACGTTGGGCGGATCGTCTGCTGGATTCATGCTCGGCTTTTACGGATTTGAGGCAAATATGGAGCAGGCGCCCGATACCCTTAACGGGATCGTTTTACTGATGAGCATCATTCCCGCCAGCATCGCGTTCCTGACGGCTTTTGTTACCCTTTTCTACAAGATCGATTATAAAATGGAAAAAGAGCTGGAAGAGACGATCTCCAGAAATTCAGCTGAACGAGCCGAAAAGAAACCCTGTATCCCCAGGTAGATGGGAGTAAGTTTGTTGATAGGAAATGCCGGTCATGCGAGCATACCCATCGGCGCATCCCGTCGCCACCCCCTCAAAGAGACAAAGGACCGCTCGCATTTCCGGAACCGTGTCAAGGGCTGCGACAAAATGCATTTCCGAAGTGCTCGGGTTCATGAAGCAAGTAGTTAAACCGCCATCACAAAGTGTGCGAGCTAGGGATTGGGCTCCGTTCATAGTGTTAAATTCATTTGTTCACGATTCTTGTAATAGAGTTGATTTGTTGCGGATTTTTTGGAAAGAAGCTATTGAATAGGTCGAAGATCGCAGTCTTAGACAACCGATTGTATCGAAATGGGCAATTGCTTCCTAAGATCTGCCAATCTCTTTTAGTCCCGCGAGCGGCGACAAAGACTTCCGCAGTCATATTCTTTAATAGCACGGGACCCAATTTGTTTTAGTAGAGCCAATTTCGCAAGTAACAAGTCTTGTAGATTGTCCGCTTCTTAGGCTAAGCGATCGTGGCGAAGCGATAGCAGATCGACTACGAACTAAATCGATCTCCGCTTTGGATTTAGAGCTGTACAGACGGATTAAATGCATTACTTTTTGACTTAGCCTAATCGCTAGGCAAACATAGGAACCTCTTCGAAGGGTGCATTCCCTTTGGCTCTTCGTCCAATGCACATACCTCATTAAAAGGGTTTCAATTACTGAGCACGAATCATCAGTACCCGATCAATGCCGTACCCATATTCTCTTTTGTCTCAGTGGGTCGTAACAACATTTCGCGCCATACTACTTTGGCGAAGGGGAACGAGGATGAATGTAGGGACTCAAGTGCTCCCTCGGTTTTCACTAATCCTCTGAAGAAGACAGATCATGAAGAAACTCAGCAATTCACTTGAAGGAAAGACCGCGTTGGTTACTGGCGCAGCTAGCGGAATCGGACGGGCAACTGCGGCCTTGCTGGCTGCGGAGGGAGTTCGAGTCGCCATGGCGGACCGTGACGAAACAGGCCTCTTGGAATCAGCTAGACACATCGGAGACCAGGGTGGCGACGTTCAGGCATTGCCAATTGATGTAAGGAAGTCAAAGGATATTGCTGCCTTGCCCGACAAGCTTGAAAGCGCCCTTGGGGGTCTAGATATTCTTGTCAACAATGCGGGTATTTGCTTGGTG
>Ga0315326_10000748_pt1 | contig 16170 bp, 12 predicted proteins | sample M180m32315metaG_FD_203457 | JGI IMG/M metagenome (GOLD analysis project Ga0315326, IMG submission 203457) | Ammonia-oxidizing marine archaeal communities from Monterey Bay, California, United States - M1 80m 32315 | ecosystem: Environmental > Aquatic > Marine > Coastal | place: USA: California... | reverse complement strand
ATTCGAGATTTCGTTAAGATATATGAATCCGAATCCATTTGGGGCGTTTATGAAATCAAATCCTAAATTCCAATAACACTTTCTTACCTCTAAGTATATTGCCACTTTCCCATAAATAGGATTTCAACTGCTGCTTGGTTATTTTGGACATCGAGTATTAGTTTCCCGAAAAATACAATTTCAAGAGATAATATCAAATATGAATTGTTTTGCTTATTTTTCTGTTCAGAATGGAGCATTGCAAACCAAAAAGAAAATAATTTATATCAAGATGAACTTATAAAAACATAAAATATGATCGAAGAAGAAGGCAATCAATTACCCGACTTGGGTACATACGCATCAGAGAATTATGGGGCGGATGGAGCATTTCAATTTACCAACTTAGTAATTTCCAATTTAACACGAATTGGAAAAAGTGAAATAACTTTTACTGGTGAACAGTTCATCAATGAAACTCAATACTTGGGAAGTTTTGATGTTAACTACAATGAATTTGCGATTTTAATCAATAAAATTAAAGACATTGTCCCCGACTTATTCATCGAATTAGTTGATGTTTTAGATTCAGAGTATCAAGGTGCAACCCCAATGAATCTTCACAACATTGAAATTACCGTTGGCGTTGTGTGTGGTATTGGTAAAATTGAAGAAAGTGCTTTACAAGAAACATTTGTGCCTTTTCATGTTGAAAGTATCGAGTTAGAAAAAGTAGGAACAGTACTATGGAAAAAAGACTAAATAAAAATGAATTTTCAGATTGGATGCACGAGGAAATGTTACTTAACAAGGAAGCTAATCTGCTAAGTAACTACTTCGCTTACAAAGGATATATTGATTTGGGTTTCTCAAAACAAAAAGCACAAAGTATGAGCGGATTGTCAGAGGAACAACTAACACAATTAAAAAAACAAGACAACGACTAAAAAGTTAGGTCACCTCTTGGTTCACTCTTTATTTGAATTAGAATAGATTTAAATGAATTACTTAGAAACAAAAAAGCCCTACTTCTTAACGAAATAGGGCTTTATAATGTGCATTGGACTTCTCCAAGCGGTCTGGACGGGACTCGAACCCGCGACCCCCTGCGTGACAGGCAGGTATTCTAACCAACTGAACTACCAAACCATTAAAATCATGAACGATTTAAGGTTGGCAAAAGTAGAGTATTTTAATACTCTGCCAAACAAATTATTAAAAATTAATGTAACTTGGTTCTCTTTATTAGGTATCCTAATAAGACTTGTTCAAAACCATTATTAATATCTGCCTCAACGAAGTCTATTTTGTATTGAGAACACTTAAATTTAAGCTCTTTTTGATATTCAGCCATTTGCTGAACATAAGATTCTTTAACCGATGATGGGTGAGCTTTCACTTCCTCTCCCGTTTCTGTATCAATAAAGGTATACGGGCGATTTTCGAATTGGAAATGTATCTCCGTTTTTTTATCAACTACATGGAATAGTACAACTTCATGTTTGTTATGTTTTAAATGCTGCAATGCAGAAAACAGCTCATCATTACCTATTGAGGAGTTATCCATCATGTCACTAAAAACTATAACCAAAGACCGCTTATGAATACTTTCTGCTATTTGATGGAGTGCATCAACGACAAAAGTTTTTGACGATTTTTCACTTGCAATGACTTTTTCTAAATGGTTGTACAACATTTTATGATGCACCACACTAGACTTAGCAGGGGTATGTATATCTAATTTTTCGGAAAAGACACTTAACCCCACAGCGTCTCGCTGCCTTTTAAGCAATTGGATTAACGCAGCGCAGCAATAAGCCGAAAAAGAAATTTTGTTAAAACTATTCGATACTTCAGGATAATACATCGATGAAGAGCTATCTATTACCAATTGGCATCGAAGATTCGTTTCTTCTTCATACCGTTTTACGAATAGTTTGTCGGTTCTACCATATAGTTTCCAGTCGATATGTCGTGTTGATTCGCCAGAATTATATAGCCTATGTTCAGCAAATTCGACAGAAAAACCATGAAATGGACTTTTATGTAATCCTGTTATAAACCCCTCAACTACTTGCTTTGCAAGAAGCTCCAATGATTCAAATTTCTTTACCTGACTATAATCTATTGTTTCCATACAAAAAAGAGGGCTCAAAGCCCTCTTTCACTAACGTTAAGTATACAATTAAAGTGCCGCGTCTAACTTTTCAGCTAACTGAGATTTAGGAACAGCGCCAACAGACTTATCCACTACCTCTCCGTTTTTTAGGAAAATAATAGTAGGAATACTTCTAATTCCATACTTCGCTGAAATATTCGGATGCTGATCTACATTAACTTTTCCAACTATAGCTTTTCCATCATATTCATTTGCAATCTCTTCAACTAATGGTCCAACCATTCTACACGGTCCACACCATTCTGCCCAAAAGTCAACTAAAACTGGTTTATCTGATTTCAATGCTAACTCTTCAAAATTAGCGTCTGTAAATTCCACTGCCATCTTTATAAATTTTATCTTGTTTCTAATTAATCTTGTTTCATCAATTGTACTGCCAAACAATATTCAGTGTCAGTTTGACAGAATCAAATGTAATTAATTCAATTTAAATCCAATATTCGACTCCTTCAAAGTATCAAAAAAGTCGTTCGTAGGACTAATTGCCATCTTGCGCGATGGCATGGTTACCGACAGGTTTTCTGCCTCATCTACAACATGCAAAATTACACGACATTTTCCTGCATGCTCTTCAGCTAGCTTTTCTATCTTATCTAACGTCTTTTCAGTTAACATTGAAAGTTGTAATTTCAGTGTTACCGACTTCGCCAATTTTTCTCTTAAATCATGTAATATTTCTATTGAAGTAACATTAAATTGTGGCTCCGAATTTTTCCACTTCGATTGGAAATTTCCCTTGAGATGTAAAAACCACCCAGTGTTTAAGTATGATTTGAAATTGACATAATCTTTTGAGAAAAACATTATCTCTCTCGAATCTGTATAATCTTCAATCATCAACTTGCCGAAAGGATTTCCGCTTTTTGCAATGCGGTGTTGTGCATCGGTGACCATCCCCGCTATAGATATTTCTCCTGAAACTGGCTTATCCAAGGAATTAACATGTGCTACAGTAGAATTACAGAAGTATTTCATTTCCAGCTTAAATTCATCAAGGGGATGACCAGAAATGTAAACACCAACCACTTCTTTTTCTTTAGCTAATTGCTTGAGTGTACCCCAATCTTCAATTTCTGGTGGAATTGGCTCTTGAAATTCAACAACTATAGTATCACCAAACAAATCTGGAGGTGCGTTCACTTGTTGTTTACAAGCGTTACCATATTTAATTAACTGCTCAAGATAGGTTACTCCGCGCTCATCTTGCCCAAAATATTTAGCTCTAGATATTTCGAAAGAATCGAATCCTCCTCCCAAAACAAGGCCCCCAATGGTTCCCTTGTTAGCACTTTTTTGATTAACACGAGTCATAAATTCCCCTACAGTTTTAAACTTTCCGTTCTCCTTCCTTTCTTTAATTATAGCTTTAACAGCGCCCTCTCCTACTCCTTTAATGGCTCCCATTCCGAATCGAACATTGCCATCATCGTTTACTGCAAACTTATGGTAAGACTCATTGACATCAGGTCCTAAAACTTGGAGTCCCATTCGTTTACATTCTTCCATGAAGAATGTAATCGATTTGATGTCGTTCATGTTATTACTTAATACTGCGGCCATATATTCCGCTGGATGGTGCGCCTTCAAATAAGCAGTTTGATATGCAATCCACGCATAGCAAGTTGAGTGAGATTTATTAAATGCATAAGACGCAAATGCCTCCCAATCTGTCCATATTTTTTCTAGTGCCTTTTTATCATGCCCACGTTCTTTACCTCCAGTAATAAAGGTTGACTTCATTTTATCAATCAAATCCTTCTTCTTTTTACCCATTGCCTTTCGCAATGAATCTGCTTCACCTTTGGTGAAACCAGCTAATTTCTGGGATAATAGCATTACTTGCTCTTGATATACTGTTATACCGTATGTTTCATCTAAATATTCTTCACAAGCATCTAAATCGTATTCAATTTCTTCGTCACCGTGCTTTCGCTTAATAAACGAAGGAATGTAGTCCATCGGACCTGGCCGATACAGTGCATTCATTGCAATTAAATCAGGGAAAACTGTTGGTTTTAATGCCCTTAAATGTTTTTGCATTCCAGCCGATTCATATTGGAAAACTCCCACCGTTTCTCCACGTTGAAAAAGTTTGTAGGTTAATTCATCGTCAAGGGGAATATTCTCAATATCAATTTCTAAACCTTCGCGAGCTTTGAGAATGGCAAGCGTATCTTTTATAAGAGTTAAGGTTTTGAGTCCCAAGAAATCCATTTTCAATAGACCCGCATCTTCCGCAACCGAATTATCAAATTGGGTACACCACATCTCTGAGTCCTTCGCTGTACTAACTGGCACAAAATCTCGGATATCTGAAGGTGTAATTATTACACCACATGCATGAATACCTGTATTTCGAATAGAACCCTCAAGGCTTTTTGCCGAACGCAAAACTTTACCTTCTAGAGATTGTTGACCAAAAATATCAATCAGTTGTTTTGCCAACGAAACCTGATTAGAATTTAGCTTTTCGTTTATGGTTTCCTCATCCCAACCTAAAAGTTTATTAAGTTTAGTATCCGGTACGAGTTTAGCAATTCGATCGGTATCAGACAACGATAAATCAAGTACACGACCGCAATCTCGAATTGAAGATTTTGCGGCCATTGTGCCATAAGTAATAATTTGAGCTACTTGACTGGAACCATATTTATCAATTACGTATTGCATTACCCTACCTCGACCTTCATCATCAAAATCAATATCAATATCGGGCATTGATACCCTTTCTGGATTAAGAAATCGCTCAAAAAGTAGGTCATACTTTATTGGATCAATATTAGTAATCCAAGTACAATATGCCACAACCGAACCGGCTGCCGAACCACGACCAGGACCAACAGATACATTCATTTTTCGTGCCTCACGAATGAAATCTTCAACAATTAAAAAGTAACCTGGATATCCCGTATTTCGAATGGTATCTAACTCAAAATCGATTCGCTCTTCCATTTCTGGAGAAATTTCTCCATAACGCTTTTTTGCTCCTTCGTAGGTAATATGACGCAGATAAGCATTTTCCCCATTTTTTAGCTGCGGATTTTCTTTATCCTTTGGGTCTTGAAATTCTTTGGGAATATCAAATTCTGGCAATAAAACCTCACGTGCCAATCCATATAACTCAATTTTGTCGACTATTTCATTGGTGGTAGCTATTGAATCAGGTAAATCTTTGAACAAATCTTTCATCACCTCTTGCGACTTGAAGTAGAATTCGTTGTTTGGAAATCCGAAACGAAAGCCTCGACCTCTTCCTATTGGTGTAGATTTCAACTCTCCTTCTTTTACACATAGTAAAATATCATGTGCCTCAGAATCGTCTTGATCAAGGTAAAAAGAGTTATTAGCTGCAATATATTTCACTCCATATTTTTTAGCAAAACGAAGTAAAGTTTCGTTTACTAGTTGCTCTTCTTCCAAGCCATGACGACAAAGTTCTACGTAAAAATCCTCCCCAAATTGTTCGTGCCACCATTTAAAAGCTTCTTCAGCTTTTTCCTCTCCTTCGTTCAAGATTTTTGCAGGAATCTCACCTAACAATCCACCTGTTAGAGCAATCAAATTATCTTTATGCGCAAGAATAACATCCCTGTCAATTCGAGGCACATAATAAAAGCCATTTACATGAGCTTCGGAAGACATCTTAGCTAAATTATGGTATCCCAATTTATTTTTTGCTAATAAAGGAACGGAGAAACCGTTGTCCTTAAAAGACTTATTGAGGTGGTCTTTGCAAACGTAAAAATCAACCCCTAAGACAGGTTTTACAATTTTATTTTCTAGTTGTTTAACCTCTTGCTCCCAATCAGCAACATTAGTTAAATCAGCACCTTTAGCTGTCATTTTAGTCTTCAACGCTTTGATTTTTACGTTGAACGCTTTGTTGTGTGCTATACCGGCCTCAATAAAATGAAAAGCTGCCATCATATTGCCATTATCGGTTAATCCAACAGCGGGCATACCCATTTCAGCAGCCTTGGCAATTAAGCCCTTTACTTCTGAGGTAGCTTGAAGTATTGAGAACTGACTATGGTTGTGCAAATGCGAAAAACGAACATTTGCAAGTTCTTCTAAATTCTTTTCAGCCTCTGTATCTGATATATCGATATCTGCAGTGGAAACATATTTTTTACTTGCCTTTTTTAGATTGATGTGCTTCAATCCAATAACCTCTATAGTATCTGGATTGGCTAAATCGAATGCTGTGAAATAATCTTCTTCTACTTGTAATTCATCAGCCGTAAATACTCTTAAACGAAGTAATTCTAAAAAACAACGTGTTGTCGCTTCCACATCGGCTGTTGCATTGTGGGCTTCTGAAAATGCCTTACCAAATAGATGCTGATGTAATTCTGTTAGTGTTGGCAACTTGAACCTGCCACCTCGACCGCCAGGAATTTTACACAACTTAGCCGTTTTTTCGGTACAGGTATCCAATACCGGCATTTCCATCAAGCTAGTTTCCACGCCCTGACGATAGAGCTCGCAACCCATTACGTTGTTATCGAACGTTACATTTTGACCAACGACAAACTTTGACTTTCCTAATACTTCTTTAAATTTTTCTAAAACCTCAGCTAACGGTAAGCCCTCTTCTGTTGCCAACTCTGTTGAAATTCCGTGTATTTTTTCCGATTGATATGGAATTGAAAAACCATCTGGTTTAACCAAATAATCTTGATGCTCAATTAAATTCCCAAGCTCGTCATGTAATTGCCATGCTATTTGGATACACCTTGGCCAATTATCCGTATCGGTAATTGGAGCCTTAAAATTCTTCGGAAGGCCAGTTGTTTCTGTGTCAAATATTAAATACATTCTGTATAGTTAAAAGATAAAATACGAGAGTTGAAAGACATACAAAACACAGCTAGTAAAAAATATATTTCGATGGTAAATTTACATCAAAAAGCTGTCATTTTTTAGGGTGTTGATAAATATCCTAATTCAGTTCAAAAACTATATTTGTAGTATGCGTTTTTCACTTTTGATAATTGTTTTTTTAAGTTTTTTCATCGCTGCATGTAATGAAAACAAAGCCGATTCTGACCTGCCGAAAGTTGTTGAAGATGAAACTATCGCGACTCAAAAATTTATTCAAAATAAGTCGGCAACTTCTTGGAATTCTAATTGGAAAACTAACAATTCTGTAATATTTCATATTGTCGGAGAGCCGGCATCACTTCATCCAACCAATGAGCCATCGACAATTGCCCAATTCATTTTCCAGTATACTCAAGGATTTATTGTTAGAGGTAACTTAGCAACCTTAGTAATTGAACCTGGAGTAATCATCAATAGTAATTTACCAATAAACGTTGATGATTTACGGCTTCACTATGCAGTAAGAAATGATATCTTTTGGGATGATGGAACCCCTTTAACTGTCAAAGACATTGAATTCACGCTAAAAACGCACAAATGTCCGCTTGTTGAAAATTCACAAGCAAAAGCCTATTTCGAAAATCTAGACTCTATTTCGATTAATATTGAAAACAACTCCTTTGATGTTTGGATGAAAAAACCTAGCGTCTTGAATACTTTCTTTTTAATCGACTACCCGATTCTACAAAAGTCATTCTATGATTCTAATGGGTTACTAGATTCATACGCTTTATCAGATTTTGATGATGGAAACTTTAAATCAACCGCATCATTATCTACTTGGTCTAATGTATTTAACAGTGCAAAAATGGGTAGAAATATCTCAAATCTAAATGGACTAGGTGCATATCGAGTTGATAAATGGGATTCAGGAAACAGCATTAGACTAGTAAAAAAACTAAACCACTGGACTGCCAGCCTAACCGATCCATCTAGTTACGAAACTGCACATCCCGACACCATTATTTTTCAATTAAATACTGATCCAAATTCGCAATATTTGGAATTTAAGAATCAAAATTTTGATGGTTCAGGTTATTTATCTTCCCAAACTATGACCAAATTATTGGCAGAGCAATCATTCAATGAAAATTACCATGCCGCATTTCTTCCCTCTTTCAATTATAGCTTTGCTGCAATGAATATGAGGCCTGATGGCGACAAGCATCCTTTAATTTTTAACGATAAAAAAGTGAGACAAGCTATGGCCTATCTTACCCCTGTTAATGATATGATAGCGCTATTATTTGAAGGTAAATCGACAAGAAGATTGAGCGCTGTATCCTCTCTTAAAAACACTTTCAATAAAAGTATTGAAGAGATTCCTGTAGACCTAACTAAAGCAAAAGAATTACTCGGTGAAGCCGGCTGGAAAGATAGTGATAGCGATGGGTATCTAGACAAAGTGGTTGATGGGAATATTATCCCTCTCGAATTTGAATTACTTTGTATGAACAACATTAGTATTTGGGGCGACATGGCAGAACTCATGGCTGAAACGATGAAAAAAGCTGGTGTAAATGCAAAAATTACATTAGTTGATTACACTGTTTTGTATAAAAAAGCTGCCGACCATGATTTTGATATGCTTCTTCTTGCATGGGGAGGGAGCTCGTTTCCGGATGACCACACGCAAATTTGGCATACCTCCTCTTGGCTTAACAACGGCTCGAACTTTACTGGGTTCGGCTCAACAGAATCTGACTCTTTAATAGAGCTATCAATAACCGCTTTGGACCTAAAAAAGAGAATAGAACTTGAGAACCAAATTCAGCAAATAATTTATGAAGAACAGCCCTATATATTTCTACTAAATGGTTCACGAAAAGTGGTTTTGCACAAGCGCTTTAATAATGCACACATGTATTCTGAAAAACCTGGCGTATTGTTAAATAACCTTCAACTATCAAATACCGTACAGCAGACTGTTAGTGTTGAACCCTAGCTATGCTGAAGTTTATATTTAAACGGTTAATTCGTGCCTTCGGCACTTTAGTTGCACTTGTTTTAGTTGCATTCTTCCTACTTGAATTTGCCCCTGGTGACCCTCTTCAAAAATTTAACAGTTCCAGCGAGGTTTTAAAGACAGCTAAAGAATACCACAAAATAAAAGACGGGCTAAACAAACGGCTAGGCCTTAATCTACCGGCTTTTTATTTCTCCATAACTTCACAAGTTATTCCTGATACGCTTTACAAAATCTCATTAGAACAAGACCAGATTGCATTAAAAAAACTACTATTCAAGTATGGTTATTGGTCTCAAATTTCAAAATATTACAGGGCATACAACAAACTATTGGAGCACAATAGAAACATTCAAATTGAAGATAAAACGCTTCAATTGAAGTGCCATGAAATTATTACCGCTAGTCTTTATCGACAAACACCAACTAATCAGCTTTATCGCATCAAAGTGCTATATGGCTTTTACAAAGACAAAGAAGGGGTTGATCTAGTTGAAGACCTGCTGGCCTCTTTAGAAGGTCTTGAGGTTAGGTCTGCGTGGGCTAAATATATACCTAAACTCAACTTTTATTCTCAAAACAAATTTCATCGATGGGTGTTTGGTGATGATAGGTATACAAAAGGGATTATTAGAGGTGATTTTGGCATCTCCTATGTTACTGGAGAGCAAGTTGAAAAAAAAGTTCGAAATAAACTATTTTGGTCTGTATTGCTATCAGTAATGGGAATAATCTTAGCCTATGGAATGGGAATTGCAACCGCTATTTATGCAGTAAGCCGACAAAATCAAACTGCCGACAGAGCTATCACCGCTATAACGGTTATACTATTTTCAATTCCTGCTTTTTGGTTCGCGATAATCTCGCTATTGACTTTTGCAAACCCTGATGTGCTATCAATTCTACCTGTTTCTGGAATTAAACCCATTGAAGGGTTTGGATCAAATTCTAATCTAATGCTCAAACTCTTTTCAACGCTACCCTATTTAGTACTGCCTACAATATGTTACGCCTACTCAACATATGCTGTAGTTACTCAAACATTCAGAAGCTCATTAATAGAAGAGATGAAATTAGATTACATTAAAACAGCAAGAGCGAAGGGCCTATCAGAAAAAGAAATTTTACTACAACATGCATTTAAAAATGCTTTACTGCCTTTGGTAACACTATTTACAACGTCATTTCCGTTGGCAATAGGAGGTTCGCTGATTATTGAAACCGTGTTTAATATTCCAGGAATGGGTAATGAAATCATGAGCGCAGTTTATCATCAAGATTATCCTGTACTAATTGCATTTTTTGTGCTGTCTGGCATTGTAACACTGCTATCATACCTTGTGTCGGACATTGTTTATGCTTTTATTGATCCACGCATCGAAATTGAAGAATTAGCGTGAATATTAAGATATCTATACCATTAAGAGCAAAATTGTGGCTCGCATTGCTAGCTTGTATTTCCTTAATAGGATTTGGGTTCGATAGCTTCTTGCCAAATCAACCTTCATTGATTCGATGGTCAACTTATGATCTAGCAATTGGAGTTTTCATTGGTGTAAAATGGTCACTTTTTATTGCTATCCTAGCCATGTTTATTGCTTCAACAATAGGAATAACGCTTGGCCTATTGTCTGGCTATTTTCAAAATACAAAATACAAAGTAAGCTGGGTTGGTATTCTCTGGGTTGCGCTCACTTTATTTTGCTGTTGCTTTTACGGGATATATATGAACACCTCTTTTCAAAATGCCAATGGAGTCAGCATTTTAGTAACGATACTTATTGTTATTGCTATCTCTAGATTGCTTTGGGCTATAATAGCAAAATTCATACAGCAGAAAAAAAACAGGGCTGTTCCTATAGATAGCCTTATAAGTCAAACTATTGAGATCATGAACTCGACTCCAAAAATTATTATAATTGTGGTGCTGGCAGCTGTAGTTCAACAATCGTCTATTGGTGTCTTAATTTGGATTATTGGTCTTACCTCGTGGACAGGAATTGCTAGAATTATGAGAGCTGAAACGCTAAAATGCAAAGAAAAATTCTTCATCGAATCTGCCAAAGCAATGGGTATTAAAGACAGCATGATTTTGCTTAAATACATTTTACCAAATACCATTAAACCTATTCTTGTGATAATCTCATTCGGTGTTGGCTCTGTTGTATTAATCGAGTCGAGCCTTTCATTTTTAGGAATTGGAGTGTCTCGCGACACGATTACCTTAGGAAAAATTATTGCTTATGGTCAAAATAACATTGACAATTGGGAGTTAACCCTGTTACCAGGATTTGCAATATTTGTTATTGTATACGGTTTCAATATTATTGCCAGAGAGCTGAAATTAGACTAAACAAAATCTATTTTGTAATTAATAACTTTCCTGAATAACTTTCATTGTTATTGTCTTTTACCTCGTAGAAATACATACCTGAATTTAAACTTTCGATGCGTATTTTATTATTAAACCTTTCGTTTTTGTAAACTAATTTTCCAGCCACATCAAATAATCTAACAGTACATTCTCTATTATTTGAAAATCCAATTACTACAAATGATGTTGCGGGATTAGGATAAATCATCAAGCCTTGTTCAGGGGTGTTTTCAAATACTCCATCGATAATTTCGTTTTGAACCGATATCGTATCAGAGATAGCACAACCATTTGCATCTAGAACATCGACTTCGAAGTTATCGGCACATAAATCAATTGCTGGGTTAGAGGTTTGCGCAGCAGCATCATTCCATAGATAGGAATATGGGCTAACCCCTCCACTAACAAAAGCAGATGCAGTGCCATTGCACTCTACAAGTGTGTTACTAGTGCTTGACATTGTTATACTTAGCGCTGCCGGTTCTAATAAAGTAACAGAGTTTACTGTATCACAGCCAAGCGTATCCGTCACAGTAACTGAATATTCTCCTGTAAAAAGATTACTAACGTTTTCAGTTATCTCCCCAGTAGACCATAGGTATGAATATCCCGTTGTTCCTCCAAAAACACTTGTAGTTATTGATCCCGAATTGTCATTATAACACAATGCATCAATTGCCGCGAGAGTAATATATAACATAAGGGGTTCTGTAATAATCACAGATTCAATATTAATACACCCTAAAGAATCAGTTACTGATACCTCGTATGTACCAGCATTAACTCCGGTAAGGGTAGCAACAGTACCTCCGTTATTCCAAGCATATGAATAGTTGATAGTTCCTCCTACTGTTTGAGCAGTAGCTGCACCAGAACCATCTCCAGCACATGACAAGTTTGACCCAATAATGGATGTAAACATTGTATCAGCGGCTGTTATGACAAAATTTAGGGTATCATAACAAGGTCGCCCATCACTAACTGTCACGCTATAATTTCCAGTAGCCAATCCAGTAAGGTTAATAGAAGTTTCACCATTGTTCCAACTATACGCAGCTGTTAACGAATCGCTGGGAAACAAATTAATTGCGCCAGTTGCAAATTCTGGGCAAGCAATATTTTCAACCTCGAATGAGTCAATAACGGCTGCAGGTATAGCAATATATATTGAATCTTCAACGATACATCCATCTGTATGAGTAATTACAACATAGTTCCATCCTCCTGAAAGATGAGTTGAGGTTTTTACACTATCAAGATTATCCCAATCGAACAAACAGCCACTAAACATACAAGGGCAACCTGAGCTGTTAACTGTCGCAATACCATCATCATCTCCAAAACAAGTAATGTTTGATACTCCACCCCAAGTTAATACATAGGGATTATTAACAGAAGAACTGCCCGTTTCAAAACACCCTACCGAATCTGTTACAATTACCGAGTATGTTCCAGGCGCTAATGCGCTAATGCTTTGAGTAATTTCTCCGTTAGACCACAGGTAAGTATAGGGCGTAGTGCCTCCGCCAGCGCTAACAGTTATCAAACCATCATCAGCACCATTACAACTAATTGATGAAGCAGTGAATCCTAAATTAATGCCTCCACAATTTACTGCGCTATTAAAATATATTCCATTGCCACTATTACCCATATACTGACCCCAGGCAATTCCTGAAGCTGGGTTCGAAGCATTTGTTTCAATACGAGTTATCTTAACCCCACTTGCAGCCGTGGGATTTGTACTATCTGCTCTCATCACGAAAGTAATATCAACCAATCCGTCTGCATCAAGATCGTTAACTAGAGGAGTACTTGCTAGATTTACCCCACCTGCAGGGTCCCACAATTCAATAATACTATCATTTTGAAAATCGATAATATTTAGATAGTTTACGAAATGAGAACCCACAAAATCATTCATGGTTACCAACACTTCATCTCTCCCGTCTCCGTTATAATCAAATGCGTTAGCAGAGGCGAAATGTAAATCGGAGATACTATCTCTTTTAGCAACAGCTCCTGTTGCTCCATCTATTAATATTTGATAGAAGTCGAAAAAACTTGGTGCAGACCCTTTCGCTTGAACGGCGAATACATCTGGCGTTGCATCGCCTGTTAAATTACCTATAACTGGTGAAGCACTTGATTCTGCATTTGGTATTTGATAGCTCCAAATTTCTGCATAAGAATTTCCATCAATTAAATATAACTTACCGTTATACCCTTGTATCACAATATCCTTTTTAACATCTGCCGTAAAATTTGCAACGCTTGCTGGAGCAATAAATCCTTTGTTTGCATCTGTTGCCAGTTGCACTGAAGAACTTAAATCATTTGCCATAATATCGGCCAACGTTGTCATCCACATGGAACCCCCTTGATTCTCTCCGCCAGAACCATATACCACTCTATAAGCACCCACACCATTAATATCGAAATAAATGGGTGAACAATAAGTTTCTGCGCTGTCGGGCATAACTGCAGAAGATAGCACTGTTCCGGTCATGGCATCAATAACCATTAAATGACCAGGGTCTCGATCTGTTATCCAAGAAGGTGCCGCATGGTCTCCGCCATTTGCAATTAAAAGATCCTGAAAACCATCCGAATTTTGATCGGCAACCAATTGTGCAGAAGAAAAATTATACCAACCACTATCTCTTGGTTCAACCGAAGTATTCGTCCAAAACTGCCATAAAATAGCGCCAGAAGCACCATCAATAGCATATAATTCTGCATTTCGACCACCTATAAATACATCGGGTATATTGTCGCCCGTAATGTCTTGAAATACTGCACTGCCATATATTTCGTCATTTGCGGGAACAGTCCATAATGAGTTACCTGTTACGCCATCAAATGCTAAAATACCATAGAGAGAATGCGTACTGTCTATTCCCGCACCGAGCACAATATCTTGCACTCCATCTAACGTAAGGTCAATTGATCTTGGTGAAGAAAATGTACCAACCGAATCTTGGAATGATGACCAAACCATTGTTTGAGCATTTAATTGGATTAATCCTGATAGGATTGCCACTGCTGTAAGACCTAAAAAATATTTCATGCAATCAATTTTGCACAAATGTAAAGGATTTTATCCGTTGCTTGAAAAGACTTTCCAATTTTCGAAGCCATTATTAAGCCATTTAAATCTCTATTTTTGATAAAGTTATTATCGCACTATGGTTTAGTTATACTTATGTTGTAACTCATAAAAAATTAGCTTAAATGAAAAGCAAATTTCCAATTCTACAATCTGAAAGAGTAATCCTACGAGAATTTATTGACGCTGATTTAGAGAATGTATATAAAGGGCTGTCACACCCCGATATTACCAAGTACTACGGTATTAGTTTCGATAGCTTAGCAGCAACTAAAGAACAAATGAATTGGTTTGCCGATCTTGAAAAACATGAAAAAGGAATTTGGTGGGCTGTTTGTTCCAAAATTGATGGAAAATTTCTTGGCGCAGGAGGATTAAATGATTTAAGTGAAGAACATAAAAAAGCTGAAATTGGATTTTGGTTGTTGCCAGAGAATTGGGGAAAAGGTATTATGTTTGAAACACTACCAGTAATTTATAATTACGCTTTCGAGAGCATTGGATTAAACAGAATTGAGGGGTTTGTAGAGACAGAAAACACAAACTGCAAAAAGGCACTTGCAAAACTTAATTTCAAATTAGAAGGGACCATGAAAGATTGTGAAATTAAAAATGGAAAATTTATTAGTTTAGACATTTACTCAAAATTAGCTGCCATTAATTAATGATAATATGAGAAAACATCAAATTGTATTTTTTATCCTCCTCGTATTTTCTTGCACAGATGATGTTACTTCCCCCAATATAAAACAAAAAGAAGCAAAAACGGAACCCATTATCACAAACACATCAATAGTGCTACTCGGCACCATTCAGGACGCAGGATATCCACAAATTGGATGCAAAAAAGTGTGTTGCATTAATGCTTTTAACAACACTAACGATAAACGAGAAGTAGTATCGTTAGGATTAATTGACGTGCCTAATAAACGAAATTATTTATTTGAGGCAACTCCTGATATCGTAAGACAAATGAAAAGGGTTTCACAATATGGAGGACAAATTGAAGACGAGATTGCAGATGGTATATTTTTAACCCACGCCCATATTGGGCACTATACTGGATTAATGTATTTGGGCAAGGAGGCTATGAACTCAACAAAAACACCTGTTTATGTGATGCCTAGAATGAAAGAATACTTAACAGATAATGGTCCGTGGAGTCAACTTGTAAATCGAAATAACATTATTTTGAACGAAATGGAGAATGAGATGGCAATTCGACTTTCAGCTGAACTAGTGGTTACTCCATTTATAGTTCCGCACAGAGATGAGTATTCTGAAACTGTTGGTTACAAAATTAAAGGCCCAAACAAAACAGCATTGTTTATCCCCGACATTGATAAATGGGAGAAGTGGGAGAAAGACATCGTTGAAGAAATAAAAAAAGTAGATTACGCTTTTTTAGACGCTACATTTTATAGTGGCAAAGAAATCAACCATCGAGACATTTCTCAAATACCACATCCATTTATCGTTGAGAGCCTTAAAACATTTAAAAAATTAGATAAGGGTGATAAAAACAAAGTGACTTTTATACATTTCAACCATACGAACCCTGTTATCGACATTAAAAGTGCTGAAGCCCAAAAAGTAATTATGGAGGGGTTCAATATTGGCAGACCTAATGGTGTTTTTGAATTATAAAAATGGTTCAACCTTGGCTTGTTTATCCCATT
>Ga0315326_10000740_pt1 | contig 16229 bp, 8 predicted proteins | sample M180m32315metaG_FD_203457 | JGI IMG/M metagenome (GOLD analysis project Ga0315326, IMG submission 203457) | Ammonia-oxidizing marine archaeal communities from Monterey Bay, California, United States - M1 80m 32315 | ecosystem: Environmental > Aquatic > Marine > Coastal | place: USA: California... | reverse complement strand
GAAGCAGAGTACAAGGTTTCTGATGCTCAGGACTTCCATGGTGCAACATTCGGAGATGAGGTCGACGAGGAGCCCAACGTCCCACAGTGGTTGGAAAAGAAGAAAGCAGCTTTGCCACCCCCTTCCAACGAAAAAATCGGAGACCCGGACGAGCAAGAAAAGCAACCCACTTCTGAGGTCCAGATTGCCCAGGAAGATGGCGAAAGTGCCGGAGACGATGAACAAGAAAGTGCTAATGAAGAAATGGAAACCGAAGTTTCGGAAGAACCAGGGGGAAGTGAGAACCAATGTCCGGCTTGCGGTTTCGAGGTTGGAATCGGCTCTTCAATCTGCGTAGTGTGTGGGAATACTCTTTCGTGATATTGGTTATAATCGACATTTGACTACCGAAGTGTTATTCTCATCCCCTCTCGTCGAAGTAATATGGCTCAATCACAGGCAGGAGGAGATGCCCCAGCAGATGCCATGGCATCGATGATGCTGCCCATGATGATGCTCCTTGGGATGATGATTCTCCTCATGTTCTATCCAGGATTGAGAGTCGGACTTTCTGATGCCGCCGGATCAGTTCTTGAACCAATGCTCCCCTTCCACCAGACTTACTTTGTTCCTACTGTTTTCATCGTTGGTTCGTCCATCATGGTAGTCAATACCATCATTCGCTCTTTCTTCATGGACCCACTTCAGCAAGCTCACTTCTCACATCGGAGTAGGCAAATTGGTAAGCAGCTCAGAGAGGCTAGGATGGCAAGGGATACTGCAATGGCCGACAAGATGCAGACTATCCAAATGGAAATGATGCCAGAACAGATGAAAATGCAGTCTTCAATGATGAAGCCAATGGTCTTCACAATGGTTTTCATAATTGCAATATTTAGCTGGATGGCTAGTTCCGTTGAGTCGTTCAGAGTCGGTTTTGTAAGCCTGCCATGGGATCCAATGTGGAGCTTCAACTCCCGGATTATGTGGATTTTTCCCGCTTGGATAGCTACTTACATTGCAATGAGTGCCCCACTTGGCAGGATTATCGATCGTCACATCAAGATTGTTCGTTACTCCAGACACCCCCTGGTAATATCTGGAGATACAATCCAAGAGCCACTCCTGTACATGCTCGATGATGATAAGGGTAGTCCGAGCGCATCTTCCACCGTTCGTAGGAAACAGAGGAGAGCAGGACCGAGAAAAACTGGTTCTCCTTCAAAGAATAATCCTCAACGCAGGTCTGGGAACAAGCATTCAGCCCCACCAAGAGAGGGAGTGACATGCAACTTTTGTAATTCAAACATGATTTCTAGGACTCCAAAGGGACTTCTTAGGTGCGATGTGTGTAGAAACGAGTGGAGATGATAATTTGCTCAAGGTCACGATAAGTGGGCCCCCAGGGAGTGGGACTTCCACATTGGTGTCTATGATCTCAGAATCTCGGGAGTGGGCATCTTTGAATGGTGGCGAAATTTTCAGGGAGGAGGCCAAAACCCGAGGACTCACGGTGGAGCAATTGAGCTCAGAGGCAAAGGAAGATCTAGATGTAGATAGAACACTCGACTCTCTCCTCCAGAAGCGAATGTCATCACACGCGTCTCCAGAGATTGTGGAGAGCCGCCTTAGTGGCTGGTGGGCACACAAGAACGATCTAAATTGCCTAAGAGTCTGGGTAAATGTCTCCGAGGAAGAAAGAGCGAGAAGGATTCAGAAGAGAGAGGGCGGGGAATTTGTGGTGTGCTTACAAAAGTCGCAAAAGAGACAGAAGGACGACATGGAGCGATATTCAGTCCTGTATGGGATCGATCTCGATGATATGTCCCCGTACAATTTGGTTATCGATGCCGATGAAAAGGACGAGTTGGAAGTTTATCAGGCGGTCGACACCGCACTGGGTCGGTGAAAATATGGAAAATGAAGAAGACTGGATTATCGACCCAACGGCAAAGACAAATCAGTCATCTGGGTGCCTTCCATCTGAACGCCCCCTCGAAGATCTAATCGAATGCGGAGTAATACTGATTGACAAGCCGTCGGGGCCGTCCAGCCACCAACTAGCAGCATGGGCTCGATCGATGTTGGGAATCAAGCGTATTGGGCATGGGGGGACCCTTGACCCATTCGCAACGGGACTGCTAACCCTGCTATGTGGTAGGTCAACAAAGATCACCGGCGAACTACTAAAGAAGCCTAAGAGCTATGTCGCCGTAATTCGATTCAAGCAACCGATAATGAGTCAAGAAATTTCTGATTTGGTTTCTAAGATGCAGGGGGAGATATACAACGTCCCCCCGAAGGAGTCTGCAGTGAAGATCCAGGTGAGAACTAGGGAAGTTTCCAAGTCAGACCTGATTCAGACTGAAGAGGGGGACAGGGTGCACCTCCTATCCATTAACTGCGAGGCCGGGACTTACATCAGAACGTTGGTGCGAGATTTGGGGCTGTTATCAGGCAATGAGTGCGAGTTGCTGGAACTGCATCGCTCGAGGAGCGGGTCTCTTGATGACCAAATGTCTTGCACCATGCAGCAACTCGCCGATGCTGTCTTCCTATGGAGGGAGCACGAGGATCCAAGGGGGCTTTCGAGGCTCATCTCCCCGGTGGAGAAAATTCTCGAGGACATCCCTAGTATTGTGATCAAGGATGGTGCAGTCTCCGCGCTTTCTCATGGTGCCCCCCTTGCTAGGCCGGGCATAGTCTCAATTCCCAAGGGCCTACCTACCGGGGCAATGGTCCTCCTTTCGAGTCTAAAGGGAGAGGCCGTTGCTATCGCTGAACTTTCAATTGAATCCGACTCAATACCTTCTATGAAGTCGGGTCAAGTTGCAACTCCGAGGACAGTCATCATGCAACCTGGGATCTATCCGCAGACTTGGTCGAAGGAGTAAATCCACTAAGTAGATTCATGCTCTTCGTATATCCACTCGTCTGTTTCCAGCCTTATTTTCAATACCATCATTTTTCACACACACCACCGCAGTTGCAGCCTAAGCCACTAGTGCGGTAGTTTGTTTTCGCTTTCGACCCCTGTATAACCATTCCCTAGTTTGCTCTGATTATCGGCCAAACGACAGCCAATTCCCCCCCAAAAGCCACCTACTTACCGCGCTGGAATTCCTTCTTCAATGACTTCGGTCCAAGTTGAAATGCAGCTAGAGAAATCAGTACTGCCATTAATGAGATGACGACTATCGTTGCACCCCTCCCCTCCTTTCCCGATCCATCATCTGGGATTTCTACTGGTAAAACGATCTCGAGAAGGTTGTTCCCCTCAAGTGTCTCATCAACTGAGTTTGTTCCATCAATCTCCACTATGAACGTCACAAATTCTGAAGTTCCCATCAATTGAAAATCGCATACTGACATTTTCAGATCACCAGGGCTCAATTCAGCGATTGTTCCGGTTCCGACCAGAATATCATTCACTCTGCAGTAGAACGTGACATTCTCCGCAATGCCCCTTCCTTGATTACGAATGAATCCGATTAATTCGACTACATCCCCCTTATTGAGCGTCTCTGAACCAACCCCGCCTACTCTAATCTCAACCAATTCAACAAGTAAATCCGGTTTCGCGGTAACGAATACCGTCACATTTCTAGAAACTTCTGACGTGCCATCACTAACTGAGATTTCCAATACATGCTCTCCGACTTCTACAGGTTCCACTAAGATAGAGCCATTATCACCGACCGTGGCCCATGACTTGCTAGTTGATAACGATAGAATTTCTGAGTCCGGATCAAATAAATCTGGAACTATGATGTATGATTCTCCCAGTTCGATGTATAGTGTACTTGGAAGGTGAACTATCTGGGGGGGATCCTGAACTGCTTGTATTTCTACAGAAAATGAACTCTCCCATGAATTACCTGCTTCGTCATTTACCGTAACCATAACCTCGGCCACCCCATTCGACTCTTCTTCAGGCTCTATTGCCAGTAGTCCCCCTTCCCCGTAAGCCTTGAGCAGATTCTCATCGGAGCTCGACGCACTTACAATGAGATTCTGGGGTTCTGTAATGTCATCCGAGCAGATGGATGCGAGGGAGATGATTTGTCCGCCTTCGTCCTCAACTAGGGTCAAGTCTCCAATTTCATCACAGAATGGATCTCTGTCCCATTCTATTGAGAATCCCCCTGTTATTGATATTGAACCTATGTGTACAACCGTATTCTCTGCAGTTCCATTGGAGGACCATTGGAATCTTGTAGCAACTCCGACACGCAGTTCCTCTCCTTCGGATGGGAGGGCATGACCGATCGGGACTGAAATTGTGAACTGACCAGATTTCATCCCCTCGGAGTGTACTAGTGAATCGCCTACTGCGAACCGAATGTGGCTGGACGCCCCAGAAAGTCCCGAGAGGCCCCCAGAAACCCTTCCGTTAACAATCAAATGAGGGTCATTGATCGCCACTCTAGCCCCAAAAATGCACCCATCCTCTAATTTTATTCGAATGATGTGGTCAAGATGCGGCTCTACTAGTTTCTGCCCCCAGAGAATATCCGTATATTCTCCACCCGGTCCTTCTGACGAGTGGCTAATGCTGAAATTACCCTCCCCAAAGACGTAAACTCTCCCTAATTCCTGCTCGGGAGGTGGACTGACTGAGAATTCCCATGACCCACTCTCACCCTCTGTGACAAGACCACAGGTGCTATGTTCCAAGCCTGTGATATTGCCCTCGTATGTGTCGAAGTCAATGACTGGAACGCCCTCTGGAATAGTGGAATGTTCAGCTCTGGCGTTTTCAAATGAAAACCAAGGCTGGTGGAATTTTACCCTCAGTCCAACAGCGTCGACCCTTACTTCCGAATCATCCGCACCCTGGTTGTCCGAAACATAGTCAACGTTGAATTGGGTCTGCTCCAACTTTGACCAGTCCCATTCTACGTGGCCGTCAAGATCCAAAACCAGAGGATTGCTCATTCTGTTAACGGCATCCAGGGTTCTAGCAAACGTCGTTACTAGGATGTCCGAGCCATGGTTCTGCAGAATGACGTTGACCTCATCACTAGGAAGCGCATCTGGGATTGAGAAGTGCAGTACTAGAGACACATTCTCGATTTCCATGGATTCGAGGCCTGAGAAACTGAATCCCCCCATCGTAATATCGGGTCCCTTGGACCATGAGTAGAATCCATCAGGTTCGCCGAAGGTGGCATTGCAATCTGTGCAGCCACTGCTTGCCCAAGATGTATGTTCATCGAAGTTGTCCGGTCTGGAGTGAGTGAAGGACATCTCACCATTCGCAATCATCCCAATAGTGTAGTCTGCTTGTTCGGTAGTGAATCCCGTTGAACTGCTGAACGACCAATCCGCACCGTCATGGAAACTGCCCGCCTCGAGAATCTCCACGCCCTCAGAAGAGATGACGGAATCACCAGAAACCATCGGAGAAACAAGTGCAAATATGGTTGCCACAACAAGCACTGAAATCGCTCTGCAATCTCCCATTGCCGCGAACGAAGGCTTTCTCTGCTTCAAGGCGTTGGTGCCTCTTCATCGAGATACTTGCAAAACTGTTGAAATACGGGCCGACACACGCCTAACTTACTACTGGCTGTGATGGTGTAGCGGTTAGCACGGTGGGTTGTGGTCCCGCCAGCCCGGGTTCAAGTCCCGGTCACGGCCCCAGTACTATTCCTTACCTAGGGACTCTTCACTAATTTTATGCCCCATTCTACGAGCCTTGGTCGAGAGGTAGTCCACGTTTCCTTCACCAACCCCTGCAACTAGTGGCATCCTCTCAACCACGTTGATTCCGTACTCAGATAGTTGCTCAACCTTGTCCGGGTTGTTGGTCATCAGATTCACCCTGCCGATTCCGACTGATCCTAGTATCTCAGATGCTATGCCGTAGTCTCTGGCATCGGCTGGATGACCGAGCATGAGGTTAGCTTCCAATGTGTCAGCACCTCTGTCTTGCAGGTTGTATGCTTGTATCTTTGCATGCAGTCCTATTCCGCGCCCCTCCTGCCGGAGGTAAACCAAGCATCCCCACCCAATTTCCTGAATCATCATCATTGCCAACTCTAGTTGAGGCCCACAGTCACATCTCAGGCTGCTGAATGCATCCCCTGTGAGGCATTCTGAATGAACCCTAACTAGAACTGGATCAGGGCCCTCCATGTCGCCAAGCAATAGGGCAACGTGATCCAAGCCAGTCTCCTCTTCGTGAAAAACTCTGATTCTAAACTCGCCGTGTTCGGTTGGTAGGTGAGCATCAGCAGGGACCTCGCCAAGCTCGTAAACCCGTCCGCCGTCCATGTCTTTTCCAAATGAAGTGCTCATTTGAATCCTACAGGTCGCCAGTCACATTGACGATCACGAATCTATACTCCCCAGATTCCTCTTCTACTTCCTCAAGAACCACACCTAACCTGTCACATAGTGCAGGAATGTCGTGCAAGGTCTCCGGGTCGTCGCAAACTACCTCTATCTTGTCTCCGTAATTGCATCCTTTCAGGACTCGGCGAGTCTCGTGAACTGGAATCGGGCATAGGAAACCGAGCAGGTCGAGACGCTTCTTCACGCCGCTGACCATGCACATTGCATGACGAACCCCGCTTCAAATATTCTCAGTTCTTCGAGAATTCGAACTCTGCTGACTCATGTTTCTTCATGTATTTGAGAGCAGCCACCTCATCGACTAACAAATTATCAAACCGAGGATCCTCTCTATCTCTCTCGGCCTCCCTCTTTGCTTTGTTCCACCTTCCTAGGAAGACACCCGACTCCCAGTCATTCATGAACATGGGGCGTATGTAGGATGACCTACAAACGGCTCTGGTGTTTCCAAGATCTGCTGCCACTGTATCAATGACGGCCAACATTGTAGCGGTCCTTTCCTTTTCTCCTTCTCCCGGAAGCTTCTCTGCTTCCGCTAGTTTCGCCATCGCCTCTGTCCCCTTCAGGTAAACCAATTCCTCATTCTTGAATGGAAATTTTACGTAAGCTGGAAAACCATCCTTCTGCGATCTATCGATGGCATCAATGTGTAGTTCTGGTAGTTTTGCAATCTCTTCCTCTCCAAACTCAGAAACCATCGCCAACCTCGCTGCAGTTTTCCACGATGCTGCCCAAGTTCTGAAGTCCTTGGCAGTGTATCTGTTCATCATGTGCCTGTCTAGGTATTCGTTAATGTGCTCGGCTTTGATGTCGTAGTCATTCCCCTTCTCATCCAAATACCTGAAAACGTCCTGCGACTTGTCCTTTCCTCCAACCTTGCCCGATTCTTCAATCAGCTTGGCTATCTCTGGATGACGGATATACAACTTCCAATCTTTCCCCGATTTGCCTGTAAATTCCATTTTTACATTAATCTTAGGCAGTACTCCCTTCGGATTCAAGACCCCCTTCCCTTCTACTATTGCCTTATCCCCTCTCCTGAAGGTTAGGTGACTTTCTTTGAGTGTAGTTAGGCCATATGACTCGTTCTCCAAGGCATACTGGTCAGAACCCACTCTGATGTGGTATCGATCAATTAGCCAAATAACCAGAGCTATGACCTTGTCCTTTTTCATCCCCTCTTGGACTAGATCATCCAGAAGACGAGTCCTAAGTTCGCTCAATTCTGTTGCGAAATCATCTACATTCGAGTACTTCAGAATTGCCTTGTATTCGTTCCACTTGGGGTGGTATCTGTATTGCAACCTTCCATTCGAGTCCTTTCCGGTAGCCTGAATGTGGCCATTCTCGTTCGGGCAAAACCATACCTCAGTCCAAGCCGGTGGAACTGCCAGAGAATTAAGGAGTTCAATTCGCTTCTCGTTTTCCAGGGGCTTCCCGTTTGGGAGGTGGTAGTCCCACGAAACTGCCGGGCTCTCCCCTTCTTCTGGGGGCTTCTCAACTTTCTTCCTCGTGATTCCCGGCTTGCCTCTATCGCTCAGTTTCAATCCTGCTTTCTCTGCAGAGGTCCCGGAGTCTTCAGCCTTCATGCACCGATTTGAGCCACTAGGCTTGAAGAGGTTTCGCAGAATTACTCTGAGAACTGTGCTAGAAGAGACTCCAGGGCTCGCATGTCATGCTCTAGGCGTTCCTTCTCCGCTTTCTTGATGTCTCCCTCTTCGAGTCTGGCCTGTAGGACTTCCATCTCGATTCTGGCCGACTCCCTCTCCTCTTCCATTTCTGCCTCATCTTTCATCATCTTGATCCTAGACACATGCTGCCGTGTTGACTTCATACGACGCATCCTTTCTCCAGCATCTCCCTCGGGGAATGGGCTGGGCTTGCTCGGGAGTTCCACTGCGACGGGGTAAGGGATGCTGATCCCCTCTCTTCTGAATGCATCGTCTATCTCCCTAAGTAGCCAGTCCGTGGCGAGGAATTCCTCTCCGTAATCCACAATCCACACGTAAAGCCTGTAGTTCTTCGAATAGTTGTCTAGCTCCCTTAGGAGGACCCTTGGGGCTGGGTCATCCTCGACATGCGGGCACTTCTTGGCCACCTCCATGATGACCTGCTTTACATGGGCCGAACGCTCATCGTAGTCCACCCCAATATCCAGGGTGAGTGTGACTCTCGAGCCCACTCCGTCGCCACCCCCTCTGGCAAAGTTGGTAATCGTCGAATCGACGAGCCTGTTGTTCGGTATGACTACCAATTGCTCGGTAAGTGTCAGGATCTTGGTTGAGAGGATCCCCACTGACATCACCATTCCTGTCACTCCATCGACTTCTATCCTGTCCCCGACTTCGAAGGGTTGGTCAATTGCTAGAATGAATGAGTTGAGCATGTTACCTAGTGTCTGCTGGACTGCCAGCCCAATAATCAGGGAGAAAACTGCTAGAGAGGCTATGATGCCAATGAGTTCTATCCCAACTTCTTGTAGCGCTAGGTAAATTCCCATGAAACCGACCATTCCCCTGGACAAGAAGACTACGAGGGGGTTGCCGCCAGTCACGGTGACGCTCTTGTTCGTGTTGTATCTGTCCATGGCAGCAGGAACGATGAACTTGATTGCCACACTGATGATTGATGCCGACAGGAGGATGTATATCCCTGAGAAGTAAGGTGCAACAGCGGTATAGAACGTATCGTTCCTCCCAAGTGTCCACATCATCGTGAGCTCCACGCCGGCCAACAAAATGAATACGTAAACCCTGTTCGCAATTGGGTCGAGAATCTCGTTGTCCCATGCTGCATCCGTTCTCTTCACTACCCTCCATGCTGCTTTCAGCAGGACGAATCTGGTGACCAGGAGAATGAAGAGTGTTAGCCCAAGTGATACTCCCACTTGGGCTATTACCCCCATCTCTTCTACCTCATCCAGATACTCCATCAGAGAGGAAAATCCATCGGTAACCGGGCCAGCCATTCAATTACCCCCAACAGACCCTCTATCAAATGCTTATCGTATCAAACGCTTTGCCTGGAGGGGCCACTCGTCCCTGTCAATCCGACCTGGTCCGAGCCCTATGGCCGCGTTCACCTCGTCAGATATCTCCTGCGTCATGTTTGCAATCTGAGAGATCTTGAAGATGCCTATCGCATTCAACTTCTTCTCAACGGATCTTCCTATTCCATCGATTCTCTGTAAGTCGTCCTTGTCGTCCTCGGAACCAAAGCCAATCTCCGAGAAGTCGATTGCTCCTCCTTCTTGGTCGACCTTCCTTGCGGTCTCATCGGCCTTACTTCTGCTCAGGAGATCTGCCGCTTTCTCCCTCCTAATTTGCATCTCTCTCTCTTTCTCATCCGCAATTCCCTTCTTCCTCATTTCCTCTTTTGCTTGGTCCAGAAGATCCTTGTCACGGACAGCCGCTTCCTCATCTGCAGGGGGCGGCGCTTTGCTGCCCCCCTCATCGGCGGCTAGGTCAACGAACTTCCTAGCCTGCTTGCCCCACTCGTCCCTCTTGACCCGTCCCGGGAAGAACTCTATCGCCTCGTTGACCTTGTCCTCCAATTCTGAGTTCATCCGGGATATTTGTGCGAATGTGAATATTCCAAGCGCATTGAGCTTCTCCTCTATGAATTCCCCTATTCCCTTGATTTCCTGGAGTTGGTCCTTGTTATCGGCGGTTGCGAAGCCTAGGATTCCGAAGTCGATGCCTTTCGACTTCTCGGCAATTCTGAGGAGGGCGCTCTCCTTCTTCTGCGCCTCTGCATCGAGTTCCTCCAATTTGGCCTTTCTCTCCTCCAACTCATTCTCCATTGTGGCGAATCTCTCTGCCGCCTTTTCGCGAGCGAGTTGGTTATCCTTCTCCTCCAGTTCCATCTGGTGCCTCCTCTCTAACGCCCTCTTCCTTAGCTTCTCCTTGGCCTCCAGGACCTTGATTTGCGCCTCACGCTCGACTTCAGCAGCCTTCTTGGCAGCATCCCTCTCGATCCTTTCAGCCCTCTCCTCGGCTTCCCTCTTTAGTTGCGCAGCCCTCTCCTCGGCTTCCCTCTCGATCCTTTCAGCCCTCTCCTCGGCCGCCTTCTCAGAGGCCTCTTCCTCGGCCTTCTTCGCCTCTTCCTCAGCCTTGCGCTCTTCTGCCTTCCTCCTCAGTATCGATCGGAGCTCAGCAGCCTCTTCCTCGGCCTTTCTCTCCTCCTCTGCGAGTCTCTCCTCTTCCTTCTCCTTCTCGTGCCTCTCCTCTTCCTTCTCCTTCTCGTACCTCTCCTCTTCCTCTCGCTGAGACTCTCGTTCAGCCTCCGCTTGCCGCATTGCAGCATCTCTCTCCGCAGCTGCGGCCTCCCTCTCCGCAGTCGCTGCCTTCATCTCGGCCTTCGCTGCCTTCATCTCGGCCGCAGCGGCCCTCTCCTCGGCCTCTCTCTCGACCCGTTCTATCTTGCTCTTGAGCTCGTCTTGCATCTGAACAGCCTTTTTCTTGGCATCTATTTCGGCCTCAACTGCTTTCTCAACGGCCTCCCTCTCCAAACGGGCTGCCTTCTCCTTTGCAGCCCTCTCGATTCTGCTTGCCCTCTTCTTTGCCCGTTCCTCTTCGGGGGTGTCATGATACACCTCGACCTCTACGGACCACTGGAAGTAAACAGTGGCCTTGCCTAGTCGGATGAGGCCCGTGTACTCCGTGGTGACGTCTGTGTCTCCATCGTCCTTGAACTCCAACCGGAATTCGATGTCTCCTCTCGAATTTGACTCGACCGACTGCATGCTGAAACGACTCCCGTTTTCTTCAGATGACATGTCGGTGAACTCGCACTTCAGCCTAGGCGTGATATTTGAGACATTGATGACCTCGTGACTACGTGCGAATGACCCCTTTCCGATGCCCCTAACGGATTTGAGGACAAATGGATTGTCGTATTCCCCGTCCCCCCCTCGCCAGTCGCCATCGGTTCGAGTGTACTCTGGTTCCGGGCCGAGTATCTCCTCCTCCCTGACTACGAAGGGGTTGATCACCCATAGTAGCAGGAGTAACAGGAGTAGTAGCGGGAAGCAGCATATCCACAGGATCTTCACCGCATCTGGGATGTATACTTCCAGTAGGTTGCATACCCCGTCGCCGTCATCGTCTTCGGGGACCGAAAGGTTGTCCTTGGAGTCAGTACCGCAACTGGTCTCGTTCAGGTCTAGCCAACCGTCATTGTCGTCATCTAGGTCCTCTATGAGGTCGAATGTGCAGTTCGCCGAGTCCGTCAGGTACCTGCAAGTCACCTCATCCGGCATCGTGTCGTTGTCCGTGTCATCCCATGCAATGGGGTTCTTCGGGAACTTGTCAATCGCGTCGCCTATGTTGTCACCATCGTCATCCTCGTCGATGTGGCTGCAAATGCCGTCCAAGTCGATGTCCTCTGGGAAGGAGGAAGCGTTCGTCGGATCGGTGTTGCACTCGAGCTCGATCAAGTCGGGCCAACCGTCCCCGTCCCCGTCCGTGGTGTTGTCCTCCGGCCAGAAGATGTCGAAGTCGACCCTGTAGGCGAAGTCCCACTGGGAGTTCTCTGCTCTGAAGGTGTGCGAGTACTCGAGTATGACGTGCCTCCATGCCTCCTCGGGCGTTCCGGAGATGACTCCGGTCGTGTTGTCGAGCACTAGTCCCGCAGGCAGGTCAGGCAGAACCGAGAACAACATGATCCCTCCGCTGTTAGGTGCGATGAGCGGCTCTAGCGGATCCATCTCCTCCCCTACCGTGAGGACTAGCTTATCGTTGGGGTAGAAGAATACGATCGGCGAGTCGTCGAACTCGTCGATTGTATCGCAGATCCAGTCCTCGTCATGGTCATCCGGGCTGCTGACGATGTAAAGCGGGTCAGTGCCGCACTCGATCTCCAGCAAGTCCCCCCACCCATCCCCGTCGTCATCGGTGTCGAATATGTCGGGAATGCCATCCTCATCAGTGTCCAGATGGCTGGCGTAGATCGTGAAGTCGAAGTTGTCCATGAAGAGGGAGTTGCTCCCAGTGACTGTGTAGGTGGATCCGTTCACCTCCTCCGTGGCGAATCCAGTGATCAGACCGTTGGTAGTGTTGAAAAACAGTCCTTCTGGAAGTGCAGGGGAGATTGACCATGAGGAAACGTTGCCCCCGAAGATCTGCGGTTCCATGTAGACCTCGTCCACGTTGGTAGTGAGGTTGAGGGACTCTTCCAGGTAGATTAGGTCGAAGTCATCATCATCTGGGTCGGGTGTTACTGACTGGAGAGTAATCTCCACCGAGCTATGATACTGCGAGTTGTTAGCCCATACGGTGAAGATCTGTATTCCGAACTCATCCATCGGGGCCCCGCTGATGGTCCCGTTAGACTGTCCTGATCGGGCCATTTCTCCGTTCAGGGTTAGGCCGGCAGGGAGGGAGGGCCATATCTCCCATGTCCGCACGTCTCCACCATAGGTAACGGCTACTATCGGGTCTATCGGCTCGTTGACGAATAGCAGCTGCGAAGACATGCTGTAGACTAGGAAGAGATCAGAGTCATCGATTCCGTCGAGACCGTCGCACAGGCCATCTCCATCAGCATCCCCCGGGTAGGAGAGCGGATCCAGAACCCCTGTTAGGCACGAGGTCTCTTCGGAATCACTCCAACCGTCATTGTCGTCATCAGAGTCAGACTCATCGGGAATCCCATCCCCATCTGTGTCCAGTAGTGCTGACGAGATGTTAATTGAGAAATTGGAGCTATATTGGCTATTGTTGGCCCAAATGACATACACAGTTGAGTTGAACGGTTCCGTGGACAGGCCGTCGATTTGTCCGGTGCTGTTGTTGAAAGCAAGCCCTGCAGCAAGCACCGGATGAATCTCCCATGACCTGACATCGCCACCGAACACTATCGGATAGATTTGCACTTGGGTCAAGTTGACGACCAGCTCAATAGTGCTCTGTGGGAAAGCCAGGCTAATGGGGCTGTCATTGAAAAGATCCACAAGATCGCACTCCCCATCCCCATCGGAGTCAGAGGGGATGCTGGTATTGTCTAGTTGGCCCGTATAGCACGCCTGCTCTTCTTCGTCAGTCCAACCATCATCATCATCATCAGGGTCGTTTTCATCGGGAATCCCATCGCCATCGGTATCGAGACGCCATGAGGAGATGTTGATGACGAAACTCGAGGAGTGTTGGCTGTTGTTGGCCCAGATAGTGAAGTTCGTGGGGGTGAAAGAGACGTTGGCCACCCCTGAAAGTCCTCCCGTGCTATTGTTGAAGAATAGACCGGATGGCATTGAGGGTGAAATTTCCCAGACACGTACTTCCCCACCTAGGACAATTGGGGGCATCGCCAATGATGTGATGTTAGTAGTAAGATTCGCCGACGATTCCGCATAAGCGAGGAATATCGGCGAGTCGTCGATGAGGTCCAGGGCGTCGCAAACCCCATCACCATCGGCGTCGGGGGGGAAATCATCCTCATCCAACGGACCCGTAGAGCAAGAAGTCTCGTTCACGTCGGACCAGCCATCTCCATCATCATCCTCGTCGGTTATGTCCGGCTCGCCGTCCCCGTCGGTGTCCAAGAGTGAGGCGGATATGCTCAGGTTGAATGATACCGCATAGGCTGAGTTGTTGGCCCAGAAAACATGCACCGTCGAGTTGTGAGTAACGATGGGAGTCCCGGAGATCTCTCCAGTGGTATTGTTCATGCTGAGGCCGGCAGGCAGGGCGGGGGCGACCTCCCAGGAGGTGATGTCCCCTCCAGATGTGATTGGGACCAGGGAAACAACCGAGACGTTCACAACAAGGTCAAGATTGGTTGCCGCATAGGCCATGGCTATCGCACGGTCATCCGTGTCGTCCAGCGCGTCGCACAGACCATCGATGTCCAAGTCAGCGGGTGTGCTGGTGGGGTCCAGGGGGTCTGTCCCGCAATCGAGCTCAGAGGTGTCGTTCCAACCGTCATTGTCGTCATCCGGGTCGTAAAGGTCCGCAACCCCATCGCTGTCTGTGTCGACGAGGACCGAGATAGTGATGGTCACGGAGCTAGTCTGAGCTCCCGTTGCATTCGCCCAGATTGTGTAGTTGGTCTGGTTCTGCACTTGGGTCGGGGTCCCCCATATCGACCCGTTGGAAGCTCCGAATGACAGTCCGAGGGGGAGGTCTGGGGACACCTCCCAGCTCTCGGGCGTCGAGCCGGACGTCTGCCCGGCTATCGGCTGCATCGGCAACCCCTCTGTGAGTAGCAAATCGTTCGTTGGGAAGCTGAGGAATATCCCGTTCCCGACTATCCAGATGGAGACCTCGGTGCTCGTGCTACCGCCGGAGTTGTTGGCCCAGACGGTGTATGTCGTCAGGTTGGTCACTAGCAGGGGTATCCCCTCGAAGTACCCGTTAGTGGTGTTGAAGCTCAAGCCGAGGGGGAACTCCGTGGAGTTGACTGCGAAGCTCTCCACGGCACCGCCTTCGATTGTCGGCTGGATGCTTACGAGCGCGTCCCTCGGGACGGTGAATGTCCCGTTCCCGTAGGAGATGTTGGCTATGGGCTCGTTGATTGTGAACTGGAAGTTGACAGGGGTCGTGCCCCCCTCGCTCGTGACTCGGAGTTGGAAGGTCTGCTGAGTCAGGTTCACGGACGGGGTACCGTAGATCGTCCCGTTGCTCGCCCCTAGTTGGAGGCCGGATGGCAGTGCTGGCACGAAGGTCCAGTTCAGGATGGTACCATTGACCTCGTAGGGGGATATCGGTTCGATCTCCAACCCGCGTTCCAAGACGAATACCGTCTGGTTGTATGATATCGTGGGCCTGCCATTGAGGATTAGGAATGAGACGTTGAACTGGTTGTTCCCCAGGGCGGTGTCGTTCATCCACAGGGTGAATTCGGATAGCGACATGTTGCTGGTCGCCGTCCCCGAGATCAGGCCGGTGTCCGAGTCGATGCTCAACCCAACGGGAAGGGCGGTAGATACCCAAGAGTCGAGGTACTCGTCGCAGTAGCTTGTCCCCTGGTTGCACGTTGCTCCCATGGCACTCAGGCCAGTGACCCCCCATAGGGTGGTGACCTCGCCCTCGATCAGATTCGCACCGTCGATGGTATGCCCCACGGTCTCCATGAAGAATTGGCTGTTGTATTGGCAATTGGCATAGGTTCTACCCATGTAGCTCCCGTTCCAGTATAGATTGCATGTATTTTCGTAGTAGTTCACCAGCATGTTGCCAAGGGGGTCGAAGGCAACATCCTCCCAGTCCAAAGCATAGGCGTTAGCAGGATTGTTGGAGTATACCAGGTACTCCTCGAAGTCCGGATTCAGGTTCGAATCGAGCCTCAGTATCCTATGGTGGCCTGCAACGCTGTACGTCCTTTGCCCGAGGAAGAGGACGGGCATCCCCTGCGGGTCAACCTCCAGCAGGCTGTAGTACTCCGCATAGAATCCCGAATTGGCGGACAGGCAGAATTCTCGTGATGCCTCTGTGCTCCATTCGGCTCCGCTCAGCCTGATTACCACGAGGCTGTCGGAGCAGGTCTCGTTGAACCATGACACCGAGCCGGTCACGTTCAGGCTGCTGAGGTCGTTCACGGACCAGATGGCCATGATCATATCTCCCGAGGGAGTAACTTCCATCATGGCAGAGTCGTAGTTACCGTCGAATCCCGCAGGGCTCTCAGACGTGATCTTGGATGCACCAGTCCATGCTCCGGTTCCGTTCATCCTCCCGATGACGTAGTGGTAGGTGTCGTTCCCCACGGTATGGTCTCCCAGTTGGGTGTCCCCGTTGGCCCTCATCAGGACCTCGACGCTTCCGTCGTCATGCACACCCATCCCCTGCAGGGTCCTGTGGCTGGAGGAGGCTGGAGTCAAGGTAGTGGCCCATGAGAAGTTGCCGGTCGCGTTGATCCTGACCACGAATGGCCTGTAGTAGTTGTAGTTGGTA
>Ga0315326_10000738_pt1 | contig 16253 bp, 15 predicted proteins | sample M180m32315metaG_FD_203457 | JGI IMG/M metagenome (GOLD analysis project Ga0315326, IMG submission 203457) | Ammonia-oxidizing marine archaeal communities from Monterey Bay, California, United States - M1 80m 32315 | ecosystem: Environmental > Aquatic > Marine > Coastal | place: USA: California... | reverse complement strand
CTACTTCCATGTCCACTTTTATTTTAGCTGCCTCTAGGTTTTTTAAAACCTTATCATCAAATTCCTCATCGCTCCTCCTTTGCAAATGGACATCACGATATTTCTTTTTTAAATCCTCCAGAATACATTCAACTTCCGTATTCCAACTCGCCTTCAACTTATTAGCCCTAACACTATCTAGAGGAACCAAGTATTTAAGCCGCACCTTTTTTTCAATAGTGATCAATCCTTTTATAAGCGTGCGTACTAACCTTTCGTAAGAATCAAGCTGGGCATCTAAATGTTCTTGCGAATGCTTCTTGTTAGTTTTAGTAAATTTAATATTGTTTTTTTTCAAACGAACTGCATTTTCAGCTAAGAGAGAAGTGCATTTATCTCGCTCCATAATATCTAAGGTCTTATCCAGGTCTTCCATAAATTAATTTTCAAAAATAGTGTTAGTGAGATGAGGTATTAATCCGCGCTTTTGGCACAACGACACCCAATTCCATAATAATCCTTGGCATCACTATCTCCATAGCGGCTGGAGGATCGAAGATAAACGGGAAGGCTGTTCCAGGCACCCCCACGAATAACGTGGTGTTTTCCTTTTACTGGTCCTTTTGGATTTTTATAAGGGCTTTTCTTGTAATATTTTTTATCATACCAATCATGAACCCATTCGGCAACATTGCCTCCAAGGTTGTAAACTCCCTCAGCACTCTTGCCATTATCAAAACTATCGACCGGAGAAAGTACCGATCCTTTTTGTATAAAACAACAGTTTCCAAAATTGGCTCGCTTATCATCAGGAGGTTCATTACCCCAGGGATAATTTCTCCCGTCAATGCCTTTTGCCGCTCGTTCCCATTCAGCCTCGGTAGGCAAGCGCTTACCCTTCCATTCACAATATTTTTTGCAACGTTTCCATTGAAAACCAAAAACAGGTTTATTAAGCATGTCAGGCCGTGCTTTACGGTCAACCCATCCAGTTATAGTCGGGTATTGCTTGGGATTTGCAGCCAAATATTCTTCAAATTCTTTAAAGCTCACTTCAAATTTATCAATATAAAAACTATCCAAGTAAACTGAGTGGCTAGGGTTTTCATTGGATTTTGCTTTTTCATCAGAACTACCCATCACAAATTCACCCGCAGGTATAGAGGCCATCTCAGAATAAGGAATCGCCTCGACCTGGGAAGACATGGCTAGCCAAAAACAAATAATCTTTATTATATTCTGCATAAATTACTCTCACAACTTACTATTTATTGAGCCAGAAAGACTAAACGTTTATTATAAAATATAGAGTTTATGTCCAGCAGATACTACATTTTCTTCAATCTTTTGATTCATGCACATATTAAAACAAATTGACCGGTTTCTGGAAAAAATTGAAGGTAACCTTATCGTCCTCATCCTGAGTCTTATGATTTTACTGTCTTTCGGTCAAATGATTCTAAGAAACCTATTTGATATGGGAGTTTTATGGGGAGACACTTTACTCCGTCAATGGGTTCTCTGGCTAGGCTTCCTAGGGGCTTCAATAGCTGTCAATCATAATAAACATATTTCTATGGAAGTCTTTTCCGGTCTTTCTTCTCTTTTTTGGAAATGTATTATAAAAGCTTTTACTAGATTTTCAGCGGGTATTATAAGCAGTCTTCTAGCTTGGGCGGCCTGGTCATTCATGATGTTTGAAAAAGATTCACAATCTGTTCTTTTCCTAGATATTCCCGTCTGGATCTTCCAAAGTATCCTTCCCTATAGTTTTATGGTTATTAGTATACGTTTTATAATTGGTGGTATTGAGGCAATTATTATTGGAAATAATCCCGAAGATACACTCAAATGATCGCCCTAGGAATCATTTTACTAGCCTTACTAGGCGTCCCTCTGTTCGCAATCATTGGACTTGCAGCTCTTACTTCGTTTTATGGTGCCGAGATAGATTCGGCAGCCATATTTGTTGAGCTTTACCGGGTAGCCAGTAATCCTACACTCATAGCTATCCCTCTATTCACTTTTTCTGGATTTATTCTTGCGCACGGAAAAACTCCTGAACGCTTGACAAGAGTCTCTCAATCTTTTTTTCGCGGTTTACCAGGCGGTATTCCTCTAGCAATACTTATGGCCTGCGCTTTTTTTACTGCACTTACAGGAGCCTCTGGCGTAACCATCATCGCCTTAGGTGGCCTGCTCTATCCCCTCTTATTAAAGGAAAAATATGGTGAAAATTTCTCACTTGGGATGATCACTTCATCAGGTAGCCTAGGGCTTTTATTCCCACCGTCCTTACCACTTATTCTATATGGTCTTATTGCTCAGATTAGTATCGACAAGCTATTCATTGCTGGAATTGTACCAGGGCTGATTATGATACTATTTGTTTCGATTTTCTCCATCACCCGCAGCAAGCGATCTCCTGAAATATTTAACTGGCCCGCAGCGAAATCAGCCCTGATAGACGCAGGCTGGGAACTACCCCTACCAATCATTATATTAGTTGGAATCTATGGAGGTTTCTTTACCGTCACCGAAGCCGCATCCGTGACTGTTGTCTATGTAATCATGGTTGAAACTATTGTATACAAAGACCTGGATATTTTTAAAGATTTGCCAAAGCTTATGAAAGAAAGCATGGTATTAGTTGGCTCTATTCTCATAATCCTGGGAACAGCAATGGGGTTTACTAACTATCTTGTGGATGAACAAGTACCCATAACCATTCTTGAAACCATGCAGCAATACATAAATGATCCATTTACATTTTTGATGGTATTAAACGTTTTCCTTTTGATCATTGGTAGCATGATGGATATATTTTCTGCAATCATCGTCGTTGTTCCACTGATTATCCCGATTGCTCAGAGTTTTGAGATTAACATGATACACCTTGGTATTATTTTTCTGACTAACTTGGAAATTGGCTACTCAACACCTCCGGTAGGCATTAATCTTTTTATAGCGGCTACCCGTTTTAACAAACCTATATTAAAACTATATCAATCTGTTTTGCCATTTTTAGGGTTACGCTTAATCGGGCTTATTTTGATCACTTATGTGCCCTCAATAAGTCTCTTTCTAGTTGATTTGCTTTCCGGTTAATACATTTCTGTTTACCTTTACATATGATAATCTGCCAAATATATTTACAAATATTTAACAACATGAAAAAAATACATACAATAATAGATGAAACAGTTTCTTACACAGTCTTTAAAAACCCATTTGGATTAACAGGGTTAGCAGCATCGCAAAGGGGACTAATACGTTTGGCAAACAAGATACCCAATGAAAAAGCCTTTGAATCAATTTTGATCAAAGAGTTGGGGTTTCAAATTAATAGAAATCCTAGGCATTTCGATATACTAATTAAGCAGTTTCAAAAATATTTTAGAGGCGAACTGAAATCTTTTAAGTATTCATTGGATCTAAGGCTGGGAACACCGTTTCAGCAAAAAGTCTGGAAAGCTCTTCTCACTATTCCCTATGGTACAACACGCAGCTATAAATGGCTTGCACAATCAATAAAGAATCCCAAGTCAGCCAGAGCCGTTGGCAATGCAAACGGCCATAATCCACTTTCCATCATCATACCTTGTCATAGAGTAATTCGCGAGAATGGTGAACTAGGAGGGTATACAGGAGGCATTCAGGTTAAGCGTAACTTGCTGGAATTGGAGAAGGCGATTTAATGGCTCTCTATAAAACAAGAGCCATTGTCATCAAGAGTATGAACTTGTCTGAGTCCGACCGGTTGGTAACTTTTATGACGGAAAAACACGGTAAAGTTAAATGTGTTGCCAAGGGGGCCAGAAAAGCTAAAAACCAGTTCTGGGGTACTTTGGAACCCATGACTCTAATCCATCTAATTTATTTTGGCCGAGAACACCAGAGTCTTTTCCGTCTAAATCATTCGGACACCATCGAATCTTTTCATACAATACGTGATGACTTCAATAAACTTTATACAGGCGTCTATTTTCTAGATCTGATCGACACCATGGTTCTTGAAGGACACTCGGAGCCAAAAATTTTCACCTTTCTTTATCAGGGACTGGCGGCACTTAATCAACAAAAAGATTTGGAGCCACTACGGCGACTTTTTGAAATTCGCTTACTCTCACTATCTGGTTATAAACCAGAATTAGAACATTGTGTTCTCTGTCATAAAACACCTAAAAACGGTATGATTCCTTTCAGCTATAATCATAATGGAGTTCTTTGCAGTTCATGCTCCAACAGAACAAAAATTGATATACAATTTAGCATCGGAACGAAAAATTACATCAAAAAATTATTAGATGTGGAAATCAAAACCTGTGAAAGGTTAAAATTTCCAAAATCTCAAACAGAGGAAATCGAAAAAGTTACGCATCGACTGATCCTTTCTCACTTAGGACGCGAGTTAAAGTCTTATCCATTTATTAAATATATGGCAAATTTTTAGGGAAGTTACTATGGAAAAGAAAATTATTGAAACATCTCAAGCTCCTTCAGCAATAGGCCCCTACTCTCAAGGAGTCAGTGTTGATGGATTTTTGTATACATCCGGACAGATTGCTCTCAACCCAGAAAACATGGAAATGATGAATGGTCAAATTGAGGAAGAAACCGAATGCGTGTTGAAAAATATAGAAGCAATTTTAAAAGCAGATGGTATGAAACGAGCCCATATAATTAAGACCACGGTTTATCTCACAGACCTGAAGGATTTTTCCCGAATGAATCGAGTGTACGAAAATTTTTTTAAAGAAACCAAACCTGCACGTGCCTGTATTCAGGTAGCAGCATTACCAAAAGGAGCCAAAGTAGAAATTGATGCCATAGCGCACAAATAGAAAGTATCTAGCAATGGCTTTTACCAATAACTTGATAATTATTTAGCTTTACCCATATTAACCGTATACAACATATTTCAATTATTGTAGGAAGAAACACCGTGGCAAAAAAATCAAACGGAACAAGAAATTTTTATAGGTTTATGATGTTGATTGGTATTGGTGTCATTGGTGGCCTAGGTTACTCATTTCTCGATGCGGCACCAAATTTTAGAGCGTCTGAATACCATAAGGCTACAACTTCGTCGGAGGATTGCATGCAATGTCATATTCAGGGAGTGGAGAAAATACCCATCATGCCTCATCGCCCGATGGGAAATTGCATCATGTGCCACACTCTAATAGAAAACATGCCTTAAAACATTGAAGAACACTCTACAGGCCTGTTATTACAATTTTCACAGGTCATACAGAAGGCCCACAAAATTAAAAAATATTTAATGATATTCACTTGCAGGTAAGCATGGAGGGAAGGTAACAATCCAAGTTAAGTAGGGGAATAGGTTATAGGTGTGACAATTCTGGTTTGCCTACGGGATAAACATTAAAACCAATTTTGTAAAGAGCTTGGTGATCGAGACAATTTCTTCCATCAAAAATAAAGGCAGGTTTTTCCATCTTTTCAAAAATTTTCTGATAGTCTAGCTTCTTGTATGAAGACCATTCAGTGATCAATGCAATAGCATGGACACCTTCAACTGCTTCATAAGGATCTTCAATGAACTCTTTCTTCCCTTCATTTAACTGAAGGTCTTTCCTAGCATTATCAAGAGCATAAGGGTCAGTGATCTTCAGACAGGCTTTTTCTTCAAGAAGTCGTTTGCAGATGTAAATAGCTGGCGCATCACGCGTATCGCCTGTATCCGGTTTAAATGCAAATCCAAAAACTGCCAATTTTTTTCCGACCAGTGTATTAAACATAGCTTGCAAGATACGTTTGACATATCTTTCCATCTGATAGTCATTGATGGAAACAACTTGTTCCCAGAAAGCTGCCACTTCATTCAACTGGTAATACTCGCATAAATAGACGAGATTCAAAATATCCTTTCGAAAACAAGAACCACCAAATCCCGGGCCAGCATTTAAAAACTTAGAGCCTATTCGAGAATCCATGCCGATTGCTCGGGAAACCTCTGTTACATCAGCCTCTGTAGCCTCGCATAGGGAAGCAATAGTGTTAATGGATGAGATTCTTTGAGCCAGAACAGCATTGGCCACCAGTTTTGAAAGCTCGCTACTCCAAAGGTTAGTGGTGATCAAACGTTCTTTTGGAACCCAATGGAGGTATATATCCATTAAAACATCACGGGCAGCAAGTCCTGATGCCGTATCTCTTGAGCCAATTAAAATTCTGTCAGGATTTTCCATATCACTGACTCCCGTCCCTTCGGCCATAAACTCAGGATTAGATAGAATTTCAAACTCGACAGAATTATCACCAGAGTGAAGAATAGTCGCCAAAGCCTCTGCGGCTCGCACAGGAAGCGTACTTTTTTCAACAACGATTTTATTAGATTTTGAGTTATTCTTTATGCGCCTCGCTGTCTGCTCAATAAACTGAAGATCTACAGCTTTTCCCGCCCCTTCACCAAACATTTTAGTAGGAGTATTTACGCTAACAAAAATGATATCTGCTTCATCAATACCAAGGTCAATTTCTGTAGAGAAAAACAGGTTTTTTCCGCGAACACTCAAGACCCGTTCAAGTAATCCCGGCTCAAAAATTGGAAGCTTGTCAGAATTCCAAGCATCGATTCTTTCCGCAGAAATATCAACGACTGTTACCTTATAGTCAGGACATTTATTGGCGATGATGGTCATGGTCGGTCCTCCGACATAACCTGCTCCGATACATAAAATATTTTTTTTGAATTTTTTAGATGTCATTAAGAACTTTTCGGCAAGTAGGAACTTAGGCTTGAAGAAAAAAATGCCTGGCCTCGAACGGACCAGGCATTTTTATTTAAGAATCAAGAAAAACTACTTTTTATAGTTAAACGTTTTTTTCTTACTATTATAGGGTTTTGTACCTTTAACAAACTTTAACTTACCTTTGTCATTGATCTTAAAGTCTTCTATAAGTAGTGGAGTTTTCTCGGTCTGACCAGTTTCTTTAGCTCGATCCTCGACCTTCTCAAGTTTTTGGTCAGCGTTATCCTCACTCCAGTAATCTTTTATTTTATGAACTTTAAGTTTTCTCTCTTCAAAGTTGAATTTATATTTATCGTGAACCTCCGGTTTAAACGGAGTATTCTTGTGCGTATGACAGCGGGTACAAACATTTGAGTAATCCCATCTTTGGCCATATTTCTCTGTTTCTGCTTTGGTAAAGTTGCCTTTAGAAGATTTCATCACAGCGCGGAATTGTGAGCCTCCTGCCACCGAATGACACATTTCACAACCTACCTGCTCCTTATTTGGTTCATCTGGGTCTATTTTAGAGGCTGTATCTTTACCTTTCTTGTTTTTGCTTCCAGCAGGTTTAAATCCACCTTTTTGACGATAGCCAGTAGTGTGGCACCTTAAGCAAAGAGGAGTAGTAGTGTAATCTTTTTCAGGATCAAGCTTTACTCTTAATTTGGCTTCCTTACGTTCTCCTGGCTTCAACAAGTTATAAGTGCCACCATGAGGAGACTTTGTCCAAGCCTGATAGTAGGGATCATGGCAACTGCCATTACATTTCACAGCCCCAACATATTTTGGTTTTTTTCTCATATCCTTGACCGCTTTTAGCCGTTTTTTGGGTTTAACTTCCCACTTATCAAACATTGCATTTTCAGCTTCGGTCAAAACAATTTTCTTTTTCTTCTTCTTTTTAGCATCCGCCTCAATACCCGTTCCAAATACCAAGACCAAGGAAACCAAAATCAAGCTAATAAATTTTACCATTCTTAACATTTTCAACTCCCTTTTCTCCTAAATCGTCCAAGTATTGGAGGCTATGTTTACTCATTTTTTTTACCAGTTGAAGGATATAATAAATCCCTTATCGGGTCAATAGGCATGTATATCTACTATTAATAGGTGGCAATGTAAAAATAAGCTTTCAAGAGTTCTGGACGGCTTACCAATCACTTGCTATATTCGCTCTAATTACTGGAAGAGGTGTATTCTTGCGAAAAACCCTCAATCTTTGTTTGTTGACTGCTGATATATGTCTTTTTTGAAGCATAATCTTTCCCATTTTGATTTTGATTTACCAGCCGAATTGATCGCCCAAAAACCCAGCAAGCGCCGAGGCCAGTCTCGCTTGATGGTTGTGAACAGAGAAACACAAACACTTACGCACGATACTTTTATAAACTTAAAAGATCATCTCAAAAATTGCCCTCTGATGGTCTTCAATAATACGCGTGTCATCCCAGCAAAGCTTTTGTGTCAACTGGATTCAAAGAAGGTAGAAATTTTACTAATTCGTGAGATTGAACCGGAGTTGTGGGAAGTTATGATGAAGGGATTAAACAAGTTAAAACCCGGAGCAATTTTTAATTTTGGTAATAAGGGTTTGAGTGCAGAGTTCATCAAACGGCAGAGTACCAGAGCTTTTTTACGGTTCTCATCCTCACAAGGGCTTGAAGCTTATTTGAAGGAAAGTGGGCGAATGCCGCTACCTCCCTACATACAGAGACCCATGGATACAAACGTACAAACTCTGGAGCTAGATAAAAAGCGTTATCAAACTGTTTTTGCTTCGAATGAAGGGGCCATTGCAGCTCCCACAGCGGGATTGCACTTTACTCAATCTCAATTGGCAAACCTAAGAAAAAAAACAGTCAATACTGCCAATCTAACTTTACATGTCGGACCAGGAACTTTTGTTCCCATACGGGCAGAAAATTTTATCGATCATAAGATGGAGGAAGAATACTTTGAGCTTTCCCCAGTCAACTGGAATAAGATAACTCTAGCAAAAAAAAAGGGACAAAGTATTTTAGCGGTTGGAACAACATCAACCCGAGTCCTAGAGACACAGACTTTTGACACTAGTATTCAGGAAAGAGTATCGGGACGGTGCAATTGTTTTATTTATCCTGGATGGGAGTTCAAGAATGTGGATCATCTGCTAACCAATTTTCACCTTCCCAAATCAACACTTTTTCTACTAATATGCGCCTTTATGGGTGAAAATTTGGCTAAAAAAGCCTACTCAGAGGCCGTGACTCAAAGATATCGCTTTTTTAGTTACGGTGATGCAATGCTAATTATTTGAAAGTAAGACCCTTGGCCAAGATTTTATCAAGTCGTACCTTCATCCACCACTTGCTTGAACAGCTTTCCTGATTTAAATCGAACTACCTTCCTTGCGGAAATTTCTGCTTCTTCACCCGTTTTAGGGTTTCTGCCAATACGCTTGGTTTTTGCACGGACCTGGAATGTTCCAAATCGCCGCAAGATAACCGGTTCTCCATGACCGAGTGACTCTTTAATTAACTCAATTACTGTTTCCACAGCTTCTTCAGCCTTGGCTCTCGACAAACTGGCACGAGATGAGACTTGATTAATGATATCTTGCTTGGTCATACTCCCTCCTAAAAAAACAAACTAATGATATTTAAAAAAATTGATCAAAAAATATTAATCTTTAGTCCCAACTTTATTTAAACCTTCTATAAAACAAGAAAGGTAATTGAGTTGTAGACTAAAATCTTATCAGCTAGCAAAAAAAACGTCTTATGTTTATTTCGGTGTTTTTACTTTATCACTTAAATTAAAAATATCAATAATTAATTCAAGAATTTAGCAGGAATTTCCCGCCAAGATGATTTTCATAAATTCATACTTGACAAGGTTGCGGCAAAAATAAAAAAACGAGTCTAACTAGCCCTTTCTTTAAAAAGGGTTATAAAAACACCATATCAAGGGAGAATTAACCAGAAGTCAAAAAAATAATAACTATGGGAAAGAGGATAAAGATTTTTGCGTTTGAACTATGTGATATACCTGATCACCGGGTTTAATCAGATTTAATTTTTCGCGGGCAATTTTTTCTATTTCGTAGGGGTCAGATTTTAAACCAGCAATTTCTAAGCTAAGTTTTTCATTCTTCTTCCTTAAGTTTTCATTTTCTTGCTTTATTTCAAATTGCTTCTGTTCCAATTGATAAGCATTTAAAATACCATTTTCGTGAAAAACTGCCATCAAGACAAGTAGCAAAAAAAAGCCAAGGCTTAACAAAAATATTTTATGATATCGTGAATGTTTAGGCATAAATCTATCTATTATCTAAATAACAACATTAAATTCGGTGTAGTTAAGTGAGGTTAAAAAAAACATCTCTTCCTCGATAAATTGCAGTATTACCCAAAATTTCCTCTATGCGTAAGAGTTGGTTGTATTTTGCCGTGCGGTCTGTACGACACAAAGACCCTGTTTTGATTTGCCCTGCATTCACAGCCACAGCAATATCAGCAATACTGGTATCTTCGGTTTCACCTGAACGATGCGATATAACATTAGTATATCCAGCCCTTTTAGCCATCTCAACAGCATCCAAGGTTTCTGTAAGGGTACCTATCTGATTAACTTTTATCAAGATAGAGTTACCCACTCCTTCCTTAATACCCTTGGCTAAAATACTTGTATTCGTAACAAACAGATCATCACCTACAATTTGAACAGAATCCCCAATTGCGTTCGTCAGCTTTTTCCAGCCTCCCCAGTCATTTTCTGCCAGACCATCTTCAATGCTGATTATAGGATATTTATTCGCCAAACCAGCAAGATAGTCTACCATCTCACTAGAAGTCCATTTATTGTTCCCTTCTGCTGCCAGTGTATATTTCTTATTTGAGAATAGTTCGCTAGCGGCAACATCCAGAGCAATTAAAATGTCTTTCCCTATTTTATACCCGGCACTTTTAACTGCCTTTATCAAAATCTCAATGGCCTGTTCATTGGATTCTAAGTTGGGAGCAAATCCACCTTCATCCCCTACAGCAGTATTGAAACCACCCTTTTTCAAAACAGCTTTCAAATGATGAAACACCTCGACACCCATTCTCAAAGCTGCCGAAAAAGACTTAGCCCCAACAGGAACAACCATAAACTCCTGTATGTCCACATTGTTGTCCGCATGCGCACCACCGTTCAACACATTCATCATAGGTACAGGGAGCTCTTTCGCATTTGTACCACCCACATACTGAAACAAGGGCAGGTCAAGATCACTGGCAGCTGCTTGAGCCACCGCTAAAGAAACTCCAAGTATAGAGTTTGCTCCCAGTTTACTTTTATTGGCAGTTCCATCCATCTCTATCATCAGTCTATCTATCAAAACCTGCTCTGTGACTTCAATTCCTATAAGTTCCAGAGCAATTTTGGTATTAACATTTTTAACTGCCTTAGCAACACCTTTGCCTAAATAAGCTCGGGAGTCCCCATCACGCAACTCTACCGCCTCTCTAGAGCCTGTTGATGCACCAGATGGAACAGCCGCTCTACCCATAGCCCCACTTTCCAATGTCACGTCCACTTCCAGCGTCGGATTACCCCTTGAATCTAAAATCTGCCTACCCTGCACTCCTATAATCTCACTCATAATCTAAACTATCCTCGTGCCGCATTCAGCGCCTTGCGACTGGCTTCTATGGTTAGATCGATTTCCTCATCTGTATGAACCGCAGACATGAAACCTGCCTCAAATTGAGACGGTGCAATGTAGACACCTTCCCCCAATAATCCATTAAAATATCGTTTAAATAAATCCGTATCACAAGATTTGACAGTTTCAAAGTCAATGATTGCTTGAGTAGTAAAAAACATTGAGAACATCGAACCAACACGAGTAAACTGTGCCTGAATACCGAGGTCCTCAACATTTTGTTTTAACCCTTGACAAAGTCTTGCCGACTTCTGTTCCAATGACTCATAAACTCCCTCTCTAGAGAGTAAGTCCAACATGACATTTCCAGCAGCCATAGCCAAAGGGTTACCAGATAGAGTTCCAGCCTGATAAATTGAGCCCACTGGAGAAATATGATCCATAACTTGTCGTGATCCTCCATAGGCACCTACCGGTAAGCCTCCACCAATTATTTTTCCCAGGCAAGTGATATCTGGAGTAACTCCATACAGTTTTTGGGCACCGCCTAATGAGACACGAAACCCAGTAATAACCTCATCAAAAATTAAAAGCGCACCTGCCTTCTGGGTTATTTCACGAAGAGCCTCAAGAAAACCGGGCTTTGGTGGTACTACACCCATATTTCCCCCGATGGGCTCTACAATCAGTGCAGCAATTTCTTTCCCCTCATTTTCAAAAAGTTCGCGCACCTTAACAATGTTATTGTAAGGCCGGTTTAAAGTTTTTTCAGCAAGACTGGAGACAATCCCGGGGCACTCTGGAATTCCCAGAGAAACAAGTCCAGATCCGGCCTTAACTAAAAGACTGTCACTATGCCCGTGATAACATCCTTCAAACTTCACGATCTTGTCACGTCCAGTGATTCCACGAGCTAACCGTAAGGCACTCATCACTGCTTCAGTACCAGAACTAACCATGCGCACCAACTCAATAGAAGGCACTGCCTGGACTACCTTTTCAGCCAATTGAATTTCTAATTCGGTAGAAGCACCATAACTAGAGCCTAACTCAGCCTGCCGGGCTATAGCATTTACTATTTCAGGATGGGCGTGCCCAAAAATTAGTGGCCCCCACGAAGCAACATAATCGATAAACTCGTTGTTATCAACATCGATGATCCGTGCCCCCTTAGCACGCTTAATAAACAAAGGGTCTCCCCCAACTGCGTTAAAAGCTCTGACCGGACTATTCACGCCTCCCGGCATCACCTTTTTTGCCATCGGAAAAAGGCGGCTAGAATTGTTTTTATTCATAATAAATCAACCAAATAAAATTGAGAGCTCATCTTTTAACTTCTGGGGAGTTTTTGCAGGATCAGTAACCACGGCGAATTTTGCAGCTTCGCAACAAGAACAAGGCTCAATGTTACCCAACATGGATATCAATCCTCTTATGACCTTCTGAGCCTGTTCCACATTCTTATGCATGATTTCCAATACAGCTTCAAGAGTGACAGGCTCTTCTTCCACATGCCAACAATCGTAGTCAGTCACTAAAGCTAACGTGGAATAACATATTCCCGCTTCACGAGACAACTTGGCCTCAGTGACATTAGTCATTCCAATAACATCAACACCCCATTGCCTATATAAATGAGACTCCGCTCGAGTGGAAAACTGAGGTCCCTCAATACAAATATAAGTTCCACCCTCATGAACCTGTGTTCCAGCATTTTGAGCTGCTTTAAAGAGTGTTCCCGCAGTTGCAAGACAAACTGGGTCCGCCATACTGACATGACCAACCATTCCCGGAGCAAAAAAAGTACTTATACGCTTATAGGTTCTGTCGATAAATTGATGAGGCACCACAAAATGACCGGGAGGCATATTTTCCTTCATCCCTCCTACTGCGCTCACAGAAATAATCCTCTCTACCCCAATTTTTTTCATTGCAAAAATATTCGCACGAAAATTAATATCAGAAGGTGGAATGACATGCCCTATCCCGTGGCGAGGCAAAAAAGCTAACTTAACTCCATCTAGTTTTCCAATAATAATGTTGTCAGATGGCGAACCAAATGGAGTATCAACTTTTATATCCTCTGTTACTTCAAGGTCTTTCATTTGATACAATCCGCTGCCACCTATAACACCAAGAATTTTCTCCGCCATAAAAATCCAACTCCACTAATTATTGAATGGGATATTGCCCAAAGTCAGTTGAGCTTAAAAAAGGATAGAAAATATTGGACAAGCAGAGAGCTCATCCGATTTAGTAAGTTACAACGTCTTTTAAATTATCAAAAGAAAAAAACACTAATTTTCTTTCCGCTTATTTAACAAGGCTAAACCGAGTCTTTTCTTTTTCTTTCAACTTCGCCCAACAAAAACTTCAATTCAGCAATCTGATCTCCAGCCCTGCTGAAGAGAACTTCTTCTTTCTTAAGGTTATGAACCTTGACATTTACATCTTCTGCAAGAAGGTTTAGAGAGCTCAACCGTTTCTCCACATCAGCAAGCATATTTATTTTGCTGTTCAACTGATCAATTTTTGATTCAGCGTCTTCGGAAATGGAGGTTAGCTTTTCAATATCCAAGTTAATTTTATCAAGGTTATTTCTTTCTTTGTCAATTTTAGCTTTTTCGACATTGGTACGGTTAATAACAATCTCAAGTTCGCCGAGAGCTTGCTGAGTACGCTTTACTTTTTCCTCACCTTCATTAACCTGACTAATACGGGTCTCTGTCCTCTCCAACATATTACTCAGTTGATCCATTTTCTTCTCAACTTTAAGCATAAACTCTTGCTTTTCATCTAGAGCATCCTGCCTGCCAAGCAAATCTTTCATCATACTACCAAGTTCCTTGAGCTTTAAATCAGTCTTTCCCACCTGGTCTGAGTTTTTGTTAAACTCTTCCATTTTATTCTCAAAGTTAGTAGCTATCTGTCCTAGATCCTCACGTATTTTATCTATCCTGGTGATTTCATCTTCAGCATCCTGGACCTCCTTAATTCTTGAACGCAATTCAATTTCCTGAATACTAAGTTTAGAGGAAATATTGTTCATTCTTTTTTCCTGATCATCAATAGATGCTTTCTCCTTAGCCATATCAAGAATTTTCTCCTCAAGGGAGTTTGACATTGACTTTAAGTCCTCAAGCTTCTGATCCACTTTCTCAAGAAAATCCGTTTTCTTCGAAACTTTAGCAATTTTGATGTTTGCCTCTTCGATGAAAAAATCTAGCCCATCGACCTTCTTTTCCATTTTTTCAATCAGAGATTTCCTTTGCATCTGAGTTTCCATCTTCACGTCAAGGCTGATGACCATAGAGCTCAGATCATTGATTTTTTTATCAACCTGATTGACCAACTGCTGCTTACGAACAATTCCGTCCATTTGTTGCTGAGTGGATTCGTTCATTACTTCTACTTGCTTTAGAATCTCAGAGAGAGTATCAATTTTTTTGATTCCGTCATCCAACCGCTCGACCTTCTGTTCCGCCTCCTCAGCCATGACATTAAAGCGAGTCATTTTTTCATTAGCCTCATCAATCACCTTCATATCGTCTTTCAGAATTCTCATTTTATTGCTGAGATTGTCTATCAGAAAAGAATTGAGTTTAAGTATTTTCTCCTCGGTCTTTTCTATTACAGACTTTTCTTCCTGAATCCGGGCAATCTTGGTCTCCACATCTACTGATAAAGAGTCCAGATCTCGCAAACGTCCTGTAATGCTACGAATCATTTCATTCTTTATTGATATATTCTTAGACTCGATTTTCAGTTCGCTGATTTGTTGCATCAGACTATGGAGGGTTTCCTGAGTCTCATTAATCATATGACTCTGCCCAAGGAGTTTTTCATAATCTCCCTGAACACTTGCAAGAACACGCTTTAGCTCTTCAGTATCTCGAGTATGACTTTCTATGGTTTCCTTATCTTGCTTAATCCTGTCATAGCGGCTATCAAGCTCGCCTAATGTATCCTTCATAACGCCAACTTTTACAGCAGCAGTTCTTAACAAGTCCTTCATGTTGACAACATCCTGGACTTGACCCGAAACACTATCAAGCATATGTTCAAGCCGTTCTATATTGCGATTGGCGGACTTGAGAAGTTTGCTCTCTTCTCGAATTTTTTTAACCTTGGAATCCATGTCCCAAACTAAGACATTGAGGCGACCTGCATCTTCATTGGCTTTTTCAACAACCTGCTTTTGTTGACTAAGACTTTTAATCTTACTGTCAATATGCTCATTGAGTAAATGCAGACCGTCTAAATCTCTTTTTAGGGTGTTATAGTTTGAGTTAACCTCTTTTGATACTCGTTGAAAGTCACGGACACGAACATCAAAATTTTTGATTTCTTCAAAACGAACGTCCAGAGAATCCAGTTTTCTTAAAGCATCGGGAACCTGACCACTTAGCTTGTCAAAAGACATTTTTTTGTCTTCTAACTCTACTGACTTCTTCTCAAAATACTCCACCAACAATTGCAGGTTCTTGCGCTCATGAGAAGCGTGTTTAATCAGTTCTTTAAATTCATTGGATTCAAAGCCGGCTTTTTCTGGGGATATGGAGTCTTTGGGATTCTCAGATTTAAAGTCTTCAGCCATAACTGGAGTCCTATGTTAAAAGGAGGTTTTATTTTTGGCTATAGTTTCTAGCCTAAGTAGCATAAGGTACTATGTTTTATATACTTAAGGGGCCTAAATGTCAAGTAGGATAGCTATGCTAGCGTTGCCAGAAACAATAATCAAAAATTATCAAAACAAAATTTTTTTTCCTAGAATATAAAAGTTATTTTTTCTTGGTCTCACCCCGAATAGTGAGGTATTCAGCGATTTGAACAGCATTTAGAGCCGCTCCTTTTCGTAAATTATCCGACACCACCCAAAAATTGAT
>Ga0315326_10000734_pt1 | contig 16296 bp, 10 predicted proteins | sample M180m32315metaG_FD_203457 | JGI IMG/M metagenome (GOLD analysis project Ga0315326, IMG submission 203457) | Ammonia-oxidizing marine archaeal communities from Monterey Bay, California, United States - M1 80m 32315 | ecosystem: Environmental > Aquatic > Marine > Coastal | place: USA: California... | reverse complement strand
ACTAAAATTCAGATCAAGCATCTTCATTCTACCTGGTTATAATTTTAAATTTTGCAACCAATTAATAACTAATTTTCATTATCCTAAATCAACCTTAATTTTATTAATTGCTGCGTTTATTGGTGAAGACTGGAGAAAAGTTTATAAGTTCGCTTCTCAAAATAAATTTAGATTTCTAAGTTATGGTGATTCTTCTCTACTCTTTAAAAAATGATTAAATCTGGAAAAAATATTGATTATGCAGCTAAGGTCTTAAATGATGACGGTATTGTAGTAATCCCAACTGAAACTGTATATGGTTTAGCGGGCAATGCTCTAAAAAAGAATTCAGTTAATAAAATTTATTCAATTAAGAAAAGGCCAAAACATGATCCGTTAATTTGTCACACTGATTCTTTAGCTAAAATTAAAAAATATGTAAATGATATACCTGAAGAGGCATACGCATTAGCAGATAAATTCTGGCCTGGTCCAATGACAATTATTTTTGAAAAAAAAAATATCATTCCAGATTTAACTACATCTAATTTAAATACAGTTGCGTTTAGAATTCCAAATAAAACAATTACTCTTAAATTACTAGAAAATTTAAATTATCCATTGGCCGCACCTAGTGCTAATGTTTTCGGTTATATATCACCAACAAAAACAGAACATGTCCATAAAAACTTTAATAAAGGAATAGATTATCTTTTAGAAGGTGGTAATTGTAAATTAGGTCTAGAATCAACAATCATTGGATTTAAGGATAATAAAATTATTGTTTATAGATTAGGAAGTTTAGTGTTGAATGACTTAAAAAAAATAGGAAAAGTTGAAATTTTAAATAAAAATGATAATTATCCAGGTTCATTTAAAAACCATTATTCACCAAGAAAAAAATTATATTTAGGAAATATTAAAAATCTCTGTGAGATTCACAAAGACAAAAAGATTGGCATTTTATGTTATAATAAAAAATACAAAGAAATTAAATATGAAAATCAAATCATTTTATCAAATAACTCATCATTGGAAGAAGCAAGTAAAAATCTTTACTCTGCTCTATATAAACTAGATAATATGAAAAATATTGACATAATAATCTCAAGTTTATTACCTAATAATCTTATAGGGAGAACAATTAATGATAGATTAACTAAATCTGCAGAATAGAATGTTGGAATGTAAGAGTTTAGTAGATATAAATTTTAAAGATAAAGTCGCAATAGTTAGAGTTGACTTTAATGTACCATTAAAAAATAATCTAAAAATATCAGACACCACAAGAATAGATAATGGCATCAAGTCAATAAAATATGTTTTAAAAAATAAAGGTAAGTGTGTTATAATGTCCCACCTTGGGAGACCCAAAGGTAAAGGATACGAAAAAAAGTTTTCTTTAGAAAATATAATAAGCTATCTCGAAAAAATTTTCAAAATCAAAATACCTCTTATTAGAAATTATTATTCATATGATTTTTCAATAGAAAAATACTTAGAAAAAAATGATGTAATACTTCTAGAAAATTTGAGATTTTATCCAGAAGAAAAATCAAATAATAAAAATTTCGCTAAGACTTTAGCATCATTTGCTGATGTTTATATTAATGATGCTTTTGGAACTTGTCACAGATCTCATGCATCTACAAATTCAATTATCAATCAAATAAAAGAGTCTTGTGTAGGTTTATTAGTTGATAAAGAATTAAAAAATATAAATCAATTATTATATAATAATAATCCGCCATTTACAGCAATACTAGGAGGATCTAAAGTCTCTGATAAAATTGGTGTTATAGAAAAATTAATAAAAGTTGTTGATAATATATTAATAGGAGGAGCAATGGCTAATACCTTCATTAGGTATCTAGGAGGAAATATTGGAAATTCAATATATGAGAAAGATAAATTAGTTATAGCTGGAAAATTATTAAATCAAGCCAAAGAAAAAAAAGTCAATATTTTATTACCTATAGATTTTGTATGCTCAAACTCAATAAACAAAATAGATAAAACAATAACTTCTAATTCATTTAGTGTTCCTGCGAAGTTATCTGGCTATGATATAGGAGATGAAACAATTAAAAGTTTTACAAGTATCATTGCTAAATCTAAAACTATTATATGGAATGGACCTCTGGGAGTATTTGAAGTTAATGAATTTTCTGAAGGAACATTTAAAGTAGCTGACGCAATATCTAAATCAACAATTAATGGAGCATACTCATTGGTTGGAGGAGGAGATTCAGTTGCTGCAATCAATAAAAATAACAATTATAAAAATATTTCGTTTATATCAACTGGAGGTGGTGCTCTTCTTGAATATATAGCAAAAGGATCATTACCATCATTGAAATTACTGAAATTATAATTTTAAATACTAAAACAATAAATTAATTAGATTTTTAAGCATATAATCTTAAGAAAAAATCAATTTTTTTTGATTAAAAGTTAAAAACTTCATATTTTTTCTTTTTTTATGCCATTAATAAATATTTTTGTCGCTATGAAAAAATTATTTCTTTTATTAAGTGTTTCTTTTTTATCATATAATGGCATATCGCAAAAGCTTGAGTTTGATTTTATTGCTTCAAGTTTAGATGAAGCAATATTAGATGATTATCAATTTATAAAATCACATTTTTTAGGAAATGAAATTGCCAGAAAAGTTAAATTGCTTGATTTGACCTACAAATGGGAAGATCCCCCTACCCCTACAAGAAGTACAACTTTAGTTAAAATAGAGAAGCAGCCAATATATTTTGCTATAAGAAAAGTTATTAACCCCAAATTTTACAAAAATAAAATTAAAACAAAATCCATGTCTAAAGAAGAGGCTAAATCTGAAATGACGGAAATTCTTGATATAGCAATAATGATTAGATACCAAGAAACTGATGAATTAGAATCTATTTTAAGAGGCATTGAGAATGGCGATCAAGTTTTAGAAGTTTTTAAAAATCAAATAGAACTTATTTACTTTTAATTATTTAGGAATTACCCTGTAAAGGTAAATTGTAATCATACCAAAAATTATATTTGGTAACCATATAGCTATTAATGGATTAATACTACCATTTTCAGCAAAAGCCCTTGACATTACAAAAGATATAATAAATGCAAAAGCAAATGCAAAGCCTAATGCTATTAAATATCCAGTGCCCTGTCTAGATTTTTTTGAGGCAATAATAACACCAAGAATAACAAGTAATATAACAGTGAATGGTTGAGCTATTCTTATATATTTTTCAATCTTATATAGGTCTATGTCATCAGCTCCCCTCAATGTTTGTAGTTTAATGAATTCGTCAAGTTCATTCATAGTAAATGTTTCACTTAATCTATAGTTATTATCAAAATCAGATGGTCCTACTAGAAGAACGGTATCTAATTCAAAACCATCTTCAATCTTCTCTCCTCTGTCCAGAAGATCTCTTTTTCTCCAACTTTTAAGGCGCCACTTTTTTAAATCATTTTTCCAAATTATTTGTCTTGCGAATAGCTTGCTTTTCAATTTAACTCCATCAAAATTTTCAAGAGTTACATTATATCCGATTTCCATATTATTATCATACCTCTCAAGGTATAGATAAGAGTTTTCACTTACTTTAAAATGGACATTCTTATCAGAAAAATAATAAGGACTTTTAATATACATCACCTCAAAAGATACCCTATCCTTATTTAAATGTGGAATTATCCATCCATTCAAAACAAAACTTAAAGATGCTATAATAACAGCACCAACAAAAAATGATCTAATTACTGAAAATAAACTTTTTCCGGTGGATAAGATAGCAATTAACTCTGATCTCATAGATAATTGAGCCGTAACATAAACTGTAGCAATAAAGGCAGTAATAGGTGTTACTAAAGAAATTATATATGGTATAAAGCCATAGTAATAACTTATTATATCATTCCATGAAAGTTTATTCTGAATGAATTTATGGTTTTTTTCAGAGAAATCAATTACCACTACTACAAGAACCATTATAGCTACTACAAAAAGAAAAGTTTTTAAAAATTTCTTTAAAATATATTTATTTAAAATACTCATCTTAAAGTCTGTTATTAAGTTTCGGTATCATAATATCCTTCCATTCATGAAATGTGTCATCTTTTATATTCTTTCTTGCTTCTTTAACTAACCACAAATAAAAATTTAAGTTATGAAAACTTGCTATCTGTGAGCCTAAAATTTCTTTATTTATAATAAGATGTCTAAGATAAGCTTTTGAAAAATTGGAACTATAATGATCTAAATTGATATCAATAGGCGAAAAGTCTTTCTCCCATTTTTTATTCTTAATATTTATTGAGCCTTCTGATGTAAATAACATTCCGTTTCTTCCATTTCTAGTGGGCATAACACAATCAAACATATCTACGCCTAATCCGATACATTCTAAAATATTTTCAGGAGTGCCTACCCCCATCAAATATCTTGGCTTTTCTTTAGGTAATATAGAACATACTAAATCAACATTTTCATATATAATATCTTTAGGCTCTCCTACAGAGAGACCCCCAATAGCATTTCCAGGCAAATCTTTTTCAGAAATAAATTCAGATGATTGTATTCTTAAATCTTTAAAAGTGCCACCTTGGACAATAGGAAAAAGAAACTGTTTATGACCATAATTATAACTGGTTTTATTGAATTGTACTATTGATCTTTCTAACCATTCATGCGTTAGAGCTAATGATTTTTTTGCATATGAGTAATTGCAAGGATAAGGTAAACATTCATCTAAAACCATACATATATCTGATCCAATTATATTTTGAGACTTAATAACAGATTCGGGAGTAAATAAATGTTTAGATCCATCTATATGAGATGAAAAGTAAACCCCTTCATTTTTAATTTTTACATTTTTAGATAAAGAAAAAACCTGATAACCACCTGAATCTGTTAGTATAGGTCTATCCCAGTTAATAAACTTATGAAGACCTTCTGAGGCACTTAAAACATCAAGACCAGGCCTTAGATATAAATGGTAATTATTTGATAAAATTATTTGAGATTTTATTTTATTTATCAAATCATCCTGAAAAACTCCTTTAACTGAACCGAGAGTTCCTACTGGCATAAATATAGGGGTATCTATTTGGCCTCTACTTGTAAAAATTTTACCAACCCTAGCGTTTGATTTTGATGATCTATGTGTTAATTTGAAGAACATATTATTGTAAAGCAAATTTTACCCAATATTATACTCATTAATGGATAAAAAAAGAAAATTTTCAAAAAAAGCGTTAAGAGACTTTGAATTAATTGATGCTGCAATAGCTTACAATGATCAAAATGCTTTTTCAGAATTAATGTCTAACTATAAAAACTCAATATATTTTACAATTTTAAAAATGATCAAAGATCCAGATGATGCAGAAGATCTTACAATTGAAGCATTTTCAAAAGCATTTAATAAGCTAGATAAGTTCAAAAAGGACTATACATTCTCGACGTGGTTATTTAGAATAGCTACGAATAATACAATAGATTTTATCAGAAAAAAAAGATTAAAAACAACAAGCTTAAATACAACATTTAAAAATGATAGTGGTAAAAATATTGATATTGATGTTAAAGATCTTGATAAAACACCAGGTGAAGAAGCAATTCACAAAGAGAAAATTATCTTAGTAAGAAAATTTGTATCAAAACTCCCAAAAAAATATGAAAATTTAATCAAGTACAGATATTTTAAAGAACTATCATACAATGAAATTGCAGAAAAAACTAAATCGCCACTAGGTACTATTAAAGCTCAGTTATTTAGAGCTAGACAGCTTTTATATGAAATCTTAAAAGACAAAAAGTCTCAAATTTAAGATGCATAAATACTTTAATCTTATCAGAAAATATCACTCCAATATTTCGGAGAAAAAACTGAATACTTATAATAAGCTATTTGATATTTACGAAAAGATAAACGTAAAAATTAATTTAATATCAAGAAAAGATTTTGAAAACTTTTATTTACACCACATTCTACATTCTCTTTCCATTATCAAATTTGAATTGATACCTAAAAAAAAATTAAAAATAATTGATTTAGGAACTGGAGGAGGAATTCCTGGAATTCCATTAGCAATATTTTATGATGATAATAAATTTTTTCTTGTGGACTCTATTAGAAAAAAAATAAAATCAGTTGATAGAATTATAAAAGAATTAAAGTTAGAAAATGTTAAAACCTATAACGATAGAATTGAAAATTTAGAATTTAATGCAGACATAATAATATGTAGATCTGTTTCTTCAATCAAGAACATTTTAAAATGGACTAAAAATTCATTGAAGAAAAATGGTAAAATTATTTTGTTAAAAGGAGGTGATGTTGACAAAGAGTTGATAAATATTAATAAAAGATTTACGATTTATAACATAGATAGTATATATTCAGACGATTATTTTCAAAATAAAAAAATCATTGAAATCCAAGCATAAACTATGTTTTTAACATTTGATACAGAGACTACTGGATTACCAAAAAATTTTAAAGCAGATATCTCAGATAGTGACAACTGGCCTCGTCTAGTTCAATTAGCATGGCAACTTAATAATCAAAAAGGTGAACTATTATCAAGTGATTCTATTATCATAAAACCAGATGGATTCACTATTCCATATAATTCCGAAAAGGTTCATGGAATCTCTACTGAAATTGCAATTAAAGAAGGAATAGAATTAAATGATGCAATATTAAAATTTGAAAGTGATCTAAAAAAATCAAAATATATAATAGGCCATAATATAAATTTTGATATTAAAATTTTAGGAGCAGAACATTATAGATTACAATTTAAATCCGAACTAGAGAAAAAAAATAAAATAGATACAGGTTTTATTTCAAAGAAATTCTGTAATCTAAAAGGTGGATTTGGTGGAGGATTAAAAATGCCAAAACTCATTGAAATGTATGAAATTTTATTTGGTGAAAAATTTTCTGCTGCACACGATGCTTCATATGATGTTAATGCAACTGCAAAATGTTTTTTTGAATTAGTAAAAAAAGGTGAATTTGAAAATGAAGATTTAATTTCGACCCAGATAACATATGAAGGAGCAAAATTATCAAAATCAAATTTTGATAATAAAAGAAAAAGTAAAAATGAGAACTTAAACAAAGAGAAAAAATTAATTTCGGAAGATATAGAATTTGCTCATCTCCATAACCATTCTCAATATTCTGTTCTTCAAGCAACATCAAGAATTGAGAAGATGATAGAAAAAGCAATTGATTTAAAAATGGACGCTGTAGCTCTTACAGATTTAGGAAATATGTTTGGAGCATTTAAATTCAGCAAATTGGCAAAAAAACATAAAATTAAAAAAATATTAGGCTGTGAGTTTTTTATATCTGAAGAACGAAAAAAAACAAAATTCACTAGAGATAATAAGGACAAAAGACACCAGCAAATATTGATAGCTAAAAACAAAGAAGGATATAATAATTTATCTTACCTTTCATCAATAGCATACACAGAGGGTTTATATGGTCAATATGCAAGAATAGATAAAGATCTAATACATAAATACAGAAAAAATATAATTGCTTTATCTGGAAATTTAAATGGAATTATACCACAATTAATTTTAAATAATGGAATAGAAGCAGCTGAAGAAGAATTAAAATGGTGGCTAGATACTTTTGGAGATGATTTTTATTTAGAACTAAATAGACATGGAATAGATGAGGAAGATCATGTAAACAAAATACTTCTTGAATTTTCAAAAAAATACAATATTAAAACTATAGCCTGTAACGACGTGTTTTATCTAAACAAAGAAGATTCTACTGCCCATGATATTTTATTATGTATAAAGCAAGGAGAATACAAATCAACACCTATAGGAAGAGGAAGAGGTAAAAGGTTTGGTTATAGCAATGATCAGTATTATTTCAAATCTAAAGATGAAATGAGAGATCTGTTTAATGATATACCAGAATCATTAATGAATTTATCAAGTCTACTTATAAAAATAGAAGATTACGACCTTGAAAGGGATGTTGTGCTACCAAATTATAATGTCCCAGAGAAATTTATAGTTGAAAATGATTTGATAAAGAGTCAAGATAATTTTTTGAAAAAAATAACATATGATGGAGCTAAAGAAAAGTATGGAAATTTAGATGATAAATTAATTGAGAGATTAGAATTTGAACTCAAAACAATTAAAAATACTGGGTATCCAGGATATTTTTTAATTGTACAAGACATCACAAATTTTGCTAAAAAAATAGGGGTTTCAGTAGGACCTGGAAGAGGTTCTGCAGCAGGTTCAGTTGTTGCCTATTGTATAGGAATAACAGATGTTGATCCAATAAAATATAATTTACTTTTTGAAAGATTTTTAAATCCAGATAGAATATCATTACCAGATATAGATATTGACTTTGATGACGAAGGAAGAGATAAAATAATTAATTATGTCATTGAAAAATATGGATATGAACAAGTTGCCCAAATTATTACTTATGGAAGTATGGCAGCAAAATCATCTATTAGAGATGCAGGAAGAGTTTTAGAATTACCACTATCTGAAACGGATAAGATTGCAAAGTTGGTGCCTGAAAGACCTGGAATAAGTTTAATTGATGCATTTAAAGAAGTTCCCGAACTTTCAGAAATAAGAAAAAGAAAATCATTAGAATCTGAAGTTTTAAAACAAGCTGAAATAATAGAAGGTTCAATTAGAAACATTGGAACTCATGCATGTGGAATAATTATAACTCCTGATAAGCTTACAAATTATATCCCTGTTTCTAAATCTAAAGATTCTGATCTATTAATAACTCAGTTTGATAATAGTGTGATAGAATCTGCAGGAATGTTAAAAATGGATTTCTTAGGTTTAAAAACATTATCTATAATAAATACAACAATTAGAAATATTTATAAAAAAAGTGGAAAAAAAATTAATCTTGATAAGCTAGAATTAGATGATGAGTTAACATTTAAATTATTCCAAAAAGGTGAAACTAATGGAACATTCCAATTTGAATCAGATGGAATGCAAAAACATTTAAAATCTTTAAAACCAGACAGATTTGAAGACCTAATAGCCATGAATGCATTATATAGACCAGGACCAATGGAATACATCCCAAATTATATAGCAAGAAAACACGGTAAAGAAGAAATCAAATATGATTTACCTGAAATGGAAGAATACCTATCTGAAACATATGGCATCACTGTATACCAAGAACAAGTTATGCTATTGTCACAGAAGCTATGTGGTTTTACAAAAGGAGAAGCAGACCAACTCAGAAAAGCTATGGGGAAAAAAGATGCAAAATTATTAGAACTACTAAAACCTAAATTTTTTGATGGCGGAAAAAAGAACAAAATTGATGAAAAAAAACTTGAAAAAATTTGGTCTGACTGGCAATCATTTGCAGCCTATGCATTTAATAAATCCCACTCTACATGTTATTCATTAATTGCATATAAAACTGCTTACTTAAAAGCAAACTATAAATCAGAATATATGGCCTCTATTCTTACTCACAATCAAAATAATATTGATAAAATATCATACTTTATGGATGACTGTAAGAAACAAAACATAAAGGTTTTAGGTCCTAATATAAATAAATCTGACAATAATTTTGTTGTAGGAAAAGAAGGTGAAATTTTATTTGGATTAGGTGCAGTTAAAGGTACAGGAGATGCTGCTGTAAATTATATTATTGAGGAGAGAGAAAAAAATGGTGACTATGAAAATATATTTGATTTTATATGCAGAACTAGCTCAAGAGCTGTTAATAAGAAAACTTATGAATCTCTAGCACTTGCAGGATCATTTGATGATTTAGAGGATATAGATAGGAGAAAATATATTCATTCGAATGAAAATGAATTATCATTTATTGAAAAAGCAATCTCATATTCAAATAAGCTTCAAAAAGAGAAAGAAACAAAACAAACATTTTTATTTGAAAATTCTGAAGGTAGTAATTTAGTTGCACCAGAAATACCAGAAATTGAACCTTTTAGTGAAATTGAAAAACTAAGAATTGAAAAAGAATTATTAGGCATATATGTTTCTGGACATCCTTTGGATAAATATTCCTTTGAAATTAAAAATTTATGTAATTCTAACTTCAGAGAAATAAAAGATCAAAACAAACTAGATGGGAAAAGTAATCTTTATACAGCTGGAATAGTAACAAGTGTAGAACATAGAATATCAAAAAATGGAAAACCTTATGGAACAGTAATAATTGAAGATTTTACAGACTCTTATAAATTTATATTTTTTAGTGACGATTATGTCAAATATAAAAATTTCTTTGAAGAAGGCTGGTTCTTATTTTTAAAAGGAAAAATGAAAAATAAATGGAATAGAGAAGATGAATTAGAATATAAAATTGATGAAATAAACTTACTATCTAAAGTAAGAGAAAAGATGATTAAAGAACTACATATTAAAATAAATATAGATGACTTGAATAATAAATTAATTGAAAATTTAGATAAAAACTTTAAAAATCTAAAAAATGGAAATTGTCATCTTAAGGTAACTATTTTATCAAATAATAATGGTAAGAATATATCACTTGACATGATCTCAAGAGATAAAAAATTTGAGCTTGAAGATAACCTTTTAAAGGTACTATCATCAAATCCAGAAATAGATTATATAGTTAATAAATAAATAATTTTAATTATTTTTACAAGAAAAAGATATGGGTAAAGCTTTAGAAATTACAGATTCAAATTTTAATGATATAGTATCAAAAAACAAAACAGTTCTTGTTGATTTTTGGGCTGAATGGTGTGGACCATGTAGGATGATAGCCCCTATGATTGAAGAACTTGCTGGAGAGTATGATGGAAAAGCAATTATAGGAAAATTAGATGTTGATAACAACCAAGAATCAAGTGTTAAATTTGGTGTTAGAAGTATTCCTACATTGTTAGTTTTTAAAAATGGAGAATTAGTTGATAGACATGTAGGAGCAGTTCCAAAAGAAACTTTATCTAAATCCATTGATTCTAACTTATAATTTAACTAGTGCATAATTTTTTATAAGCACAAAATTTGCAGTTCTCCTTATTATCAGTTTCAACAAAAGGAGTGTTAATATTAAATATATCATTTAGTTTACTTTTTAATAAATCTTCAAACTTTTCGAGATGACTATTTATTTCATCCACTCTTTTATTATTTATATAAATATTAATTTCAAAATTTTGATTATTCATCTCCCTAATATTTATTAATCCTGGTGTAATTGATGAATTATTTTTTAATTTTTCTTTCAAAAGAAGAGAGTAGTAGAATAATTGAAAAACAGCATCATTTCTTTCATTCTTTTTATCAGAAAAAAGTATTTCAATAGCTTTAATCTTTTTAGTGTCACCTCCTGTTTTATAATCTATAATCCTATAATTATCATTTTTTTTATCAATACGATCAACTATACCAGATATATTCACTGAAAGATTATTTGATAAATTTATTTTTTTAATGTAACCTGAATTTTTATTTCCTTCTAAATCAATGATTTGAAATGGCGAATATTTTTCATCCAAAGAGATTGTATCAGAAATATATTTTTTCATAATTTCAGTTAAAACAATATTATTACCTTCTAATTTTAATTCGTTTTTTTTCTTTAACCTAAAATGTTTTCTAATTGCTAATTCTAAAGCTCCAGAAATACTACTTTTAATACTAAAAAAATCATTCTTATTTACAATCCATTTAGGTTGTTGCTTCTTAATATCCATATATAAAAGCTCTAAAGCTTTGTGAGTTATTTTACCAAAATCAGTTTTCAATATTTCTTTAGTAAGTGTATTTAATTCTCTTATATTAGCAACATATTTATAATAGAATCTTAGTGAACAATCCATATAATCTTTTATGCCTGATGGAGATATATAGCCACCTATAAAAAATCTATTAGATAACTTATCAATTATATCTTTATTCTTATCTATTACTAATTTAGATTTAGATGATAATTCTAAATTTTCTGAAACTGAAATATTTTTTATTTTGATACCTGATTCAGATTGCAGCTGTTTAATAAACCTACTTCTTTCTCCTTTATTTGTGAAGTTTGAACTTGTATTATGAATTAAAGTTATATCTTTTGATCTTTGAATAACTCTATAAAAAAGATAACTAAAAACTTTATCCATTGAATCTGAAGTATCTAGTTTAAATGCTTTTCTAATATTAAAAGGTATAAATGAGACACTATACATTCTCTTTGGAAAATCGCCTTCATTCATAGAAAGAATATATACTTCATCAAAATCTAGATTCCTCGACTCAAGCACACCCATAACCTGAAGGCCAGAAAGTGGTTCTCCTGAAAAAGGAATTCTAATAATTTTAAGAATTTGATTTAATAATTTAGATTGATTTTCTAATGATTTAAATTCAATATCAATTTTTATTAATTTATCTAAAATCTCAAGAAAAGATTTTATATATTCCATATCTAGTTTTCCTAAATCTTTAGAATATTCGAATAAGTAATTACAAACATTTCTTATGTTTTTTATTATAGAGCTTTCAGGATTAAGCAGTGCACTTAAAATATCAGATAACTCAATAAGATTCTTATGTTTTATATATAAAACTTTATTGTCTCTTATTTCTAAAATAAACCTATCAAATAATTTAGAATTATATTGATAAATATATGGATGAGATAATAATTCTATTACCTCTTCGAAGTAGTTTACTTTATTAAAATCATTATTTGTAGATCTATTATAGACTTTAGTTATTATTTGCACTAGACTATATAATGGAGTGTCAGACAAAGACAGACCCATTGTTACATTAATATTTTTAATAGAGTCTGGTATAGAATTAAGTACTGGTAATAATAACTTTTCATCTGGAAGTAAAATAAGAACCTTATCCTGATCAAAGTTTTTTTCTTGAACTTTCTTTGTCAATAAGTTTCCCAAAACTTTACATTGTCCAACCTGAGAACCAATCCCAATAGATTTGATTGTTTTTTTTACATTGTAAAAATTGTTTGGTATTTCTTTAGGAAATGTTGAATTTAAAATTTTATCATCATAAAAATCTCTAAATGCATCACCAGCTTCTTGATTATAATCATTAAAATAATAACTATCAAAGTCCCAAAAAGCCATTGATTTATGTTCTTTTATAAAGTATTTAATTATTTTTTTTTCAGAATTAGAAAGAACATTAAATCCAACAAAAAGATATTCTCTATCACCGTTAACTATTCCTGAACTAATACTTTTTAAAAATTCTTTATATACTAATCCTTTATATCCTATCTTATTTTTCTTTAAAATCTTTGTAAAATCTTTGTAAACATTTAACAAAATTTTCCATGTTTTTCTGAAACTTTTCTGATTAATACTCATTTTAGGAAAAAACTTTTTCCAAAATGATTTTATTCTTTCCAGATTCTCATTTTCTAAAAAATTAAATGACTCATCAATCTCTTTCTGATTTTTAATAACTCTAAAGACTTTTGATTCATCCTTTAGACTCTGGTCTATATCATCGAAATCTTTAATTAGAATTTGGCCCCAATAATAAAAATCATCAAAAGAAACCCTTGAGTCTTTGTCTTGTATTTTTTGAATGATTTTATACAAATAATGATTAATAACTATTGAGTCACTTACATCATCAGATATTTTAATATTAGAAAACTCCTGAACAAAATCTTCTAAAGTTTTTACAGTAGGGGACCACAATGGCTTATCTAATTTTTTAGAAAGAGCCTTTTGGAAATAAAGACCCGCCCTTCTATTTGGAAAAATAATAGTAAGATTTCTAAAATCTTTATATTTCTTAAATGTATAATCTACTACTTCTTCTAGAAAAAAACTCTTTTTCATTAAATCTCAATCGTTTTATTTGAGTCAACATAAATTAATAATCCCTTTATTTCTTTCGAATATATTTCTGATAATAAGTCTTTATAATTTTCAACTTGTTTTATATAAGAATCTCTTATTTCACCAGTCTTATAATCTATAACATAAACAAGATTATCGCTCATCTCAACAACTCTATCTAATCTATACACATCTCCTTTGTCATTTAAAATTTCAACTTCATTAAATGAGATGTTTTTAGGATTAAAAAATTTTCTAATGTTTTCAATTTTGAATAATTTATCAAAAAAGTTTTTAAAAAATTTTCTTTCTTTTTGTTCAATAATATTTTTGGACTCTGCAATTTCTAAACTTTGATTTATATCATTATAATTATGTATAAAATATAGAATATCGTGAATTTTTTTACCTCTATTAATATTTTCAAAATCAATCCCATTTTCAGATGAGGTTCTAATTATTATTCTATCTTTCCATGAATAAGAAGGATAATTTTTCTGATAAAAGACTTTATCATTTCGAACAATATTATCACGTTTTATTTTACCAGTAATATAAATTTTATTTCTTATTTTATCTTTTAAGGATGAATAGAGTAAATCTGACACATTTTTAACATCATTACTAGACATTTTGTTAGCATTAACAAACAATCCTAATCTTGGTCTAGTAAAGGAAACATACATTAAATTAATATTATCTTCATAAGCTTTAATTCTTTCATTAATATAGAATTCCTCAAATAAACTTTTAGGATGAGATGATTTGTATTTTAATGGATATGGAAAATCAAATCTTTCATCAAAATTTTTCAAATCGACCCATATTAATTTTTCTTTACCTCCTCTACTATCATTATCTAATGGCCAATTTAAAAATGGCATAATAACAAAATTAAACTCTAAGCCTTTTGATTTATGAATAGTAATTAGCTGAATAGCATTTTTTTGTGATGATAAATTTAATTTTTTGTTACTATTCTTTTCCCACCAATCTAAAAAAGATGTTATCTCTCTTCCTTTGGATTGTTTGAACTCTAATATTAAATCCATAAAGGCTTGTAAGAAAGGAATATGACTTTTTATTTTTTTCAATTCAAATATTCTAATTAATTCTTCAACCATCTCATAAATTGGAAGTCTAGATATACTAAAGAGATTATTTTTAAATTGGCTAGGTAATAAATTTAATTTTTCTTCATTAGACAGAGAATAATGATCATACTTATCTGAATTAAGAATTTTTATATAATAAAAGTGTAATATTTCAGATAATGCTAATCTGTCTCTAAAATTTGAAAAATAATTAAATACACTTATTAAAAACCCAACTACTGGTGAAGATTTTATTTCAAGTGCATCTGCTGAAACATGATTAAAATTATATTTAGATACATTAGCAGATTCTTCAATTAATGCTTCTGCAATTATTTTTGCATCTTTATTGTCTCTAACAATTATTCCAATATCACCTGCACTGTATCCATTATCTTGAATTTTTTTTATTGATTCAATAGTGTATTTTTTTGCAGTTTCAATTTTATCTTCTTGATCATCCTCAAAAACTATTTCAACATATCCTGTGTTGAACATCATATCACTTGTATTTTGAATCAATGAATTATTATAAACTTTACCAATATGATCACTAATAACTTTTTGACTTATATGTTTATTTAAAGAACTGAATATTTTGTTATTAAATGAGATAATTTTTTCACCACTTCTCCAGTTAGTACTTAAATGAGTAATTTGATGTAGACTAGAGTCAATATCAGATAAGACTACATTTTCCATTATATCTGAGTCTGAACCTCTCCACCTATATATACTTTGTTTAATATCTCCAACAATAATATTTTCATCACCTGAAGCAAGAGACTCCTCAATAAGCGACTTAAAATTTTTCCACTGGAAATGACTTGTATCTTGAAATTCATCTATGAGAAAATTTTTAAATGTATTCCCCACTTTTTCAAAAATAAAAGGGATTTTCTCATCTTTTATAACTTCATATAAAAGCTCAGAAATATCAGATATCAAAATAACTTCATTCTCATCCCTATAATCTCTAACTTGATTTTGTAGTATTCCTGTAATACCAAAAGCATAAATATTATTTCTTAATTCTAGAGCAGTATTGTATTTTAAAAATTCATCGTCAAAAACTTGAATTATCTTATTTAATTGAGAATTAAAATCATTATCAATTAATGATAATATTTCTTCTTTCTTGTGATGACTTTTATTTATCCAATTATTATTGTCTTCAAGACAAGACAAAACTCTTTTTCCAGGTGATTTTATAGACCCAGAAGATAGATTATTTATATATCCATAGACTCCTTTTTCTTTATATTTAAAATCATCAAAATCATAACCATTATCATGTATCGATTTTAAGAGTGTTTTAGATTGCTTTATTATTTTAGATTCAAAATCT
>Ga0315326_10000732_pt1 | contig 16307 bp, 14 predicted proteins | sample M180m32315metaG_FD_203457 | JGI IMG/M metagenome (GOLD analysis project Ga0315326, IMG submission 203457) | Ammonia-oxidizing marine archaeal communities from Monterey Bay, California, United States - M1 80m 32315 | ecosystem: Environmental > Aquatic > Marine > Coastal | place: USA: California... | reverse complement strand
ATAAAAGAGGTAAATGCACTTATTAAATTATCAAAAACAAGTTTGGTTGAATCTTCTCATAGTATTAATAGGGCTATGAAAAGTATGAAGTTAATTTTAAACTATTCCTCAATACCTACAAAGGGTGCTTTAGGACTTATTAAAACAAAAGCGTTAACAGTAATATGGTTGTTAACTTTAAGAGAATGGAATAAAGGAAAAATTTCAGATGAAGAAGCTTTAATGGCTAAAATTGATAAGCGTTTAATTTTCGCTGAAAAATTAAATAAAATTATTTTATAATAAATTTTATATTGGTACTGAAAGAGTAGCTCTTAATCCTCCTAATGGAGATTTTTCTAAGTTTATTTCTCCTCCATGACTTCTAGCTATATCTCTTGCAATAGTAAGACCTAGACCTAAACCTCCAGTAGATAAATTTCTCGAACTTTCTATTCTATAAAAGGCTTTGAATACGGAAGTATAATCTTTTTGGTTAATACCTGGCCCGTTATCATCAATTATAATAAGTGCATTTTTATCTTTTTTAGTTAATGAAATTTCAACTTTGGTGCTCTCTCTAGATGCATTAGAAGTTAAGTTCGTTATGGCTCTTCTTAGGTCATTTATTCTTACTTTTGCATCTACTGTTTCAATATTTTTAGGTAAAATTATGTCTCCATTTCTCTTTGCATCTAATATTATACTTCCAATGAGCTTAGAAATATCTGACTTAACCCTAATTTCCATTTCTTTTTCTTTAATAAATGATAAATAGGCCTCCAACATTTGCTCCATTTGATTAACGTCTTCTTTTAAACCAACCTTATCTTCTTTTTTAGAAAGCATTTCGATTTGAAGTTTCATTCTAGTAAGTGGTGTTCTCAAGTCATGACTTACTCCAGCTAACATATTGGTTCTCTGTTCTATATGAAGTCTAATGCGCTCTCTCATATCTAAAAATGCATGTGTTACATGTCTAACTTCATCTGCACCTCTTGGTTTAAGGGCATAAAACGTATCTCCTTTACCAAAGGCATCTGCAGCATTAGATAGTTCTTTTAATGGGCTAATTTGTCGTCTTAAGAAGAAGATTGCTAAACCAAGCAGAAATAACGATGATAAGATCATAACAGCAATAAAAATATAAGTTGTAGAACTATAAAGTCTTTTTTTAGAAATTTCAGTAAGTAAAATTTTATCATAAAGTTGAACATAAATTATAACTTTATTCGAACTTTTTACCGTATTAAAAGTATGTGGAAATTTTATTCTTTCTTTTAAAGATTTTGATAATGCTCTATCTAATCTTGAATTTTTAGGGTGTATTAAATCTTTTTTATTAAGAACAGAGTTAGGTATAATTCTTAAATCAGCACCAAAATAATTAGCAGAATCTTCAAATATTTTTTTTTCAAGAATGGGATCATTCTTAGCTAATATAATGTTTTCTGATATTAGTGCAATTTCTCCAGCTACAGATAAAACTAATCTTCTGCCTACGTCATCCCAATGTCTTTCAAAGAAAAAATATCCAAGAAAGATTTGCAGAAATATTAAAGGTAAACCTACAATGAATAAAGATCTTCCAAATAGGCTTTTAGGCATTATATCTCTTAGTCTCATGCTATTTCCAATTAGTTTTTAGGTAAGCTGTAACCTTCTCCTCTAACTGTAATGATATTTGAAGGAGATTTTGGGTTATTTTCTATTTTCTTTCTTAATCTGCTTATAGTTATGTCTATTCCTCGTGAGCCTAATTTTAAATTATTAATTAATATAAATCTATCAATTGTTTTACCTTTACCCTTAACTAATATTTTTAGAAGTTCGTTTTCTTTAGAAGTTAAAGTTGTTTTTTTATTTTTTTTCCATACTGCAGAGGACTCAGGGTTATATAAAATATCTCCAAATTTAACTAGAGTATTATTATTTGAAGTCATTAATTTATTTTCTTCAGTTCTTCTTAAAATTGCTTTAATTCTCAGAAGTAATTCTTTAGGTTCAAATGGTTTTCCTAGATAATCATCAGCACCTATTTCAAATCCAGCAATTCTATTTTTTGTCTCTTTCATAGCAGAAAGCATTAGAACAGGAGTATCATAATGTCCTCTAATATATTTAAGAAGATCAAGACCATTTTCTCCAGGCATCATGATGTCGAGAATTATAATATCATAGGCTACAACAGCAATTTTTTTTCTTGCTACTAGAGCATTTTGTGCAGTATCAACATAATGATTATTATCTATAAGAAATTTTTCTAATAACTTGTTAAGACGTTTATCATCATCAACTACAAGAATGTGAGCAGCAAAATTTATATTTTTAGTTTTAACTACCATTGTATTAATTTAACTTTAATTTATATATTAAGTCTATAAAGTAATATTTTAAATTTAATTATTTTTTAATGATTAGGTTGATAAATTTATTAACTAATAATAGTCTACATTTTTTTTATATAATATATGTTAATCCTTAGGAGGATTTTATATGGAAGACTTTAGTTTAAATGATGGTTTTATTTGGTTTGATGGTAAACTAGTAAATTGGAAAGAAACTAAAATACATGTGCTTACTCATGGATTACATTATGCTTCCTCCGTATTTGAGGGTGAGAGATGTTATGATGGTAAAGTTTTTAGGGAAATAGAGCATACTGAGAGGTTGCATCATTCTGCAAATACTTTGGGGTTTACAATTCCATATAGTATAGAAAAAATTTGTGAAATCAGAAAAATAGTTTTGAATGCTAACAATATAAAAAATGGTTATGTTAGGCCTGTTTCATGGAGAGGCAGCGAAATGATGGGTATTAGTGCTCAAAAAAATAAAATACATCTTGCTGTAGCAGCCTGGGAATGGCCTAGTTACTATACTCCTGAAGCAAGATTGAAAGGTATAAAGTTACAATTAGCTAAATGGAAAAGACCTTCACCAGAAACAGCGCCAGTTTCTACAAAATCTGCTGGACTTTATATGATATGCACACTTGCAAAACATGAGGCAGAAAGAAATGGGTGTGAAGATGCTTTAATGTTAGATTACAGGGGATATATTGCAGAAACTACAAGTGCTAACATATTTTTAGTAATTAATGGAGAAATACATACACCTAAAGCAGATTGTTTTCTCAATGGAATTACTAGACAGGAAGTTATTAAAATTTCTAAAAGTAAAGGTATAAGGTTATTTGAAAGACATATTAAGTATGAGGAGTTATCAATGGCAGATGAGGTATTTTGTACTGGAACGGCTGCAGAAATTACACCAGTAAGTAAAATTGACAACTATAATTTTAAGCCAGATAAAATGTGTAAATTAATGATAGAAGAATATAATAAAGTAACTGGTCAGACTAATAAATAATTACCATTTATTTGCAGCATCTAAATCGCTGTTTTTTTCTTTAATCCATATGCTACCCTTATTAGATTCTTCTAATTTCCAAAAAGGAGCCTTTGTTTTTAACCAATCTATTAAGAACTCACAGGCTTTTAAAGCATCATTTCTATGTTCTGAAAAAGTTGCTACTAAAACTATTTGATCTCCTGGATACAGCTTGCCGTATCTATGAATTATCAAACTGTCTATTAAATTCCATCTATTCATAGCCTCAGTATTTATTTTTTCTAATTGATTTTCTGTCATTACTGGATAATGTTCTAATGTCATAGATTTTAATTTTGAATTATTTCCTCCTCTTACATTTCCAATAAATAAGCCAGTACCGCCAATATTTTTATTTGCCGAAGTAATATTTTTTATTTCTAAGTTAATATTAAAATCATCTTTTTGAACTTTGATCATATATTTAGCCTCCAGTCATAGGAGGAAAAAAAGCTATTTCATCATTATCACAAATTCTTTGGTCTAAATCAGAAACTTCCATGTTAACTGCACATCTTATCACTGATATATCTTGAAAAGTATTGCTATACTTTTCATTTTTATTCTTTAGATGATTAATTAAATCATTAACTGAATTAATTTTTTCATTTATAGTAATATTTTCTGATTCAATTCCAATTTGATCTTTTACCCAAGAAAAATATTTAATACGCATTTTATTCTTTCTTAATATTTTTTAATACAATAATACTTTTTATAACATATTTATAACCGGTATATATAGTTAAAATAGCTGTTATATATAAAAATATTGTTCCAAATTGATGAATTTTCATAGAATATTCCAAACTTAAAGGCATCAAAGCAAGAATAAAAATAGCTATAAATTGAAATGTAGTCTTAATTTTTGATATTAGAGTTACACTTAGCACTCCAGATTGATTATAAATAGCTAAAGCTTCTCTTAATCCTGAAATTAAAATTTCTCTAATTATTATTATTGCTACTATAATAAAATTGGCCCTAGCATCAGAAACAAAAGTTAACAATATTGTACAATTAAAAATTTTATCTGCAATAGGATCTAATGTTTTACCAAATATACTTTCTGAATTCAATTTTCTAGCTAGAAAACCATCAAAATAGTCACTTATAGCAGAGTAAGCTATTAGTATTATAGAACAATAATAATAATCAAAATAATACAATATTAGCCATAAGGGGCAGCATATTAGTCTACTGAAAGTAATTAAATTTGGAATATCATTTAATTTAACCATAACTTATAACTTATAATTTCTTATAACTTTTTACAAACTTTTATCTTGTAATTATTTTTTTATAGAATTGAAGAAATTGAATATTTCGTCAGATAAATTTAAACTAATGCCTTTTGTTTTCTTTAATTCTGCAAGAGGAGCTTCAGAAATATTCCTTACTGAACCAAATTGCATCATTAATAATTTTCTTTTTTTTGGTCCAATTCCAGGTATTTCACTTAAAATTGATTTTTTTATTTTTGATAAATGTCTTTTTCTTTGAGAGGTTATTGCAAACCTGTGTGCCTCATCTCTAAGTCTTTGAATAAAATATAAAACAGGGTTTTGTTTGTCTAAAAGTAAAGGATTCAAGTGAGGGTTAGTTTTTATTCCCTCTGGTATATATGATTTAATATTAGAAAAATGTATTTTTTCATTTCCTGCATTTCTCTCTTTACCTTTAGATACACCAATAACTATAACATTATTTATATTTAATTTCTGTAAAACCTTACAAGCTGTATTAACTTGGCCTTTACCACCATCAAGTATTATTAAATCTGGCAGTAATAGTGTTAAATTATTTTTATTAGGAATTGGTTTTCTAAATCTTCTATAAAAAACTTCTTCCATCATTCCATAATCATCATTTCCCTTAAATACCCTGATATTATTTTTTAAATTAAATTTTCTGTATTGATTTTTCTCAAAACCTAGATTTGAGGATACAACCATTACTCCTAGCATGTTAGAACCATTAAAATGAGAATTATCATATATTTCTATTCTATTTGGCGTATTTTTAATTTTTAATAAATTTGCTAGAGATTTAATTAAATTAGAATGAGTGTTAAATTCCGACATTTTTTTTGCAAGTGCAAGTTTAGCATTATCTATACCCATTTTAATTACTTTTTTATTTTCTCCCTTTAGAGGACAAATAATTTTTGTTTTAATTCCATATTCAAGATAAAAGGCTTTTTTAATTAGCTTATAATTATTTGGTAAATGACTTACTAAAATAACAGGCGGAGGAGATTGGTTTACATAAAACTGAGGAATGAAACTACTCAATATAGAACTTAGCTCAGCCTTTTCTATAAATTTAATAAAATGAGTTCTATTCCCATAGTTTTTTCCTGATCTAAAAAAAAATACTTGTATGGCAAAATAAATATTACTTTTATCTATAAAATTTCTGTTTACATCATTATTATCTACTGACGTAATTGTCAAAATATCTGCATCTTTAATATTTCTAAAGTCTGCTCCTTCTGCCTTTTGTATAAAATTTAATGCTCTTATTCTATCTCTTAAGATTGCTGCATCTTCATAATTAAAGTTACTAGAGGCTAATTCCATTTCTTTTTCTAATTTTGGCTGTAAATTATTATTTTTTCCTAAAAGAAATAATTTAGCATCCTTTACTATTTCTAAGTAGTCTGTTTCATTTATTAATTGTGCACAAGGACCAGAACATCTTTTGATTTGATACTGCATACAAGGTCTATTTCTATTTTTTATTTCAAAATCACTGCATGTCCTTAAAGGGAAAGCTCTTTGCATAGCATTTAGAGTTTTGTGAACAGCATCTACTGATGCGAAAGGCCCAAAATAGTCTCCTTTTTTATCTAATTTATTACCTCTAGCTTTAATTATTTGTTGCCACTTATGATCTTGTCTTAATAAGATATAAGGGTATGATTTATCATCACGTAATAATATATTATATTTAGGCTTATGCTTTTTGATCATATTCGCTTCTAAAATTAGAGCAGAAGCTTCATGATCAGTTGTTATATAATCTATTGAGTTTATATGAGATACCATTCTTTGTATTCTAACTGACATATTAGTTCTTTTAGTATAAGAGTTAATTCTTTTAAAAAGATTTTTAGCTTTACCGATATATAATATAGTTTTTTCTTTGTTATACATAAAGTACACACCGGGCGTATTACTTACATGAGGTAAATAATTTTTTACGATTTCTGATCCTTTGTTAAAGCTAGAAACTATACTCATGGTAAATTCTTACCTTCTAAATCTAGATAATAAAATAAATAATATTTATATGTAAAAATTCTTTATTTTTTATATTGACTATTTTTTTAATTAAATGCCATTAGTTTTTTTAATAAAACATTGGAAATCTGCCATAAAAAAAGTATCCACCGAATCTGTGGATAAGTAGGTGGATATCATACGTATTTATATTAAAAAATGCTGGAAATTAAGGGTCTTTATATAAAATGCTTATTTTTTAATCATGCACAAAAAAAACCCAGAAAACTAGGGATTTTTATTACAGTTTTATTGCATAATAAATAATAATTAATACTTTTTTATAATATTTTAAGTAAAATATTATCTTTTGTTGAAAAAAAATATAAAAAACAACAATTTATATTAATAAATATATTTATTTTTATAAAACAATTATTTGCTTAATTTGATTTCAACTCCTACTTCTGTTTTTCCAGTAATTATATCAGGCTTCTTTAATGAAACATAAACTGCTTTAGCAGTATCTAATTTAAGACATTTTTTAGCTATATCTTCTGCCACGGTTTCAGCCAAAAATTTATGATTCTTTTTTGAAATTTTATTTATAATTAATATTATTTCTTCATAAGAAAGTACATTATTAATATTGTCATTATGAATTTTTACATTTACTTCTAATGAAACATCTATAATAACTCTTTGTGCTTTTATTTGTTCTTTAGGGTATACTCCAAGTCTCATTAATGTTTCAAAATTATTTACTTTAACCCATCTTTGTATATTACGCATTTATTATTAATCTTCCTTATATTTATTTTTTTTAGTTTGCGACCATCCTAAATGTTGGCCTCCATCTAAGGCTATCATTTGTCCTGTCATAGAGGGGCTTTTAATTATAAGCTCTATAAAGGAAGATATTTCCTGCAAACTAGTAGGTACTTGTAAGGGCATTCTTTTGTATTGATCTTGAAACTGTTTTGCTGATTGAATTTTACTTTTTAGAGTTGGTCCCGGTCCTATGGCATTTACTCTAATATTAGGACTTAGAGATAGTGCTAATGTTTGCGTTAAAGTCCATAAAGCAGATTTTGAAAGTGTGTAAGATGTAAAATGAGGAGTCAAGTTCCAAACTCTTTGATCAATTATATTAATAATATTTCCTTTATATGTTTTTTGTAAATTTTTTACAAAGCTTTGACATAGAAATAGGGGAGCTCGGATATTAGTGTTTATATGCATATTCCAGCTTTCATTGGATAAAGTTTCTATAGAGTCATATTCAAAACTAGCTGCATTGTTAATTAAACAGGTAATTGGCCCTATGATTTTTTTTGCTAATGGAATCATATTAATAACATCTTTTAAATTATTTAAATCTGCTTTTATACATATTATCTTAATACTATATTTTTTTCTTAATTCTTCAGCTAATAGTTCTGTTTCTTTTTGAGATTTATAATAGTGAAGCGCTAGATTCCACTTTTTAGCTGCAAAAGATTTTGCTATAGATGCTCCTATTCTTTTTGCTGCTCCAGTTATAAGTACATTTTTTACTTTATTATCCAATTTATTTTTTTCCTATAAAAATAATGATTTAATTAATCCCTAATTCTTTATTTTCTAATTTATTGATTTTGTCTCTTATCTCAGCAGCTTTTTCAAATTTTAATTCTGAAGCAGAATTTAACATCTCTTTTTTAAGCTCCTTTATATATTTATTTATATTATGTTTGGAACCAGTAATTTCATTTTTATTTTCTATAACTTTTTCTTGTGTATCTATATCTATAATATTATTAATGTTCTTGATAATTGATTTTGGTTCAATATTATTATCTTTATTCCACTTTATTTGTTTATTTCTCCTTCTTTCAGTTTCTTTTAATGCACTTTCAATAGATTTGGTAATATTATCTGCGTATAATATAACTTTGCCATTAACATTTCTTGCTGCTCTTCCTATTGTTTGAATTAAAGATTTATGTGATCTTAAAAAACCTTCTTTATCTGCATCACAAATTGCTACTAATGCACATTCTGGAATATCTAGACCTTCTCTTAATAAGTTAATACCTATTAAAATATCATAATGACCTTTTCTTAAATTTTGAATTATCTCTATTCTTTCTAACGTATCAATATCAGAATGCATATACTGCACCTTTAGTCCAAGATCGCTCATATATTCAGTTAAATCTTCAGCCATTTTTTTAGTTAAAACAGTGATTAAACATCTATAACCAGATTTAATTGTTTCTTTACATTGATATATAACATCATCGATCTGATTATTAGCTGGACTTACTTTACATTTAGGGTCAGTTAGTCCTGTGGGCCTTATAATTTGTTCTATAAATTGGCCGTGGGTTTGCTCCAATTCCCAATTACTAGGTGTAGCTGACACAAATATTGTTTCAGGTCTCATTTTATCCCATTCTTCAAATTTTAATGGCCTATTATCTAAACAGCTAGGTAATCTAAATCCAAATTCTGATAAATTAGATTTACGACTGTAATCACCTTTATACATTCCATTTATTTGAGGTATTGTTACATGACTTTCGTCAACAAATAAAATTGTATTATTTGGAAGGTATTCAAATAGAGTTGGTGGAGCTTTACCAGGAAGTCTACCTGTTAAATATCTTGAATAGTTTTCAATACCTGAGCAAGTTCCAGATATTTCCATCATTTCAAGGTCAAAATTAGTTCTTTCTTCAATTCTTTGAGCTTCAATAAGTTTATTTTCTTTCTTAAATTCTTTAATTCTTAATACTAAATCATTTTTAATATTTATCATTGCTTGTTCTAATGTAGGTCTATTAGTTATATAATGACTATTAGAGTAAATTTTTATTTGCTTGTGTTCGGTTAATTTGTGCCCGGTTAATGGATCAAATTCTGTTATTGATTCTATTTCGTCTCCAAATAAATCTATTCTCCATGCTTTATCTTCTAAATGAGAAGGGAACACTTCTATTATATCTCCCATTACTCGAAAATTTCCTCTATTAAAATTATGGTCATTTCTTTTATATTGAAGAGAGACTAAATTTTTTATTAATTTTGTTCTATCACAAATTTCATTTTTGCTAATATCAATTATCATTTTTGAATAATTTTCGACTGGACCTATACCATATATACAGGATACACTTGCTACAATTATGACATCTCTTCTTTCAAATAATGATCTTGTTGTAGAGTGTCGCATTCTATCTATTTGTTCATTTATTGAAGCATCTTTCTCTATATAGGTATTAGTTCTAGCTACATATGCTTCTGGTTGATAATAGTCATAATATGAAACAAAATATTCTACAGCATTATCAGGAAATAAAGTTTTCATCTCACCGTATAATTGTGCTGCTAAGGTTTTATTTGGAGCTAAAATGAGAGAAGGCCTTTGTAATTGTTCTATTGTTTTTGCCATTGTAAAGGTTTTTCCAGAGCCTGTTACACCTAGTAACACCTGATTTAGTTCATTATTTGTGAGTCCTTCACTTAATTTTTTTATAGCTTCAGGTTGATCTCCAGATGGCATAAAATCAGATATAATTTTTAATTTTTTTGAAATTTCCATTTTATTTATAGATATTATTTATCCCCACTTATTTTCTATTGCATATTCATGTATTCTATTTAATGCTTCTAATATATTTTTTTGGGAATTGGCGTATGAAAATCTAATATAACCCTCTCCATATTCACCAAAACTAGTTCCTGCCACAGTTGCAATTTTTAATTCTTCTAAAAGAAGCTTTTCCATTTTTTTTGAAGATAATTTAGTTCCTTTAATATTTGGCATAGTATAAAATGCTCCTTCTGGCATTTGAGAGTGCATACCAGGAATTAGATTAGTCCTTTCGACTATTAAATTTCTTCTTGCGTTAAACTCTTTTATCATGCTTTTTACTTGATCTTGAGGACCATTTAAAGCTTGAATAGCTGCATATTGAGAAGCAGCATTAGTACATGATACAGAATTAATATTTAATCTAGTGGCTTTATCAGCTAATTTGAGGGGCCAGATTCCATAACCTATTCTCCAACCTGTCATTGCATATGTTTTAGACCAGCCGTCTAGAATAATTAACCTATCTATAATTGATTTATAATTTAACATTGAGTAGAAATCATTTTTATATAAAATATGTGAATATATTTCATCTGATAAAATACTTACTTTAGGAAATTCTTCTAGTTTTTTAACAAGTATGTCTAATAATTCTTTTTTTATCATTCCTCCAGTTGGATTTGCAGGAGAATTAATAATTATTAAACTTGTATTTTCATTAATTTTTGAAATAGTTTCTTCTGGATCAAAAGAAAAATTAGTTGTTTCAAGTAATGGAATTGGCACCGCTTTAGCACCAGAAAATTTTATTGCACTTTCATAAATTGGAAACCCTGGATTTGGGTAAAGTATTTCTTTTCCTTTTCCACCAAACATTAATATACAATGCCACATAGTTACTTTTCCTCCAGGAACAACTACAACTTGATCAGGGTTTATATTGACTTTATGTCTTTTAAAAATATCCGCTGCTACAGATTCTCTAAGTTCTAATATTCCATTACCAGGTGTATACCCATGATGCCCATCTTTTAGAGCTTTAACCGCTGCTTCAACTATATGGTCAGCAGTTTTAAAATCGGGCTGTCCAATTCCTAAATTTATAACATTGTGACCTTGTCTCTCAAGTTCTGCAGCTCTAGCAAGGACAACAAAAGCATTCTCTGTTCCTAAATTAAGCATATTTTCGGAAATCTGATAATTAGACAAAATTTACTTCTTTCATAAATTATTATTATATTATATTTACTTTTTAACTGAATTTAGACATATAAATATACTTATAACTTAAAATAAGCTTTTATTAAACATCAATTTGCTTGAGAGAAAATATAATGAGTAATATAAATACTTTAATTGCTGAAAGGATGTCACTTATAAAACCATCGCCGACTATGGCTGTAACTAAGCTGGCAGCAGAAATGAAGACCGCAGGAAAGGATGTTATAGGTTTAGGGGCAGGTGAACCTGATTTCGATACACCTGATCACATTAAGAATGCTGCAATTGAGGCTATTAAAAATGGACAAACTAAATATACAGCTGTTGACGGAACTCCTGCATTAAAAAAAGCAATTTCAGAAAAATTCTATAAAGATAATAATATTAAATATAATTTAGATGAAATTATTGTTTCAGTTGGAGGCAAGCAAGTATTATATAATGCTCTTATGTCATCAATAAATCCAGGAGATGAAGTTTTGATTCCTTCACCTTACTGGGTCTCTTATCCTGATATGGTAGCTTTAGCGGGGGGTATACCAATTATAGTAGAAGGAAAAGAAAGAAATGATTTTAAAATAACGCCCGATGATATTAAAGAAAAAATTTCTGATAAAACTAAATGGATTATAATTAATTCTCCTTCTAATCCGACGGGTTCCTCATACACTAAGAAAGAGCTTGAAAATATAGGAAATTTATTATTAGGTTATGAAAATATTTTTGTAATGTCTGATGATATATATGAAAAAATTATTTATGACGATTTTAAGTTTTATTCACTAGCTGAGGTAGTTCCTGAACTCAAAGATAGAATTCTAACTGTAAACGGAGTTTCTAAGGCTTATGCAATGACAGGTTGGCGAATAGGATATGCTGGAGGGCCTAAAGATTTAATTACGGCAATGTCAAAATTACAGTCACAATCCACATCTAATCCTTCTTCCATTAGTCAAGCAGCAGCTTTAGCAGCTTTAGAGGGACCTGAAGAATTTTTATTAGAGAGAAATGAGAAGTTTAAAATTAGACGTGATATGGTTGTTAGAATGTTAAATAATTGTGGCGGTTTATCATGTATAAAGCCTACAGGAGCATTTTATGTATATCCATCTTGTTCTGGTATTATAGGAAAATCTACAAGTAATGGAAAAACTATTGAAAATTCTATCGATTTTTCTTCTTATTTACTTGAGTCTGAAGGAATTGCAGTAGTTCCAGGCAGCGCTTTTGGGACGGATCCTTTTTTTAGAATTTCATACGCTACTTCTGATTCCATTTTGGAAGAAGCCTGTAATCGAATTAAAAAAGCCTGTGACCAATTAAGTTAATAATTAGTTTTTTTATAATCGTTATTGTGCATAATAATATTTAAATATTATAAAAATCTTAATGGTATTGAAATTGAAAAAAGAGATAGATTATAACTTATCATTTAGTGCGTGCCCTCATGATTGTCCGAGTACTTGTGCTTTAGAAGTCGCTCATGATGATAAAAAAATATATAAAGTTAAAGGTGCATCGAAAAATACATACACTTCCGGAGTAGTATGTGCAAAAGTAAGTCGCTATTCTGAAAGAACTCATCATCCAGACAGATTAACAAAACCTTTAATGAGAATGGGTGAGAAAGGTTATAATAATTTTAAAGAAATAACTTGGGAAAATGCTTTAGATGAAGTAGCTAATAATTTTATTACTATTACTCAAAAATATGGTTCTGAAGCAATATGGCCTCATTACTATGCAGGAACGATGGGTTTAGTTCAAAGGGATGGAATAAATAGATTAAGACATAATTTAAAGTATTCGGGCCAACATTCTACAATATGTAATACTATTACTGATAGTGGTTTTAAAGCTGGAGTAGGAAAATTCACAGGTCCAGATCCACGAGAAATGTCAGTTGCTGATGTAATTTTAGTTTGGGGAGGCAACCCAGCTTCTACGCAAGTGAATGTCATGAAGCATATACAAAAAGCTAGAAAAAATAGAAATGCTAAATTAATTGTTATTGACCCATATAAAAATAGAACAGCTAAAGTAGCTGATATTCATTATCCTATAAAGCCTGGAACTGATGGAGCTTTGGCTTGTTCATTAATGCATATTATGTTTAGAGATCATTATGCTGATAGAATTTATATGAAACAATATTCTGATGATCCAGAAGGTCTTGAGATGCATGTAAAAAAATTCACTCCGAAATGGGCTTCATCTATAACTGGCTTATCTATAGAACAAATTGAAGATTTAGCTGAAATATATGGAAAAACAGAACGTGTTTATACAAGGCTAGGTTACGGATTTGCTCGCCAAAGAAATGGTGCCTCAGCGATGCATGCAGTAGTGTCACTATCTACAGTATGTGGGAAATGGAAATATGAAGGAGGTGGTGCTTTTTATAAAAATGCAGATATTTATAATATTGATAAAACATTAATAGAAGGTTTAGATGTAATAGACAAAAATATCAGAGTCTTAGATCAATCTAGAATAGGTAGTATATTAAATGGTAATAAAGAAGCTTTGAAAAATGGTGAAAACATTTATGGGATGATAATTCAAAATACAAACCCACTTATTGTATCACCAGAGAGTTCGCTTGTAAGAAAAGGATTCGGTAGAGATAATTTATTTATATGTGTTCATGAGCAATTTATGACCGAAACTGCAAAATATGCAGATATTATTTTGCCAGCTACTACATTTGTTGAACATGATGATTTATATATAGCTGGGGGACATCAACATATTATATTTGGACCTAAATTAATTAATCCAATTGGAGAATCAAAATCGAATCATTCTGTTTTAGTAGAATTAGCTAAAAGATTAGGTGCAGATCATAAGGGTTTTAAGATGACAGAAAGAGAAATAATTGATTTTACTTTAAAATCTTCAAACCATGGGAGTTTATTAGATTTAGAGAAAAGTGGATGGAAAGACGTGCAACCTGATTTTAGTAGTTCTCATTTTATAAATGGTTTTGGTCATGAAGATAAAAAATTTCATTTTAAGCCAAAATGGAATCAGATTGGACCATATCATAGCCAAATGCCAAAATATCCTGATTACCACGATAATACGGAAAATACATCTGAAAAATTTCCTTTTCGCCTAGTAACTGCTCCTGCTCATAATTATTTAAATAGTTCTTTTACGGAAACTTTTGTATCACAAGAAAAAGAGAAAAAACCTAGGGCAAAAATTCATCCGTTAGATTTAGAAAAATTAAATTTATTTGATAATGATGAAGTAGTATTAGGTAATAAAAGAGGTAAGGTAATTTTGCATGCAGAGTCATTTGAAGGTATGCAACAAGGTGTAGTTATAGTGGAGGGTATATGGCCAAGTGAAGCTTTTATAGGAAATGATGGAATTAATACTTTAGTAGGTTCAGATCCAGTTCCTCCAAACGGTGGAGCTGCTTTTCATGATACAGCAGTATGGATAAAAGGTAATTATAAAATAATTAACTAAGGTATAAAATATGTTATTAAAAAATGATAGGGAATGGGATATTTACAGGAATATTACTCCTGAGAGAGTATTTATTAATAGAAGGTCTGTATTAAAAAATTTAGGTTTTGGTGCTCTTTCTACAAATTTGATAATACAAGCTGCTCAGGCGACACAAAACCAACATAGAGAAAGTTTATACCCAGTTAAAGAGAATCTTAAATATTTTATTCAAGAGAATGATATTATAGGTGGAGATAGAAAACTAACTGAAGAATACAAAGTAACTCATTATAATAATTATTATGAGTTTGGTACTACTAAAAATGTTAAAAGAAGAGCAAGTAAACTTATTACTAGCCCTTGGAAAATTTATTTTAAAGGTCTGATAGATAAAGAATTTGAAATTGATATTGATCTACTTACAAAGAAAGTAGCTTTAGAGGAAAGAGTTTATAAATTGAGATGTGTTGAAGCTTGGTCAATGGTTGTACCTTGGAGTGGTTTTGCTTTGAAAGAAATTATAAAGATTGTACAACCTAAATCAGAAGCTAAGTATTTAGTAATGAAAACATTTTTTGACCCAGATAATGTTTCATCTCAGAGACAAGATTGGTTTCCATGGCCGTATACTGAAGTGCTCACAATAGATGAAGCTAAAAATGATCTTTCTTTTATTGCAACAGGTGTGTATGGTAAGCCTTTGCCAAATCAAAATGGTTCTCCTTTAAGATTAGTAGTTCCTTGGAAATATGGTTTTAAATCTATTAAGGCTATAGTTTCTTTTGATTTTGTAGCCAAACGACCTAAAACCTTTTGGGAAGAAATTCAACCTAAAGAGTATGGTTTTTGGGCTAATGTGAATCCAGAAGTTGCACATCCTAGATGGAGTCAAGCTAGAGATAAAGATATAGGTACTAATAAAATGTATGATACGAAAATTTATAACGGTTATGAAGAATGGGTGAGTTATTTATATAAAGGCATTGAAAATACCACTAACTTATATAGATGATATTCATATTAAAAATCAAAATTTTTCACTTTTTCTAATATAAAATCTCTAAATACAGTTACTCTTCTAGTAGCTCTTAATTCTGCTGGGTATACAAAAAATGCTTCTACAGGTGGGCCTTCTATATCTTGTAATATTTGAGTGCAGGAACTAATCTCTCTAACCATTGCTGTTGGCAATGCTGCTATTCCAATTCCACTTTCTACAGCTCTAATCATTCCTACAATGTTATTGATAGAAAAAACAGGTTGAAAATTAACATCCAATTTTGATAGCATATCGGTTAACCAGTTTGTGCCTGGAAATGGCATATTTATAGAGTCTCCATAACTTACTATCTTATGTTTTAATAGGTCATTTACAGAGTTTGGAGTACCATTTTTTTCAATATACTCCTTAGAAGCAAAAATACCCACATGTCCTGTAAATAGGTGTC
>Ga0315326_10000729_pt1 | contig 16360 bp, 21 predicted proteins | sample M180m32315metaG_FD_203457 | JGI IMG/M metagenome (GOLD analysis project Ga0315326, IMG submission 203457) | Ammonia-oxidizing marine archaeal communities from Monterey Bay, California, United States - M1 80m 32315 | ecosystem: Environmental > Aquatic > Marine > Coastal | place: USA: California... | reverse complement strand
CTTCTAATGCATTTTCAAATTTCTTAAAATTATTTATTAAGCATAATTCAGAATAAATATACACAGGTGTTTTACATTTCTTTTCAACATCTAAAGCGGAAATATTGTCTATATGTAGAATTCCATTTTTATATGAAAAATTACTCATACTTAAACCTTTTCTAATAATTTTTTTCTACTTCTGCTGGCTCTAAATTTCCATCCAATGGTGGCCTCTCTAGAGATCCTCTTTTTCCACAAGAGTTCATAGTGATAAATATTAATGTTAAAAATATAATTATCATCCTTTTATAATTTTTAATCATTATTTTAGCCATTTAGTTTTAGCCTTTTTTAAAGCTTTTTTTACTAATTTAGGGGCTGTTGCACCATAACTATTTCTACTTTCTAAAGAATTTTTTAACGTAAGAATTTTTAAGATATTATCTGTAATTCTTTTATCAATTTTTTTAAACTGGTCCATCGATATCATATTCAAAGCTAATTGATTATCTTCTGCATATTTTACTACTTTTCCTGTAATTGCATGAGCGTCTCTAAAAGGAATATCGCATTCTTTTACAAGCCAATCAGCAATATCCGTAGCCGTGATATATCCAAGTTCTGCCATCTTTTTCATTGATTCAACATTAAATATTATTTCCTTCATCAATCCTTGAGATACTAATAAACATAATTTTAAATTATCAATTGCATCAAAAAAAGGTTCTTTATCTTCCTGCATATCTTTAGAATATGCTAAAGGTAAGCCTTTCAGCATAGTTGAAACATTATAAAATGCACTAGATACTCTTCCAGTTTTACCTCTTATTAATTCTGCAGCATCAGGATTTCTTTTTTGAGGCATAATAGAAGAGCCCGTTGAAAATGAATCTGGTAAAGTTATGAAATTAAAACCGGGAGAAGACCATATAACAATTTCTTCTGCCAATCTAGATAAATGTACCATAATAATTGATGCATTCGATAAAACTTCTAAAACGAAATCTCTATCGCTTACTGCATCTATTGAATTTTCCATAGGATCATTAAAACCTAGTGCCTTAGCGGTATAAAATCTATCTATAGGAAAAGATGTACCAGCTAAAGCAGCAGCTCCTAAAGGACATTTATTTAATCTCTTTTTAGCATCTTCAATTCTTGTTGTATCTCTTCCTAACATTTCAACATAAGCTAATAGATGATGAGCTAAACTTATAGGTTGAGCTGGCTGTAAATGAGTAAAACCAGGTAATACAGTATTTATATGGAGTTCTGCTTGCGCAATAATAGATTCCTGAAGATTTTTTATTAAAATTATTACTGAATCTAACTCATCTCTAATCCACATTCTTAATGATGTAGCAACTTGATCATTCCTAGACCTCGCAGTATGTAATTTTTTTCCAGAATCACCAATTATTTCTATTAATCTTGCCTCAATATGCATGTGAATATCTTCAAGTTCATCAGAAAATTCAAACTTTTCATCAGTTATTTCAATTTCTATTTGATTTAAGCCATTTTGAATTAATCTATTTTCTTTATACGAAATAATTTTCTGCTTATATAACATGTTAGAATGTTGTTTACTCAAAAGAATATCATGATTTGCTAATCTCTTATCAAACCATATAGAAGCATTTATATTTTTCATAATTTCAGAAGAATTATTTTTAAATCTACCTCCCCATATTGAAGAAGTTTGTTTATTTTTTTTAGATTTTGATTTATTCATTTATTTCACCAATAATACCTATAATACCTATACAACAATAAAGAGAAAAGTATATGATAATTTCTATCAAAAATATTTTTAAGTCTTGTAGTTATTTTAGCATAATTTTTATTATGTTCTATAATATTTCCTATTCTACTGATACTTTTCCTAATTCTATAAAAAAATTAAAAAAAGAAACTCAAATTAAATATATACCTAACATTAGTTTTACTAACTTAGCTAATGAAACATTAGATTTAAATAAAACATTAAAAAAGAATATTCTTATAGTTAATTTTTGGGCATTATGGTGTTCGCCCTGCATTAAAGAGATGCCAGTTTTAAAAGAACTTTCAAATAAATTGGATAATACCAATTCAATGATTTTATTTATAAACCAAGATAACTTTAAAGACTATAATAGAGTAGATGACTTTGTAGAAAAATTAGGGATCAGTAAAAATAATGTATTAATGGATTTTGATATGAAATCTTATAAAAATTTTCTACTTAAAGGAATTCCTACAACCTTAATTATAGATAACAAAGGAAAAATTCTTTGGAGAATAGAAGGGGTTATTGACTGGGCTGATCAAAACTTATTAGAATGGCTAAAGACTGGCGCTAAAAAAAATTAAAAATTATTTTATTAATAACTCTTTTAAATTCTTATAATCTTGGGCAGTTTCAAAATTACTATATTCCGCTATAAGGGCTTCAGGGGCCTTATACAAAATTCCTTTATCTGCAGCTTTCAGCATACCTAAATCATTATAAGAATCTCCAGCCGCATAAACTGTAAACCCTAATTTATGAAATGCCTTTACTGCTTGAGTCTTTTGATCGTCTATTCGAAGCTTATAACCAGTAATATCTCCATTATCTGATATATCTAAATGATGACAAAAAACATTAGGATTACCTAATTTATAAAATAAAGGTGCAGCAATTTCATAAAAAGTATCAGATAATATGATTACTTGAAAATCTTTTGATAAGCTTTCTAAAAAAATTTTAGCTCCATTAAAAGGTTTCAAGTCTTTTACTGCATCATTAATATCCGATATTTTCAATCCTTCTCTCTTAAATACTTTTAATCTATGGGCCATTAACTCAGCATAATCTTCTATATCTCTTGTAGTTAGAAAAAGATCTTTAATATTAGTTCTTTCTGCTAAAGAAATCCATATTTCTGGAACTAGAACTCCTTCTAAATCTAAACAAATTATTCTCAATTATTGTTCCTATATTTTATTTTATCTTATCTGATAATTCAGGTATAATCTCAAATAAATCACCAACTAAACCGTAATCAGCTATTTGAAATATTGGTGCATCTTCATCTTTATTGATTGCTACTATAGTTTTTGAATCTTTCATACCAGCTAAATGTTGAATAGCTCCAGAAATTCCAATAGCAATATATAACTCTGGTGCTACAACTTTTCCTGTTTGACCTACTTGATAATCATTAGGAACATATCCTGCGTCTACAGCTGCTCTACTTGCTCCCACAGCGGCTCCTAATTTATCTGCTAAAGGGTCTAAAATGGAAAAATTATCTGCACTGCCGATACCTCTTCCTCCTGAAACAACGATCTTAGCAGCGGTCAATTCAGGCCGATCTGATTCAGATAAATCTCTCCTTACAAAAGAGCTTTTTCCATTTGTGCCCGCAACTGGTCCTGTAACTATTTCTGCATTACCTTCTTCATCATTAGCGGCTTCAAAGGCTGTTGACCTAACAGTTATGAATTTTACTTTATCTGAAGATTTAACAGTTTCTAATGCGTTACCAGCATAGATTGGCCTAACAAAAGTATCCGAATCTACAATTTCACATATATCAGAAATTTGTTGAGAATCATTTAAAGCAGAAACCCTTGGCATAATATTTTTACCAAAAGTTCCAGCAGAACTGAATACATGCGAAGCATCTTTCGCACATTCTAATATAAGCGGTGCTATATTTTCAGCTAAGCCTCCTTCCAAATCTCCACTAGCTGTAAATATTTTTGAAACTCCTTTTATTTTTTGAGCTTTATTAATTACTTCTTCAGTTTCTTCAAGTATCAATAAATTTATTTCATTACCAATTTTTTTTGCTGCTGTTATAGCAGATAAAGTCCCTCTATCTACTTCAGTTCCGTTTGATTCAGCTATAACTAAAATTGACATTATATTACTCCTGCTTCATTTTTTAATACATCTATTAGTTCATCAACATCTTCTACCTTTCTTCCTCCTGATCTCGCTGCTGGCTCTTCAACTTTTAAAACTTCTAATCGAGAAGTAAAATCTACACCCGTCTCTGCTATAGGAATTTCAATAATTTCCTTCTTTTTTGCTTTCATAATATTAGGCAACGATGCATATCTTGGCTCATTTAACCTTAAATCTGTGGTTACAATACAGGGCAATTTTACATTCAGAGTTTCTAGACCTCCATCAATTTCTCTAATTACTTTTAGATCATTATCATTTAATTCTAATTTTGAAGCGAACGTGGCTTGCGGCCAACTTAAAAGAGCAGCCAACATTTGTCCCGTCTGATTTGAATCATCGTCAATGGCCTGTTTTCCCATAATAACTAAATCAGCACTCTCTTTTTCAACTATATTTTTTAATATCTTTGCTACTGCAAGAGGTTCTGTATTTAACTCATTTACTATATGAATACCTCTATCTCCGCCCATAGCAAATGCAGTCCTGATAGTTTCTTGCGAACCTTTATCACCAATGGAAGCTATTATAACTTCTTCAGCTAAACCAGATTCTTTCATCCTTACGGCTTCCTCAACTGCAATCTCATCAAACGGATTCATAGACATTTTTACGTTATTCTTTTCTACCGCAGTCCCTTCAGAATTAACTCTTATTTTTACATTATAATCTATTACTCTCTTTACTGGCACTAAAATTTTCATCATATTTTCCTTCAAATGTAATAATATTACATTGACTTATATATAAAAAGAAACTTAATTAAAGCTAAAAATTAATTAGCAAATAAATAAGCAGTTATTAAAATAAGAAATACCGCCAGACCTTGAAGCACAACTCTGGCTCGCATTAATTTGTTACTCCAACGTTTATTAAATTCCCCGCCTTTTAACATAGAAATTATACCAACAAATAAAACTATAAGCACTGAAAATAAAACAACTATTATTGTATAAGGTAAAACAATATTTAAAAACTCTATCAAAGATTATATCCTATAAAATATATTTATTTAATCAAGCTAAGTAATGATAATATATTTTCTTTTCCAAATAAATCAATGACATCTTCTTTTTTTAAACCAGAAGTTTTTAAAGATTTAACTGTTTGAGCTCTAGTTCTTTTAGATAACCTTACACCTTTAGAATCGAGGATTAAAGGATGATGAAAATATTGTGGAGACTTTAAACCTAATAACACTTGTAAAATTTTATGTATATGAGTAGCACTGACTAGATCTTCCCCTCTTGTTATAAGACCTATCCTTTGTATATGATCATCTAAAGTAGCAGATAAATGATATGAAGTAGGAGTATCTTTTCTAGCTATTACCACATCACCTATTATCCCAACAGGAACTGTATACGGGCCTAGCCTTATATCATTCCATACCAAGTTTCCGAATTTCTTAGAAGCTGATCTTATATTTAATCTCCAAGCATAACTCAAATTTTGATCAATCTTTTCATTACGCTCTTTTTTAGTTAACCTCCTACAGGTTCCTGGATAAATAGAATAATCTTCTTCATGGGGAGCATTACCCGCTCTCATAATTTCAGCTTTTATTGCAGAACGAGAACAAAAGCATGGATAAACCATATCTAATTCTATAAGTTCATTGATTGCTGCTTTGTAATCATCCATATGATTAGATTGGTGTCTAATATCTTTGTCATACTTTATTTCTAACCAATCTAAATCCTCATATATTGATTCTTCAAATAACTTACTTGACCTTTGTGAATCTATATCTTCTATTCGCAAAATAAATTTTCCTCCTAACTTTTTTGCGGCTTCATATGCAAATAAAGCTGAAAAAACATGCCCTAAATGCATATGACCAGTAGGACTAGGAGCAAAACGAGTATTATTAGAGTATAAATTTAATTTCATATTTCTTTTTTAAATTATTAATTAACATCTTTATAAAAGATAAATAGAAGTATAATATAATTCAATTTAATGAAAGTTTTAGTTGTGAAAAATGATATTTTAATTACAGGCCCAAGTCTAGAACCATTAACTAAAGAAGCACAAATATTAATAATATTTTTTCATGGTTGGGGATCCAATGGGGACGATTTAATACAATTGGCACCATTATTTGCGCAACATCTTCCTTCTGCTTATTTTCTAAGTCCTAATGGTCCAGAAGAATGTCCTCAAAACCCGTTCGGAGGAAAACAATGGTTTAGCTTAGATTTTAAAAGTGATGGAACAATCGATAGGAGCAATATGCCACAAAAAGTGGCCATAGCTGCCAAACATGCTAATAAATTTATAAAATATTGGCAAAATAAATTATCTATATCAGATGATAAAACTATTTTAATAGGTTTTAGCCAAGGTTCCATGTTAAGTTTAGAAATTGGAACAAATAATTTATTTGGTGGATTATTATGCTATTCAGGCTCATTTGTAAAAAATGACGTACCTCTTTCAGAAAAATATAAAATAATGCTAATTCATGGTGAATTAGATGACATTATACCCATTCAAAGTATGGAAAATGCAAAATCTGCATTAAAAAATTTAGGTGCAGACGTAAAAAGCCATATTTCAAAAAATCTTGGTCACAGTATAGATCAAGAAGGAATTAATATGGGTATTGAATTTATTAAAAAATGTAATATTTTATAATATATATTAAATATTTTATTAATTATAACTGTAGATTATATATTATTATACTTTAAGGTGATGTATGAAATGAGAGATCTGTATATATGAAAGAGTATCCCGCACTAATATTAAATGCTGATTATCAGCCAATCAGTTATTTTCCTCTTTCATTATGGAGCTGGCAAGATTCTATTAAAGCTGTATTTCTAGAAAGGGTAAATATAATAGCGGAATATGAATCTGAAGTAAGATCCTCCACTTTTTCTATGAAAATACCAAGTGTGATTGCTTTAAAAAAGTATATTCCTATTTCAAAAAAGCCCCCTTTCACTAGATTCAATCTTTTTTTAAGAGATGATTTTTCTTGTCAGTATTGTGGAGATATTTTTACTAGTAATGATTTAACTTTTGACCATGTTATCCCAAAATCAAAAGGAGGAAAAACACAATGGGAAAATGTGGTAGCAGCTTGCTCCAAATGTAATCTAAAAAAAAGTGACCTATTATTATCAGAAGTAAATATGAAACTTGTAAAACAACCCTTTACGCCCACAAATCCGCAATTACAGGTTTCTGGAAAAAAATTTCCACCCAATTATTTACATAAAAGTTGGATGGATTATCTCTACTGGGATTCTGAATTAGAAAAAAATTAAGGCAACATTTTGTTAAAATCTTTAACTTCTGGAAGAATCCATCTCGATCCTTCTGCTGGAATTTTAAATACATTTAAAGTCATAGAAATTAAATTATAGTAGCCACAAATAGCAACTATATCAATAACAGCGCTTTTACCTAATAAATTATAGGCTCTATCATACAATGAATCAGATACATTTTTTTTTATATTTACTTCAGCTGCAAAATCATAAATTATTTGTTCATCCTGTTTTTTAAAAATTGGCCTTATAGCGTTAGCAATTTTATCAATATATTCTCTTTTTATTCCATTTTTTTCTGCTAAGGGCGCATGCTGTTCCCATTCAAATTGAGATGACCAGCATCTGCCTGTTGTTATTATTGCCAATTCAGATAGAGCAGATGGTAAACTACTTTCATATCGTGCATATTTCCCAACCGCCTGTGCAGATTTAGCAAACTTTGGATTATTAAGCCAAACTCTAATAGGTCCTACTACATTTCCTCTTGGTCCATTTACTATTTCTTGATATATTTCCAATTGTTCATCATTGAGGTCATCAATTCCCCAATCTTCAATTCTTTTCATAAATTCTCCTATAATTATTAATTATTATATCCTTCTAATAGCCATACTTTATATTCTTTATTTTTGTCTTCACTTATATCTCTATAAATATTTTTTAAAAATATTGCTTTTTTAAAACTAGAAATAAAATGTTTATTATTAGACTCAGATGATACCATAATTCCTAGCTCATTTTTTAAATCATCGTGGCTTGTAACTAATTCATAATGGTCATGTATATAGCCATCAGCATTCCATCGAACCCATTTTTTAGGTTTATTTTTCATATAGTATAGAGCCTCAGCCATTACACGTCTATCATCAGTAACTAATACAGCATTAGGATAATTTAAAAATATAGTTGAAATTTCTAATCCTAAATTAGACCATCCTCTATATTTTTTGAAAGGATCAATACCAAAATTGTGTTTAGCAGTTAAAGGGATTAAAACTGTGAATAGTAAGCCAATAATAATTATTACATAATAAATATTTTTTGTTTTAGGCCATAATTTAACTATTTGTAAGGCTACTAGCAAAGTAGCAGGCAAGTAAGCTATTGCGGCCCAGTTAGCATGTGCTCTAGAAATAAAGGCCTGAATCATCACTAAAATCAAAGGAGTAAACGTTAAAAATAATAGAATTCTCTCTTCAACGGAAAGTTTCTTGTAATTATATAATACCGAAAACAAAACTATTAAAGTTATAGGACCAAAAACTAGAAATTGTTCAAAAAAGAACTTTAATAAATTACTAATACCTTTCCCTTCTCCACTAATATTTGCATTCGCCAAAGTATGCTGTGCAGTAATAAAGTTATTGTTATAATTCCAATATAAATGCTGTATAGTTATTAGGAAGAATCCTATAATTATAAATAATAAAGACTTTAAGGAAAAATGATTTTTAATCTTTAAAAATATATTTTTTTCAATTATTACTGCTATAATAAATGCAACTACAAAGTATAGAATAGCGTATTTTGATAAAAAACCAAAAGATAATGCTAAGCAAAATATAATGTAATTAATATTCTTTTTTTCGAGAAATAAAATTCGACTAAAAGCCCAGAGTGCAACTGAACTAAAAAATAATAAGGGAACATCAGTGCTAATAAATCCTGAAGAAAGGCCGATTCCAGGTACTAGAATCCAAATTGATGCAGCAACAAAACTTGTAAAACCTTTAACATTCTCATTACTATAATTATAGGCTGTTAAACCTATAAAAAATGCCGACGCAGAATGAAGTATTAAGGAGCCTATCCTAATACATATCTCAGAATTTCCACACAATGAAGTAAAACTATTTATTAACCAAGCCAATAAAGGGGGTTTTGAATAATATCCCCATTCTAAATTTTTAGACCATGTCCAATATTGTGCTTCGTCAAAACCTAAATCTAAATCTGCATATGTCCATAAAAATATTCTTAATAAAAATACGACTGCAATAAAAAAAAGGAGTGAAGAATATGTTGTATAGTTTCTAAAAAACATATCTATTAAGATTGATCTTTTAAAGATCTCTTTCTAATTAAATACAAATTTCTTGAATAAATAAATAAGCCTGCTCCTTGTCCCACAATAAAAACTGGGTCTTCTTTATAAATAGCATATGCAAAGAGAGTCGCTCCACCTAATAACGAAAAATACCAAAAACCAAGAGGAATGATACTTTGTTTTTTAATTTCTGACATTACCCATTGAACTATAAATCTAGCAGAAAAAAAACCTTGTCCTACAAAACCTATTATCATCCATATTAAGTTTTTATCCATTATTATATTCCTTTATTTATTTTACTAATTTTTATCTTTAAATTTTATCGGAAATGAAGACCTTCTTATTAACCATGATACACCATATAAATCCACTAATCCTACTCTAAATCTTTGCCAATTATTGTATTTGGAAACTCCAGAAGACCTATTCCTATGAGAAACAGCATGAGATATAACAGACCCTCCATTCCGTCTAGTTAAAGCGGGAAGAAATCTATGGATATGATCAAAATATGGTAGACTCAAAAATAGATGTTTAGAAAAAACTTTTATACCACACCCACTATCAGGTGTAGGGTCCTTAAGAATAATATTTCTAACGGTTTGAGCTAAAAAAGATGCATATCTTCTAGACCAAGTGTCCTGTCTATTAATCCTATGACCTATAATTAATAAATCTTTATTATTCTTATTTTTTTCCCATACTTTAAGCATAGGAATAATATCTTTTGGATCATTTTGCCCATCACCATCTAAAGTAACAATTAAATTATGCTTGGCATATTTAATACCAGTCAATAATCCAGCACTTTGTCCATATTGCCTAGAATGATGAAGTAATAAAATTTTTGAATTGTGCCTTTCTTTTTTCTTTAGTATCAAGTCTCTACTTGAGTCATTTGAGTTATCATCTACGACAATTATTTCTCCTCCAATTTTTTCAACTATTGGAAGCAATTCATCTATTAAAGCTATAATATTACCTTCTTCATTATGTATAGGTATTATAATAGATATTTTGGAATTCATAATGTATACCTTATTTAGTTATTTAATTCTTTAAGCTTCCTCAAAACTAAATTATATTCTTCTGTACCTTCAGACAACTGAATTAATATTCTATTTAATAATTGTTCGGCTTTAATAAAATTATTTGATAATATTTCGTTTTCTGCTATCACCCATAATGCAAGAGGATAATTAACGTCTTTTAATAAAATATTTTCAAATAAATTAATTATTTTTTCTTCTACAGGTTGATCTGTTTTATTATTTAATAACATTGATTCAGCTAGGCCCTTAAGTGAAGCTAGGTTTTCTGTATCTAAATTATACGCTTTTTGATATGCCTTTATAGATTCTTCAAATTGTCCCAAAACAACATAAGATCTTCCTAATTTATTCCATTCATTTATGTTAGTACTATTAGTATCATAAAGTCTTTTAGATAGACGTGATACCATTGATAGTATTTTTTCATTTTCCTTATCAGCCTGATTTTCAAAGATTTGATTAACATGCAGCTCAATTTGTTTTTTCCATAAAGAGTTGTCTGGAGAAGATATTATTATTTCATCCCATACTTTTTTTGCTGACTCAATTTTACCATTTTGATAATCATATAAACCTAAATAAAATCTTGTTAGCGCTCCTTCTTCAGTTTCTAAAGTAGATAATTTAGAGGCTTTTTCAAAAATATCTTTAGCCTCTTTTGTAATAAGTATTTTACCTTCTTGATTAACTATGTTTTGGACAATTGTTTCGCCAAATGATAAATAAATTTCAGCATCTAGTTTTTCATTAAAATTATCTATAATAAATTTCCATATTTTTATGGCTTGCTCAGTTTGATTTAAAGCACTTAATGTATTGGCTTTAAGAATATATAACTCGATACTATCTTTAGATACAGAAATTCTTTTATCTATGTCAATTAAAGCTCTATCAAAAAAAATAATCGGAACAATATTATCTTTTCTTTCAGATAATGGTAAATCTGGCAAACCAGGTTGCCCGTTATAATAATAAAATAAAATAGAAAATAATAATATTAATGGAATAGAAATAACTTTAATACTATTATTTAAGACTTTACTCTCATTTTGTTGATCAGAAATTTTATTAGAAGTATATTTTAATACTCTCTTAGATAGCTCATTTTGAATAGAGTCAAATTCTTTTTTACTTATTACTCCCATTTTAAAATCTTCTTCTATTTCCTCAAATTGGTGCTTAAAAATATTATTATTTACTTCTGTAACTGAGAAAGAAGTATTTGATCTATTAATGAACAAAATAATTAATAGTGAAAAAAATAAAGCGATTAAAATTATAAGCACAAAAAATGTAGCCATTATTTTAGATCTCTATCTAATATTTTCTCTAACTTCTCTTTTTCATGCTTTGTTAAAATAGAGCTTTCACTATATACTAGGTTTTTTTTTCTAAAGAATCTGAAAGTTATAAAGAAACCAAAAGCAACAAATATTAATGGGCCAAACCATAATAAAATATTTTTAATTGTAAAAGTTGGTTTTAATAAAATAAACTCTCCATACCTTTCAACTAAAAATAGCTTTATCTCATCTTTTGATTCTCCATCTTCTAATTTTGTTATAACTAATTTTTTTAAATCCAAGGCAAGTGGGGCATCAGAATCTAATAATGATTGATTTTGACATACTAAACATCTAAGTTCCTTATAAAGTTCTTTTGCAACTACATTGTTAGATTGAAAGCTATCTTGTGAATTAGCTGAATAAGCACTACAAAAAATAAAAAACGACGCTATTATTATAAATTTCAATTCATTCTCACTTAATTTTATTTAATATAGGTAAAATAGTATTATTCATATCGTATTCTAATATTGGGCCTACATGCCTGTACCTAATATTTCCGCTAGCATCTATAATAAAAGTTTCTGGAACTCCATATACACCTAAATTGATTGCCTGAGTGCCGTCATCATCTCTACCAATAGCATAAAAAGGATTGCCATTTAGTTTTAATACCTTAATTGCATCTTGTTTGTCATCTTTATAATTTATACCAAATATTTTAATATTATTGCTTCTACTCATTGTCATCAAAAATTCATGTTCTATTTGGCAAGGAGCACACCAGCTTGACCAAACATTCACCAATGAAGGTTCATTTAATTGTAATAAATTTTTCTTATTAAACAATTTGTAATCTGACAATTTATCTAATTTTATTTTAGGTAAGCTTTTTTCTAATAAAACTGATGGCAACTCTGATGGGTCTTCTTTTAAAATTAACTGCCTAGCAAAAAATAATACTAAAATAAAAAAAAATATCAAAGGCAAATAAGAATATTTTTTTTTCATTTACTAATATTCTCATTATTTATTTTAATAGCATAACCTAATCTATGTTTTCTATCAGTTAAAGACAAAATACCCCCAAGTGCCATTAATAAAATTCCTAACCAAATCCAATTTATAAATGGGGAATAATACACTCTTAATGAATAACTTTTATCATTGTTTAAACTCTCTCCTAAAACTATATATAAATCAAAAAGTATATTAGACATAATTGCAGGTTCACTAGTATTTACTTGAGATGCCGGATAAAAGCGTCTTTCCGGGTACATAAATTCTTTATTTTTTCCTTTTCTTACTACCTCAAACTCACCCCTATCTGCAATCCAATTAGGTCCTTTAACATTATTAATAGATAAGAAACTCAATTCCATATTATTAATGATTACTTTTTCTCCAATTAAAATTGGTTGCTCTATCTCTTCACGCCAAGCACTTGAAACGGTTACACCAATTACAAATATTGCTACGCCTATATGGGCTAAACTCATACCATATGCAGACCTAGGTAATTTTAGGGACCTTTTAATAAAAGTTTTAAAAGATAATTTGATACCTACTTTTATTATAAACTCATATGTTGTCCCTAGAATTAACCAAAAACCAAGAAATACTCCTAGAAATGCTGAAGCAGACCCATTATAAATAAAAACTAATATAGATGTTAATAATATAGAGCATATAAATACTGCAATAATTCTCTCCATAATATTTTCTATATTTGCTCTTTTCCAGGATAACATTGGACTAAATGCACATAATAAAATGGCAGGCACCATTAAAGGTATGAAAACTGCTTCAAAATATGGAGGACCTACAGATACTTTAGAATTATTTACTGCATCTATAAAAATTGGATATAATGTTCCAAGTAAAACAGTAGCAGCCGCAGAGGCAAAAATAATATTATTAATAACTAATGCACCTTCTCTACTTAAAGGTTGAAATAAACTTCCTGATTTTAAATGTGACGCCTTTTTAGCAAATAACACCAATGCACCTCCAGTAAATAATACTAAAAGCAGTAAAATATATAATCCTCTTGAAGGATCGGTTGCAAAAGCATGTACAGAAATTAATACGCCAGATCTAACTATGAAGGTTCCTAATAAACTAAAAGAAAAAGCTACAATTGCTAATAAAATTGTCCATGCTTTTAAAGTATCTCTTTTTTCTGCAACTATTGATGAATGTAGCAAAGCTGTCGTAGCTAGCCATGGCATAAAAGATGCATTTTCCACAGGATCCCAAAACCACCAGCCTCCCCAACCTAATTCTCTATATGCCCACCATGATCCAAGCGCTATACCGATTGTTAAAAATACCCATGCTATTAAAGTCCAAGGTCTAACCCATTTAACCCAAATAGTATCCACTTTTCCAATTAACAATGCTGCTATAGAAAAAGAAAATGTAATGGATAGACCTACATACCCTAAATATAAAAAAGGTGGATGAATTGCCAATCCAAAGTCCTGTAATATTGGATTAAAACCTTCTCCTTCAATATTAGGAAAAAATAATCTAATAAACGGATTAGAGGTAAATAAAATAAAACTTATAAATGCCGATGCTATTAATCCTTGGCAGGATAAAACAAGTGATATTAATTTTAAAGGCAGCTTTCTTCCTACTAGCGCAACTGTTGCACTATAAAATGTAAGTATTAAAATCCATAGCATTAATGAGCCTTCATGGTTTCCCCAAACTCCAGAAATTTTATAAATTAATGGTTTTAATGAGTGAGAATTTTGTGCAACCAAAGAAACTGAAAAATCAGAAGTTACGTAAGCATAAGTTAATGATAAAAAAGATAAAGAAACTAATAAAAAACTAATATATGCTGTTATAAATGATGACCTCATTAAACTACTTGATTTATAACGGACTCCTAAAGCAGGCACGAAAAATTGAAATAATGATATAGCAAGTACTAATGCTAAACAATAATGTCCTAATTCTATTATCATAACTTTATTCTTCTCCTTGCCAATTTCCTGTTTTCTTTAGAGCATCTGCTACTTCAGGCGGCATATAATTTTCATCGTGTTTAGCTAATATTTTATTAGCAAGAAAAACCCCATTATCACCTAATTTTCCTTCACAAATAACCCCTTGTCCCTCTCTAAACAAATCAGGGAGTATTCCATTATAACTGACAGATATAAAGTTTTGTCCATCCTCTACAATAAACTCTATTAGAGTGGGGCCTTTAGAAATAATAGACTCGCCCCTAACCAATCCACCTATTCTAATTACTTTATTATTACTATTTTTTATTTCTAATAACTCAGTAGGTGAATAAAAATATATAAGAGAATCTCTGCTTGCAGAAAGAATAAGAAAACCAGATACAGTAATAGCTATAAAAGCCAGCAATAATACTGACATCCTTTTACGTCTCTTTAGTTTGGCTATATTCATTTTTATGTATTAATATTATCAGATTCTACATCAAAATTATCAATATTTTTATTTGCTTTTATAAATACCAGTATACTATTTAAACCAAAAACAAGTAATACACAAAAAGTAAAACAATAGGCCGAATATACAAAAATTAAATGTTGGTACATGATGATCCTAATTTAAGTTTAATTGTTTAATAAATAATTTTTTCAATTTTCTATGATTTAATTCAGTTTGGGCATTTATCAATAAAAATGAAAAATAAAAAAATAAAAATCCAAAGGCCATTAAAATTAATGGAACCATCATATCATTATGTATACTTGGTCCATTTAACTTTATAACACTAGCAGGCTGGTGTAGAGTATTCCACCAATCAACAGAAAATTTTATTATCGGAAGATTAAAAGCTCCAAATAAAGTTAATATTGCTCCTGCACGAGCACCTTTATATTCATCTTCAAAGGCTCTAACTAAGACAATATGACCCATATATATTAAAAATAAAATAAATACAGAAGTTAAACGAGCATCCCATACCCACCAAGTTCCCCAGGTAGGTTTTCCCCATATAGATCCAGTAACAAGAGCTATTAAAGTAAACATAGCTCCAATAGGTGCACTACATTTAGCTAATATATCAGCTAATGGGTGTCTCCATACTAATGAAAATATACTCATAACTGTCATACTAAAATATACTATCATGGCCATCCATGCAGCAGGCACATGAACATACATTATTCTAACAGTTTCACCCTGCTGATAATCAGGAGGTGAATTAAACAAACCAAACCATAACCCAATAAATATAAAAATTAACATTATTATTAATGAAAAAGGATAAATATTTTTTGCAAATATTCTAAATCTTGAGGGATTGGCCAAAAAATTAAATATATTATTCATAATACTCTCTTATTCCCATCCAAGACGAATTGACCTTGAAGCTAAAAATGGTGATATTAATAAAGAAATAGGAAATATTGCAGATAATGCATAAATATGGCCTTTTCCTCCTAAGCCAGAAATCTCAGCTGAAATAGCCCCAGAACCTAGTATTAAAACTGGTAACATTAAAGGTAATAAAACTAATGCCGTCAAGACTCCTCCTTTTCCAATTGCACAGGACAAAGCCGCTGGAGTTGCCCCTATTAAAGTAAGAGAGGGGGTTCCTAATAAAAGAGTTACAGCTAATATCCACCAATATTGAAAATCCAAACCTATAATTAAAGATAATATAGGAGATAGTAATACTATTGGTAATCCATTGGTTAACCAATGTGCAAAACATTTAGATAGAACAATTATTTCTAATGATATGCCTGACAGAACAATTTGTTCCAAAG
>Ga0315326_10000726_pt1 | contig 16367 bp, 16 predicted proteins | sample M180m32315metaG_FD_203457 | JGI IMG/M metagenome (GOLD analysis project Ga0315326, IMG submission 203457) | Ammonia-oxidizing marine archaeal communities from Monterey Bay, California, United States - M1 80m 32315 | ecosystem: Environmental > Aquatic > Marine > Coastal | place: USA: California... | reverse complement strand
GCCACGATGCCAAGATCTAAATTTTAATTGTTTAAGTTTTTTATTCACTTTTATAAATTCCTTAATAATTATATATTTTAGTTATCATTATATAATAAAAATATAATGATTATAATCTATGTAGGAGCAAAATACATAATGTCTCTAAAATTGCTAGATGAATTATATAATAAAATAGATATGTTGAACGGATTTGGACCAAAAAGTTTAGCAATATTTGATAAACTTTGTGGTAGTAGATTCTTAGATATAATTTTTCACCTTCCTTCTTCATTAATTAATAGATTAAAAATAAATACATTAAAAGATGAATATTTATTCAAAAGAATAATTATAAATGGTAAAATTAAAAAAACATGGTTTAGCTATAAAAAACCAAAAATATCTATTGTTTCAATTGATGTTAATAATCAACAACTAGAAATTATATATTTTAATGTTAATAAAAATTGGTTTTCAAATAATTTTATAATTGAGAATAATATTACAATAAGTGGTGAATTAACAAAAAAAGGAAATAAATGGCAAATAATACATCCTGATACGATTCAAGTTAAAGGTTCAAAAGAAATTATACCTATCTATGAAACTACTTATCCATTAACTTCAGGTCTCTCACATAAAAAAATTAAAACTGCAATAAAATTTGCTATAGATTCTGTCCCACATTTTAATGAATGGATTAACAAAAGTTTATTACAAAGCTACAATTGGTATAGCTTCAACCAGTCTTTATATAAATTACATTTCCCAAACACTAAGGAAGAAATTGCAAATAATGATCTATACAGAGAAAGACTAGCATATGATGAAGCTTTATCTCGACAATTGGCACTAAATTTAATTAGAAAGCATAAGTACAAAGCAGAGCAAAGTACACTTATAAACAATAATAAATTAAAAATTAAATTAATTAATAATTTACCTTTTGATCTAACTGAAGATCAAAAATCTGTTTTAGACATTATTTACAAAGACATAAATTCTAACAAAAGAATGTATAGACTTCTTCAAGGAGATGTTGGTAGTGGAAAAACTATAGTGGCATTTTTATCTATAATTCATGTAGTAGAAAATGGTTTCCAAGGTGCTTTAATGGCCCCCACAGAAATTTTAGCACATCAACATTATCTTTTTTTTAAAAAATATGAAGATATTTTAGGAATAAAAATAGCTTTATTAACAAGTAAAATGCAAAAAAATATTAAATCTAATTATATTATGAATATTAGCAAAGGAAAAATTAATATAGTGATTGGTACTCACGCTATAATTCAATCAAATATTAAATTTAAAAATTTAAGATTAGCTATTATAGATGAACAACATAGGTTTGGAGTGTATCAAAGACTTGAATTATCAAAAAAATCTCCAAATACTGATTTTATGGTAATGACTGCAACACCAATACCTAGAACACTAGTTTTAACAGATTATGGAGATATGGATATTTCAATCATTCATAGCAAACCAAAAAATAGACCAAAAGTAAATACTATAAGTGTCAGTATTCCTAGAATGAATGAAGTAATAAAAGCTATATCTCGAGCTGTAAAAAATAAAGAGCAAATATTTTGGGTATGTCCTTTAGTCAAGGATTCTGAAAAATTAGATTTAGCCGCTGCAGAAACAAGACAAATATATTTAAATAAATTTTTTCCTGGTAACGTAGCCCTTGTGCATGGACAAATGGACGGTAACCTTAAAGAAGAATCCTTACTTAAATTTTCCAAAAATGAAAAAAACATACTAGTCTCAACTACGGTAATTGAAGTAGGAATTGATATGCCCAATGCTACAATAATGATAATAGAACATGCCGAAAGATTTGGTTTAGCACAATTACATCAACTAAGAGGTAGAATAGGAAGAGGAAATAAAAAATCAGTATGTATATTACTATATGATCAAAGAATAGGAGATATAGCTAGAGAGCGTCTAAAAGTAATGAGAGAAACAAATAATGGTTTTATAATATCCGAGAAAGATTTAAAACTTAGAGGTGCAGGAGAAATACTAGGCACTAAACAATCAGGTGGTCAAATGTTTAAAATTCTAGATATTAGCAAACATGAGAATTTAATTAAAATTGCAAACCAGAATTCAAAACTGATTATAAATGAGAATCCCAATCTATCAGGAAATGAAGGTAAAAAAATTAAAAACTTATTATATTTATTTGGGCAAGATAAAGCTATAAATCTTATCAAATCAGGCTAATTTTTATATTATTTACCCTTTTTTATATATTTTTTTTTAAATTTGGGAGTAACTATTCCTCCAGAAATGACCATTTTGATTCCTTCTTCAACATTCATATTTAAAATATTTAAATCTTTTCTGGGAACAAAAAGTAAAAATCCAGAAGTCGGGTTAGGAGTAGTTGGTAAGAACACATTTACTAATTCTTCTTTAGATGCATGTTGAACTTCTCCTTTTGTATTACCTGTAATAAAACCTATTGCCCATATTCCTTTTCTAGGATATTCAATTAACACAACTTCTCGAAAAGACTTTGAGGAGGTTTTCAGTACACTTTCAAATATTTGTTTTAAGGCACCATAAACTGACCTTATAATTGGCAAACGTGCTATAATTCTTTCACCTAATTTAATAATATATCTGCCAATTAATCCTGCAGTTAAAAAACCTATAAAGGTTAACATAATAAAGACAAATAAAAGTCCTAATCCAGGAATTTCAAAAGGCAAAATATTATCATAATGATATTGAACTGGTATTATATTTCTTACTTTACTATCTATAAATCCAATAAAGAGAAAAGAAACATAAAAAGTTAAACCTACTGGAGCTGTTACAATTATACCAGTTAGAAAATAACCTCTAATTTTTGTAAATATACTTTTTTTATCATTCATAATATACCTATTATACCATCATTAATTTAAAAATTTATATATAGCTTCATAAGTTTCAATAGGCTTTTCTTCTGGTAAAAAATGCCCACAGTCTATACTTTCTCCTACAACATTAATAGACCATTCTTTCCATACATTTATAGGATCATATAATTCTTCTACAGTAGCTTTTGACCCCCAAAGTACTTGAAGAGGACAAATTATTTTTTTACTAATGTCTTCCTGATGATGAATTAAATCAATACTCGCTCCAGCTCTATAATCCTCACAAGAAGCATGAATAGTTTCAGGAGTAAAACATCTTAAATATTCTTTTATTATATCTTCATTTAAATAATCATTGTTTGATCCCCACATTTTAAGTTTAGACCTAATATAATATTCTGGGTCCTTTCCAATCATAGTTTCAGGATGAGGAAATGACTGAATTAAGAAAAACCAGTGATAATATCGTCTAGCCAGTAAAGCATTTGTATTATCAAATACATGAGAAGTTGGAACTATGTCTAACACAGAAAGCTTTTTAATACTATTTTGATAGTCTATAGCCATTCTATGAGCTACTCTTGCTCCTCTATCATGGCCAATCAAGTAATATTCATTAAAGCCCAGTTTTTTCATCAATTCATTTTGATCAAATCCCATAGATTTTTTAGAATAAGTTAGGTGTTTATCATCTGATTTTGGTTTATCACTATCTCCATACCCTCTCAAATCAGAACATATAACAGTATAATTTTTAGCAAATAAATGTGCCATTTTTCTCCATAATATATGTGTTTGTGGATAACCATGAAGAAGGAGTAAAGGCTGACCTTCACCTCCAATTTTATAATTTATATTTACACCATTAATCGCAACTTGATTTTCTTCAAAATTTTCGAACATTACTACCTCAAATAATTTTAAAAGTAATTAAGTATATCTTAATTATATGTTATAAGTAATAATTAATTAACAGAAATTTACTCTAATGGATAAATATATTTTATTAATAATAAATCTATTATTTTTAAGTTTATTTTCTTTTAAATTATCTTTTGCCTTCGATAAAGATGATTTAGAGAAACTACTTAAAGATAATGAATGTGTAAATTGCGATCTATCCGAAGCTGACTTAAGAAAAAAGAATTTAGTTGGTGCCAATCTAGAAGGCTCTAATTTAGATAAAGCTAACCTTTGGAGAGCAAGTTTAGAAGGAGCTAATTTAAAAAATTGTTCTTTTGAAGGAGCAAACCTTCGTAGAGTTAACTTACAAAATACTAATTTAGATAACAGCTCATTTAGATGGGCTATAATAAGACATTCTTTAATGGACGGTGCTACTGCAAGAAATACTGATTTTAGAAAAGCTGGAATAAGAAAAACAAGCTTTAAAAACGTTATTCTTTGCAATAGTAATATGAAATATGGAATTGATAACTCAGGGTGTGAAAAATGACTAAATTAATTAGATTTTATATAATAATACTTTTCTTAATCATTTCAAAAACTTTAATTGCTGCTGATATGTCTGGCTATTTACTAAATCAAGCCATTAAAGAATTTAATAATAAAAATTATGAAGCAGCCTATAAATCTCTATCTAATATTGCACCAACGGGAAACCCAGTAGCAACCTATCTTTTAGGGCAAATGTATTTAAAAGGTTTAGGAATTAAAGTTAATCCTGTAACTGCTTTTGAAATGATTTTATATTCAGCAGAAAGGCTATTCTCACATGATAAAGTTTTAGCTCTAGAATCTCAAATAACACTTTCAAATATGTATAAAAAAGGCATAGGCACAAATGAAAATAATGAAAAAGCATATATGTGGGCGTTTATAGCCCATAAAACTAATGAAAGAATGCATTTAAGTTACTTAAAAGAATTGCAAACACATCTAACCCCAAAAGAAATAATGAATATAGAGAAAAAGGGATTAAAATTATTTAAGGGTTTTATAGCCGACTAATCCTTATTTCATTATTGACAAATCAGTAGCTAGAAGATTCTGCACTTTAATAGCATCCCTATCAATTAATTTTCCAACTACTGGTGCAATTTCATCAATCCATACAGAACTTTGATAGACATCTTCATATAATTTATCTTTATGCTCTTCATTCTTAAATCGCCTAATCCATATGTAAGTTTCGTTATCACCTTTAACAGAAAAACTACCATGTATAACCATTCCTTTTGAAACTTGAAATGGAATAATTGTTTTTTCCATATAATTTAACCATTCATCCATTTTACCTGGATATATTTTATATGTTCTTAATTCAAAAAACGACGACATATTATTCTCCTATTTTTTATTACTAATAATATTCAATCTCATTGGTTGTAAAAATTCATATTTATTATCATTATAATTTGATAACTTATTAAATTTATTCAACAAAAAATCTTTATTATTATCTATATAATCTATTCTATTCTCATCAACCTTTGATAAAAAATCAATACACTCATGACCATTACTAAAAGCCTTTACTTCATTATACAATAACTCTGAATTAATTTTTAAATTGTATTTTTCACAATTTTTTATTGCTTTATATGCTAAATCTCTAACCTTAGTTTCGTCATCTATATTTTTAACAAAATTATGAAAATTTCCAGCAGCAATTGGCTCTATAATTATAATTCTTCCATTAGTATTCATTTTATTTCTGCAGTACTTTATTGATTCCTCCATAAGGTTTATTGGGATATGATGTAAACTATTAAAAAAGAATATTAAATCATAAGTATTATTTAAATCATTAATATTTTCAGCACCTGCTAGCATAAAATTTATCTTATTTTCTTTATCCTTATATTTTGCTTCCTTTATTTGTTTTTCTGAAGGGTCAATAGCATCTACTTCACATCCATTGCTTTCGGCCCAGAAACCAAACCATCCATTTCCACACCCTACATCTAAAATCTTCTTATTATTAAGATTTAATTCATTTATTAATATTTTTTTTGATTCATTCCATTCTGCCATTTTACAACCAAATATATTTGTTCTCTTTTTGTTCTTATGCTAAAATAGTGCTTTAAAAAGGAATATAAAGCTAATGAAACATAATGATCAAAATAATTTACCATTTATACATAAAGATACAAAAAAAATAATAAAAAAAGGTAAAATATTATTAGTTATTGAAAAAAATAAATATTTATTAGAATACAATAATAAAAGATATGTTTGCATAATCAACAATAATAAGAAAGTATACTCTTGCTATAGTTTATGGAGTTAAAAAATAAATTTATTGGTGCGGCCAAGAGGACTTGAACCTCCACGAGATTTCTCTCACAACGACCTCAACGTTGCGCGTCTACCAAGTTCCGCCATGGCCGCAATGTATGAAAAATAACAAAGAAAATTAAAACGTCAATTTTTAATATAATTTTCGGCTAATCTTATATCTCCAGGATTATTAATATTAAAGAAAGGATTTATGTTATTATAACTCCAATCTACAATTGAAACATCATAAGATGCTGTAAATGCATCAATTTTTCTTACACCATTATTAAGAGATTTGTCTAATTTACTATCTAAAGAAAGAGGCCACAAACCAATTACTGGATAAACATTATTATTAGAAGAAGCAAAAATTATATCTGGTTTATGCATTTCTAATTCTAACGACATTCTATTTACGAGATCCAAAGGTAATAATGGAGCATCAACTGGAACTGTTACAACATGAGAACTAGATTTAGTGAACTTCTTTGCCCACTTAATAGCTGATGAAATTCCCGCTAATGGTCCAGAGCCCCCAATCTCATTTATAGAGTCTTCAATAAGAGGATAATTGTAATCAGTAAAATCATTTATATTTCTTGTATTAATTGCAACTTGGCTTACCTGAGATTCAAACTTCTGTAAAACTAAATTTATTAGAGAAATTCCAGAAATATTTATGAAAGCTTTACCTCCACCCCCTAGTCGTCTAGCATTACCGCCAGCTAGTATAACACCAGGAAACATTATTAAATTAGCCATAAATAATTAGTCATAAATAATTCTCTCTACTCCAGAAAGTGCAATAAATCTCTTACCTTTTGCTCTTCCTATTAAAGTAAGATTCGATTTTTTTGCTAACTCTACACCGGCTGCCGTGAATCCAGAGCGTGAAATTAAAATGGGTATATGCATTTGAACAGTTTTAATTACCATCTCACTTGTTAAACGACCAGTTGTGTATAAAAGTAAATTGTCTGTATCAATTTCGTTAAACCATAACCATCCAGCAATTTTATCTAGAGCATTATGTCTTCCAACATCTTCAATATATACCAAAGGTTTATTTTTTTTACATAAAACACATGAATGAATTGCACCAGCTTCTAAATATAATGAAGGTTGTGTATTTATATCCTTTAATAAAGTGGTAAGCCACGACGTATGAAATAAAACATTTTTATTTAAGTTAACTTTATCAAATAAATCCATCACATCTCCGAACATTGTTCCGACTGCACAACCAGAAGTTCTAATTTTCTTTTTTATTTTATTTTCATAGTTAGTTTCTTTATCTGTTCTAACAACTATAGCCTCAGCTTCCCAATCTAAATCAATAGAAATAATTTTATCTTTCTTAGATAACATTCCCTGATTTACTAGAAAGCCTACAGCCATCCATTCCGGATGATCTCCTACAGTCATACTTGTGACCACTTCTTGTTTATTAAGAAAAATTGTAAGGGGTCTTTCCATTACTACATTTTGTGAATAATCGTTTCCTAAATGGTCTTTACCATTAACTTTTTTAGTCAAACTTTGATCATTTATATTAGGTTTAATAGAAAAACTTTTATTCATCTTATTTTAGAAGCCTATTTTTAAATAGGCTTCTAATTCCCTTTTTAAACTATGCCTTAAAGCCAGGATGCGTATTTTCTACAAAATGTTTCTTATTAACTGGCTTAATTAATAAGTTTGAGAAAAATGCAATTATTAGCAAGCAAGCCATAGCATACATAGTTGTATTATATAAACTAGGTGTTGGATCTACCGTACCCTCAGGAGCTATTTCCATTAGTTTAGAAATTGTTACTGTTTTAGCTTTAACTAATACATCTACTTGTTCAATAGGAGCACCAAATTTATTTAAAAATGCTGCAGGATCTATTGTAGCAACCAATTTATCTAAAGAATTAGTTACAGATAATTTACGTAATTCAGCAATAGCAACAGGACCAATTACTCCAGCAGTACTCCATGCAGTCAATAATCTCCCATGTATACCCCCAACATGCATGGTACCAAACATATCAGCAAGATATGCAGGAATAGTAGCAAAACCACCTCCATACATGGTAAATATAATCATAGTTGCTGCATAAAACATTACTAGATACATAATTTTTGGATCAACACTTACTGCATTAGCCGTAAAAGGAATAGATAAATACAATAATGTTCCTATAATAAAGAAGCAGTGATAAGTATTTTTTCTTCCTATAAAGTCTGATAAAGAAGCCCATATAATCCTTCCACACATATTAAATACGCTAATCATTAAAACGTATGTTCCTGCAAACCCCGCAGTAACCATAGTAGCCATTTCACTTCCAGCAGGAGCAGAACCAAATATTTCAGACATCATTGTTTTAGCTACCCCAATAACTCCTATGCCAGCAGACACATTAAAGCACAATACTATCCATAATTTATAAAATTCAGGAGTCTTAATAGCTTGATTAATATGCACATTATTTAATGTTTTCATTTTTGATGTTGATTCATCTTTAGTAGGCGGTGTATATCCTTCTGGAGTCCATCCTTCAGCAGGAACTCTGTATTGAAATGCCGCTATAATCATAATTATAAAATACACAATTCCTAAAGTTAAAAATGCTCCTCCAGCTCCAGTATTACCCGAACCTACTATATATACTCCAGCATCACCAGGAATAGCCATTTGTGCAGCTTCTGAGGCAGAAGCAACAACAACTTCAACTTTTTCGCCTGCAACTTCTGCAAATCTACGCCCCCCCTCTGTTACCATAGATACAGCAGATTCAATTCCTAAATATTCTGGTGCTTTAGCATAATAATCAAGAAGAAATTTCTTAAGTGGGGCGCCAATCATTGCTCCCCCTCCAAAGCCCATTATGGCCATTCCGGTGGCCATACCTCTTCTATCAGGGAACCATCTAATAAGAGTAGACACTGGAGATACATAACCTAAACCAAGTCCACATCCTCCAAAAACACCATATCCTAAATATATTAACCAAAGTTGGTGAGTCATAATTCCTAAACTACCAATTATAAAACCTCCGCCCCATAAACAAGCAGCAGTTACTCCAACACACCTTGGCCCAACATCTTCTAGCCATTTTCCGGCTATAGCAGCAGCAAGTCCTAAAAATACAATTGCTACAGAAAATATCCAAATAACACTACTAAGTGTCCAATCATCGGCCGAACTAGCCACAACGCCCAATTCCTTGATTAAGGCTGGATTAAAAATACTCCAAGCATAAACAGAACCTATACATAAATGAATAGCTATAGAAGCTGGCGGTATACGCCATCTATTGAACCCCTTAGGCGCAACTATTTTATCTTTCATTAAAAATGAAAACATTCCTGACATTAATTATCTCCCCCTTGAAAACTCTAAAATTCTAGTTTAAACCATAGCTTAGCCATAAAAAATTGCAAATGCTATATTTAATAAATAATTATTCAGCAGCAATTTCTATTTTATCAACCTTTGCTGCACAAAATTTAAATTCTGGTATTTTACCAAATGGATCTAATTGTGGATTTGTCAAAATATTTGCTGCGGCTTCATTAAAGCAAAATGGCATAAAAATCATTCCTTCAGGCAGCTGCCAATCTTGTCTAACAGCCACAGAAATATCACCTCTTCTAGTAGTAACTTTCACATTTTGCCCAGGTTCTATATTCATTTTTCTCATATCTATAGCGTTCATACATAAAATAGCATTAGGCTCAATGCCATCAAGAACTTCAGAGGTTCTAGTCATAGCTCCTGTATGCCAATGTTCTAATAATCTTCCAGTTGTTAGAACTAACGGGAATTTTTCATCAGGTATTTCAGCAGGTGATACTAGTTGTGCTGGAACGATTTTACCTCTTGTATCTTCAGTAGGATATCCATCTACAAAAATAATATCATTACCTGGACTATTTATATCATCGCATGGATATGTAACACTATGTTCTCTTTCCAATCTTTCCCAAGTAATATTATTTAAAGATGGCATAACCATAGACATCTCTTTAAATACATCGGAGACATCATTATATTTCCAGTCCATTTCTAAAGCATTTGCTATATCAATAATAATTTTCCAATCTTCTCTTGCTTCACCAGGAGTAGTTATTGCTTTTCTCCCCATTTGAATTTGTCTATTCGTATTCGTAAATGTTCCATTCTTTTCAGCAGCAGCAGAAGCTGGTAAAATAACATCTGCAAACCAAGCACTTTCTGTCATAAAAATATCTTGAACTACCATATGCTCTAGTTTAACTAATCCATCTAATGTATGATTTTGGTCAGGATCTGACATAGCGGGGTTTTCTCCCATTATGTACATACCTTTTATATTATTTTTAATAACTTCATCAAGAATTTCTACTACAGTTAGACCTTTCTTCTTATCTAATGTTTTTCCCCAAAACTTTTCCATTTTAGAATAAATTTCTTCATTTTCCACAGAGTTATAATCTGGATACATCATTGGAATCAATCCTGCATCAGAGGCGCCTTGAACATTATTTTGCCCTCTTAAAGGGTGTAAACCTGTCCCAGGACGACCAATTTGACCAGTGATCAAAGAAAGAGTTATTAAACATCTAGCATTATCAGTTCCGTGAACATGCTGAGAAATTCCCATTCCCCAAAATATTATTGATTTTTCGGAATTTGCATATACCCTTGCAACTTTTCTAAGAACAGAAGCCTCTATTCCACATTTTTTAGACATTTCTTCAGGAGAGAACCCCTCTATAGACTTCTTTAATTCTTCAAAACCATTTGTCATAGATTGGACATATTGCTTATCATATAGCTCTTCTTCAATAATTGTATAAATTAAGGCATTAAGCATTGCGACATCCATGCCTGGTTTAAATTCCAAATGCTCCCAAACATGGCGTGACATATCATTCTTTCTTGGGTCCATAATAATAACTTTTGTGCCTTTTTTGGCCGCCTGTTTTATATAGGTTGCAGCAACTGGGTGATTTGTAGTTGGTCTAGCACCTATGACAATAGCACAATCTGAATCTTCTGTAGCAGTAAATGGAGCTGAAACAGCACCTGATCCAACACATTCCAGTAAAGCAGCTACAGAAGATGCATGACACAATCTAGTGCAATGATCAACATTATTAGTGGCAAAGGCTGTCCTTATTAATTTTTGAAATAAATAAGCTTCTTCGTTAGAGCCTTTTGCTGATCCAAAACCACACAAAGCAGATGAACCATTATCATTTAAAATATTTTTAAATCCTTTGGCAGATAATTCTATAGCTTCGTCCCATGATGCTTCTCTATAATAATCTTCAATCCTTCTATCTTTCTTATCTAGAATGTACCTATCTTTAGGAACATCATCTCTTCTAATTAAAGGCTTTAATAATCTTTTATCATTATGAACATAATCAAAGCCAAACCGCCCCTTAACGCATAACCTCTGATTATTTGCTGGTCCATTTCTTCCATCCACATGTAAGATTTTATTATCTTTAACATGCACTTCAGTCTGACAACCAACCCCACAGAATGGGCACAATGAATCTATACTTTTATCACTGTAATTAACTCTCTTGCCATCTTCATTAACTAATGATTTTTCTATTAATGCTCCTGTTGGACAAACTTGAACGCACTCTCCACAGGCAACACAACTTGAATCTCCCATACCATCATCAAAATCAAAAGTAATTTTTGATTTATGACCTCTATAAGACATTCCTATTACATCATTAACCTGGACTTCTCTACAGGCTCTTACGCACAAGTTACAATTAATACATGCATCTAGGTTTACATGCATAGCTTTATGCGTAATATCTCTTTTTACATCTTTAATTTTAGGATACTGACTTGTATTTATATCCATTTTATCTACCCAATTCCAAAACTTTGATTCTGGATCTGGATGATTTTCTCTACAAGGCTGGTCAGCGGAAAGAAGTTCAAATACTGACTTTCTCGCAGAAACAGATCTAGCAGAATCTGTATTAATTTTCATTCCTTCAGAAGGTTTCCTTATACATGATGCGGCCAGAACTCTTTCACCCTCTATTTCGACCATACATGCTCTGCAATTTCCATCTGATCTATAACCAGGCTCATCAGCATGACATAAATGTGGAATATTTATATTTTCACGTTTAGAGACTTCCCATATAGTTTCACTACTACTAGCCTCTACTCCTTTTCCATTGATATAAAATTTAATTTTATCTTTACTCATAATAATACTATATACTATTTATCTTTTCTGGAAAATATTTTAAAACACAAGTAAGTGGATTAGCTGCTGCCTGACCAAGACCACATATAGAAGCATCAGTCATTACATTTCCAACTTCTTCAAGTATATTAATATCCCATTCTTTTTCTTTCATTAATTTAACGGCCATTGTTGTTCCATTTCTACAAGGAGTACATTGCCCACAACTCTCATCTTCAAAAAATTTCATTAAATTTAAAGCTACATCTTTAATATCAACCTTATCTGAAATAATTACTATAGCTGCTGAACCTATAAAACATCCATAATCTTGAAGTGTATCAAAATCTAGAGGAATATTAGATAAGCTTGCAGGAAGTATTCCTCCCGACGCACCTCCAGGAAGATAAGCAATAAATTTATGACCATCCAGCATACCACCACAATATTCATTAATTAAATCTGATGCTGAAATACCTGCTGGTGCTAACTTTACACCTGGGTTTTTAACAAAACCTGAAACGGAGAAAGACCTTAAACCAGTTCTATTATTTCTTCCAAATGATAAAAACCATTTAGAACCTTTTTCAAAAATTTCTCTAATCCAATATACTGTTTCAACATTATGTACCAAAGTAGGAAGACCATATACTCCATTTTGTGCCACATATGGTGGTCTATGTCTTGGAATACCTCTTTTACCTTCAACAGATTCAATTAAAGCAGACTCTTCACCACATATGTAAGCTCCAGCTCCTCTTCTTACCTCAATAAAATCTTCTTTTATAAAACCTTTTTCAATTAACTTTTTTACTTCTTTTCTTAATATTTTAATTATTCCTGGATATTCATCTCTCATGTAAATAAAACATTTTTCAGCTTCGACTATATGAGCTGCAATTAAAGTACCTTCTAAGAATCTATGAGGGTCAGTATCTAAATAATATTTATCTTTAAATGTTCCTACTTCACCCTCATCTCCATTTATACACATCATTCTGGGACCTTTATTTGCTCTTACAAACTCCCATTTTTTTGATGCTGGGAAACCTGCACCGCCCAAACCTCTTAAGTTTGATTCTGAAATAACCTTACTTATTTCCTCATAAGTTACTTCTTTTAATTTTAACTTTTTAAATAATGAATAACCCCCATCTTTAATATAGTTGTCCAGATCAATAAATTTACTCATAACCGGATTAAATGATTTATTAGAAATTACCTTGTCTACTTTATCAAGAGTTGCATTATCCACATGATTATGTTCTACCTCCAATGCAGGAGCATAATCACATTTACCCATGCATGGAGCTTTTAAAACTCTTACTTTACCCTTATATTTTTTCGATAAATCTTCATATAAGTTTTCACTTCCAAATAAACTACAAGTTAAACTTTCACAAACTCTTATGGTAACATCAGGAAGCTTATCCTCATTATCATCAACTATGGTAAAATGCGCATAAAAAGATGCAACTTCATATACTTCAGCCATAGAAAGTTTCATTACATCAGCTAAAGCTCTTAAATGTCTAGAATATAAGAATTTAAATGTATCTTGCAGTATATGAAGATATTCAATTAAGTGGTCTCTTCTAATCTCATCTAAAGGTAAAATCTTTTTAACTTGTTCCAAAGAAAGTGTGTCCACTTGTCTACCCTTGTCAAAAGCAAACTTCTTTCTTCTACCATCACCAGGTTTAAAATTTTTATTCATTATAACTCTAATTTGTTGAATTCTTAATTAATTAATAAAGTATCATCTATAACTGCACCATCAAAATTTGCACCTGTTAGAATTGCATTTTGCATATTAGCACCTTTTAAGTTAGCACCACTTAAATTAACATTTTTCATATATGCTCCTTCAAAATTTACACCTGCTAAATTAGCGTTACTAAAATTTGCTCCTTTTAAATTTACTCTAACTAAAACTGATGGAAGATTATATTTTTCTTTCTTAGCAATACTTAAATCTGCTCCAGAAAAGTTTGCTCCAGATAAATTAGACTGTTCTAAGTCTATACCCTTTAAATTTAAATTGCTAAAATCAGCATCTACTAAATCACAATTTTGACATTTAAGGTAATTCTTTGCTTTATTATAATCTTCATTATTAAAAGCTAAAACATTGGAACATAAAATAATTAAAAAAATTATTGCAAACTGTAAAACAGAAATATTTCTCATAGCACCCCTTAACACTTTTAAAATCTATATTAATATAATATATTATAAAACTAAATAAATATAATTGCATATATTTATAATATTTTTTAAAGGATATAAAATTGTGAGTAATATTTTAATAATGACAATATCTATTATTTTTTTAAGTAATTTCTGTTTGGCAGATGATACAGCTTCTAAAGATGGTAAAGAATGGAAAGAATTAAATTTTGGTTTAATAGAAGCATCAAGAAAAGGACAAGTAGACAAAGTAAAGTTACTTCTTAACAAAGGCGCAGTTATTTCAACTAGAAATCGTTTTGGTAATACTGCTCTTCACTATGCCGCAAGAAATAATCATATGAATGTTCTTAAAATTTTATTAGATTCAGGTGCAGATTATGATTTACCTAATTTATCTCAAAGAACACCTTTCTTGGAAGCATTAATTAACGGAAACAAAGAAATAGCAAATTTCTTATTAGACTTAGGAGCTAATGTAAAAGTTCAAGATAACGATGATATGACCGCAGTTACAGCAGCATCATATAACGGACTACACGAAATTTGTAAAAAAATTATTGAACTTGGTGCGAAAGCTTCTGTAATTGATAACTCTGGTAAATCTGCTATACACTATGCAGCAGGAAATGGCTATTTACAGACTATTCAAGTCCTTGTTGATGCAGGAATAGAAATCAACACTTTAGATACAAATAAAGTATCTCCATTAATGTGGGCGAGTGCATATGGTCATAATGATGTTGTTTTATACTTATTATCTTTAAATGCAAAAAAAGACTATAGAGACAAGTCCGGTAAAACTGCTGCTGAATATGCAATAAATGCTGGTTATGAAGAAATTTATAGTATTTTAATTAAATAATATTGTTACATACCTGCTAGATAAGAGGCTAGAGCCTCTAAATCTTCATCTTTAAAAGAAGCAAATAAAGATGATTTTGCAGGAGCATTATTTCTAATTTTAGCTTTATAATCTTGCATGGTTTTTTTTAGATAAATAAAACTTTGATTAGAAACTCTTGGTATTTGGCTGTCTCCCTCAAAACTTCCTCTATGACACTGCACGCATTGTCCTGCAGCTATAGCACTTTCTGCTTTAGATATAAGAGAGGTCTCTGTTCTATATTCTGTATTTGGCCATGTTTGTTCAGAAAAATATTGAGCAAATCTTTTCATTTGCCCTTTATCATAACTTGCAGCAATATCATTCATCACTTCATTAAACCTTAGGCCTGAAGATAAATCTTTCAACTGAATATAAAGATAATAAAAATGTTGCCCTGCTAGTATGGGAACTGTTCCATCGATTGGTTGTGCTCCTTTTAAACCATGACAAGATTCACAAAACTCTATATCATCAGAAATATCACTAAAATCATCGGCATATAAGTTTGAGAAATTATGCAAAAATATTAAAAATACTAATATGGCTTTTAAATTCATAAATCTAACCAAAATAAAACTAAAAAAAGGGTGGCATTAAATCAACGCCACCCTTAAATAGTTATTAACTTTAAGTATTAGTCAACTGTAAACGCTATTATGTTATTTCCGCGTTTATAATTTAACTGAACATTTCCTCCAGCTGCAACAACTATATACTGTTTACCATTAACGGTATAAGAGCTTGGAGGTGCATTTACACCTGCGCCAGCTTGAAATGACCATAACTCAGTACCATTTGCAGCATCATAAGCAGCAAATGTTCCATTCCCTTGACCAGTAAATACTAATCCACCTGCAGTAGCTAATATTCCACCAATCATAGGTTGTTGAGTTTTAACTTTCCATTGAATATTTCCTGTATGATAGTTTACAGCAGTAATATTTCCCCACTGTTCTTCATCAGCAATAACCTTAAAGG
>Ga0315326_10000724_pt1 | contig 16380 bp, 15 predicted proteins | sample M180m32315metaG_FD_203457 | JGI IMG/M metagenome (GOLD analysis project Ga0315326, IMG submission 203457) | Ammonia-oxidizing marine archaeal communities from Monterey Bay, California, United States - M1 80m 32315 | ecosystem: Environmental > Aquatic > Marine > Coastal | place: USA: California... | reverse complement strand
ATCGGGTAGCCAGGATCAAATAAAGAAGATGGTTTCCAAAGTGAAGAGGACTAATTTTACAAGGAAACTTACTCAGATATCTGAGGGAGGAAAAGTAAATATTTGGATACAAACTATAAAAATAGGAGACATAATTTTTCAAGGTTTACCTTTAGAGCCATTTATGGAATTTAGTCACAAAATTAAATCTTTGAATCCAGATAAAAAAATATTTTGGTCAGGATATACAAATGGTTGGCTTGGGTATCTTCCTACTGCAAAGGCTTATGAAGAGGGAGGATATGAAACAAGAAACACTCCCTTGAGTCCTGAATCTGAAGAATTAATCCTTGATATTTGTGATTCAGAGATAAAAAAATTCGATTGAAAATATCTTATTAAGGAGAAAATATGATAAAAGTAGGAACATCTAGAGTAGACATAACACCACCCATTGGAATGCCACATGCAAACTGGGGTTCTTCTGTTCATCAGGTGGCAGAAGGAATAGATATGCCTATGTATTGTTATGCTATGTATTTAGAAAGCGAATCATCTGAAAATAAAGTGGTTATACTTGATTTCGACTTATGCAGTATGAGCGAAGAAATTGATGGTATGGTCAGAGACGCAGTGATATCTTCTTTAGACATTACGAGAGAGAATATTAGAGTATGTTTGAGTCACACTCACGCAGGGCCCCCATATGGAAAAGATAATTTAAATGGCGCTGGTTGGATTACTGAAGGAGTTGATCTCATTAACCCATATTACGACTCATTCCCTGAAAAGATATCTAAAGCAGTAGATGAAGCTATAAATTCAGTAGTAGATTGCAACGTTTCATATGGTAATGGCAGGTCGGATATCAACATTAATAGGAGACCTGCTGACAAGAGCGGAACTCTTTTTACTGGAAGGAATTGGGATGGGCCCGTAGACCACTCAGTAGATGTAATAGGTTTTGACGATGAAAATGGTACTCCAGTAGCAACAATAGTAGGATATGCGTGTCATCCACACATATTAGGTCCAGAAAATAGATTATTATCACCAGACTACCCAGGACATATGAGAAAAACTGTAGAAGAAGTGATTGGCGGAAGGTGCCTGTTCTTTCAAGGTTATGCTGGAAATCAAGGTCCAATTCATACTTTTGTAGGTGAAGTTGAAGCAGCTAGAAAGGCAGGAAAGATACTTGGTCTTGAAGCTTCTAAGGTAAGAATGTCTATGGATCCGTTTGAAAGAGAAGAAAAATTAGTCGAAATTATTCCTGCAGGAGCAGATTTAGGAATATATGAAGATGTTCCGGTTAATACTCCTAATGATGATTTGGTTATTAGCAATACTTATATCGATCTTCCTACTTTAGATTTTCCTTCATATGAAGAAGCTTCTGAAGTTTATGAACTTGCATTAGAGGAATTAAAAAAAGCTAGAGAATCAGGCAACCAAGAAGAGATAAAAAAGATGGTTTCAAATGCAAAAAGAGCTAATTTTACAAGAAGAAACTCTTTAAGATCAAAAGATGGAAAAGTAAATATTTGGATACAAACTATAAAGATAGGCGATATAGTGCTTCAAGGCATCCCTTTAGAGCCTTTTATAGAATATGGAAATAAAATAAAATCCTTAAATCCTAATAAGAAAATAGTTTTATCAGGTTATACAAATGGAATACATGGTTATCTTCCAACTGCAATTGCATATGAAGAGGGAGGATATGAGACAAGAAACACACCTTTGAGTCCTGAATCAGAAGAATTAATAACTCAAATATGCGATGCAGAAATTAAGAATATAGATTATTAGATTTCCCGATTCTTCTTTGACTTAGACTTCTTTGGTTTTTCTATTGTTATTTTAGGCATATTATTTCTGTAAAATCTTAATCCAAATAGTGCAGATATAGCTATTGATAAAAGGGTTATAAGAAAACTATTAATGGAAACATCTAAAATAAATCTAGTAAAAATAGTAAAAATAACATTCATTATAAAAGTTCCAATAATTGCTATTGCTATTGCTGTTAATAATATTGGGTTCATTCTTCTTTCTTAGTTTTTCTATCTTTTAAGTCTTGTTTTATAACGAAAATAACTATTCCTAATCCAACAACAAATGCCACATAAATTCCAATATATTGAGCCAATATTGTTAGTGCAACTATTCCAACAATAAATAATGCAGCGAATCTAATTATTTTCATAATTTCATTTTCATAATTTCATTTTAATAAGATTTAGCTTATCAGACAAAAATAGAAGAGCCCCGATAGTCGGGGCTCTTCATATTCAGTGTCTTAATTAAAAGACCTAGTAGTTAGTTACTTAACGTATACTGCACCAGCACCGTTGTAACCGCTAGGAACCTTTATAAACTGAGGAGCAGAAGTGTTTGCATAGTGAGAAATCCAACCATCCCATGTTATGCCACTCTGTCCAACAACACCCTTAGGTATCATGTATATTCCACCATATTGCTGCCAGAACATACTGTAGTCAACACCCATTAAGTGCATCTCACCTCTTTTAGCAGGATCTTTTTCAGGTAGGATTTGGAACAACCAGTACGCTTGTGCTGGTGATTCGAATCCAGGACCCCATCCTGGCCTTGAAGATGAAGAGTCAACTGTAGGTAGAGGCCAGTCAAGAGGGTAAGAGTTCGAGTGAACGTCACCATTCTTTAATACTGGTAGCAATTGCTCTCTCCTTCTCATTCGAGGGCTAATTACTCCACCGTAGTCTTCTTCTAAACCACTAATTGTTAATCCAAGTTGTGTCCAGCTAGACATAACTGTGTCAGCAACTTCTAGTGATACTTCACCAGTTTCTGCTACATAACTCTGAAGAACTAGTTCGTCTCCAAAGCTAGATCTTTTACCGCTTGAGTCTGCAGGATATCCTGCTTTATCAAGTAGCTCTCCAGCTAGTGCCATGTCTCCACCACCACCTGGTAATTCCCAAGGAATACCACCGGTGCCAAGTACAGTTTCTGTACCTGTACATGTGTGCTTTGTAGGAGCTTTAGTTACACCAGTACCAGTACCGATGTCACCAACATCCCAACAACCTGTTTCTCTGCTTGCATCCCAACCTGGGTATTCAGGCCCCATATACTCTGAGTATATTGGAAGTCCAAGGTCGTTTAGCAAGTTTTTGTTAATTGCATTTCTATCGATTGCCATACTAAGAGCAAGCCTAACAAGTCTTGCTTGTTCCATGTCAGTCATACCTGCAGGGTTGTCAGTATCTGTGTAGACAACCTTATCTGGGTATATATCTTGCCATGGGTCTCCTATCCAAGGATAGTCTTTAGCATAAGAAGGTGCATCCCAAGGGTTCAAAGCCTCCCCTGTTCGTGAATGAACTTCTTCCCATAGGTTACCAGCCCAAATAATTGACTGGTTAACGTATGAACCTGGCATTGTTTCTACGAAATCAAGACCTTTGTCCAAAAGAGTTGGAACCATCTTGAAGTCCATGTCGGCAATGTCAACGCTTCCATTATCTAGCATTGCAATTCTAGTCTGTACTTCTGGAACTTGAATCTGAGTCATAGAGTCTATAGTTCCTGCGTTACCAGCCCAGTGTTTGTCACCGGCCTTGTGAATAGTACATCTGTCACCAGCTATACATGCTCCTTGAATGTAAGGACCAGTACCTACGTGGTGAGACTTAGACCATTCGTATCCCATTTTATCGAAAGACTTCTGAGATTGAGGAGCCATTCTGGCACTCAAACAACCGAAGTCAGAGATTGGGAAACAGAAGTAAAGTGGTGATACCAATTCCCATTTTAGTGTGTGAGAGTCAACAACTTCACATTTACCAAATACAGCAGCATAGTCACCACCGTTAGGGTCAGTACTCTCCGCGTTTACTGATGGGTTAGCATTGTTAAAGTACCAACATACATCATTCGCATCGAATTCACCGAAGTCTACTGATTCAAATCCCTTTGGAGAGTTGAAGTCAATACCCTTCTTTATTTTAATATTTAAGTATTTACCATCTGCGCTTACATCCCAGCTGTCTGCTGTGTAAGGTTCCATAGGAGTACCATTTTTATATATGAAAAGTGGTTCTTCTACACCCTGCATGTCTATAACTGCAGATGTTCTGTAAGGTCCTTGCCATCGAAGTCCGAATACACCCTCAATCTTCTTTTTACCCCAAACAAGATCAACGGTTTCTTCCACAGGAGCCGTAACTATTACTTCTACTTCTTTAGTTACAACTTTTTCCTTGATTACTTCTTTCTCAACAACCTCAGTTTCTTTTACAATCTTCTCCACTGGTACTTCTTTAATTACTTCTTTCTCAACTATAACTTCAACAGTTTCAGTTGATCCACAAGCAATTATCAAAGACATAAGCGAAGCGATTACGATAAAAGAAATTGAATTTCTTTTAGAGAACATTTCTCCTCCATCTTTTAGTTTATTATTTGGCAATTTGCAGATGCAAACCGCCTTTCGACTCTGAAAGGAGTAAGTTTACTATCATTCTAAGATTAGATCAAAATTTGTTGCAGAAATGTTAAATCTTATTAATTATATATATTTTTACCAGCTTGGAGACTTCTCAGATTGATCAGTATTGGTTAACCTTTTTTGGCCTGACCCATCAGATGGAGTCATGCTATATATATCTGTATCTCCATCAGAATCTGATACAAAAATTATTTTTCCATCTTTCCAGATAGGAGAACTTTCAGTGCTCATGTTGTCTGTTAATCTAATCGGCTTCTCATTTAATGAAATATCTGCTACAAAAATTTCAGGATTTTCTTCTCTTTCAGATATGAATACAATCCTTTTTCCATCTGGAGACCAGTCATAATCGTAATCATTACTACTACTAGCAGTGATGTTTGTTTCTTCCTTGGAATTAGCATCAATTACCCAAATATCTATGTAATCACTTCCTTTTGTTGAGAGAAATGCTATATTTTTACCGTCTGGCGACCACATGGGATCATGATCTTCAAAATTTTCAGTTAATCTGACTTCATCAACACCTTGTGGATTTTTTTTGAATATTCCAACTCTTTTGTCTCCGTCATCTAGAATCTGATCAGTTTTGATTACTGAATATACTATCCATTCTCCGTCTGGCGACCAGTTGCCCAGTTTTTCGATTGCAGTATTATTAGTGACTTCATTAATTGATCCGTCTGAAACACTATAAACGTTAATATCATGCTGACCATCTGAATTTTTTCCTTTATAAGCAATTTTTGTAGAATCTGGTGACCAGAAGAAATCTTCTACGTCTTCATCTTTCTCGCTTACTAATTTTCTTTGATTTCCTTCAAAATCCATCAACCAAAGTTCTCTAATAGAATTTTTTGATGATATAAAAGAAATGCTATTCCCATCAGGAGAAAGTTTGGGGCTATTTTCTTGTTTTGAGCTATTTGTAAGCCTTAAATGATTATTTCCGTTCTTATCCATAGAATAAATTTCTGGATTACCGTCCTTCTCAGAAATATAAAGAATTGATGATCCAGATAGCCCCGAAGACTGGCAAGCAATAAGAAATAAGCTGAAAATTGCAATCAACAATTTATATCTTATTATTAAGGCTAAGTTGTTATTCATATCAATTTTTAGATAATTATTGTATTAAAAGTTATCCTAGCAGTGATGAAAAACAATTAAAATGAATTTTGAGTATCTTTTTTTTGAATAATGCCAAGTAGAACATCAAAAATGAACAAAGATCCTTTATCTGAAGGCAAGAGATCTGTTTCAGAATCTCTGAAAAACCCTTCTAGCATAGAGAAAATTGTAGTTAGTGATAGTAGTAATAATTCAAATTCTATAAATGAATTATTAAATACAGCTAGAAAGTTTAATATTCCTATTGAAATTGTAAGTGAATCTGATCTAAATAAAATTAGCCACACAGGGAAGCATCAAGGAATATTGGCTTATCTAGTTTCTGATGGATATTTCCCTGAAAAAACTTTTTGGGGCATTTTAAGTAGAGATATTCCGCGAATAAGATTGCTTATCCTTGATGGGATACAAGATCCTCATAACTTTGGGGCAATTTCAAGATCTGCTCTTGCTTTTGGAATAGATTATATAGTTATACCAAAGAAGAGATCTGTAGGGATTACTTCAGGTTCAATTAGAGCATCATCAGGTGCTATTCACAGCCTAAATATAATCAGAGTCACAAACATCTCAAATTTTATAAATAAATTGAAAAAATTTGATTTTTGGACAGTTGGTTTAAAGTCTGGATCAGGTAAATCCATTAAGGATCACAAATTCTCTAAAAGAGTTGGGATTATAATTGGGTCAGAGCATGATGGAATATCTAAGAAAGTTGAGTCTCAGATTGATATATTTACTGAAATTACTATAGAGAAAGACAAAATAGAATCCTTAAATGCTTCTGTTGCTGCCTCAATAGTAATGTTTGAATTATTCAATTCGAAATAATTATATTTTTGATAATTCTTCTACTATATTAATTAGTGGCTTGTCGTTATAAAAATTATTAATATTTTCGGCAACAATTTTCATTCTTCTAGAAATTGTTCCGTATGTAGACCCGCAGATATGCGGAGTTAGAATTACATTTTTTAATTCATTGAAAGGATATTCTGACGGTTTTGGGTTATCTGATGCTCCCTTAGGGTATGTATACCAAGTATCAAGGCAAGCTCCAGCAATCCTATTAGATTTTAATGCATTATAGAGATGCTCTTCTTTGATTATAGGCCCTCTAGCAGGATTTATTATGAATGCATCATTTTTCATAGAGTAGATCTCTTTATCTCCTATCATGCCTTTCGTCGATTCAATATACGGCACACACACAACTACAAAATCAGAAATTGAAATTAATTTTGTCATTTCATCTGATTTTACGACCTCTTTTATGCTTAATTTTTTAATAACTTCTTTGTCAACGTCAAATTCTTCTACGGCATAGTTATTCATGCCGAAGGCATTTGTCATTTCAAGAACTTTTTTCCCTATCCTCCCAAGGCCTATTACAGTTACATTTCTTCCAGTTAATTCTTTAAAAGGCCCAAATCTGGCTGGCCAATAGTCCCAGTTATTTTCGATGAAAGTGTTATGAGAATTAATTAATTCTCTATCTAGTGCAATCATTGACATTAGAACATACTCCGCTATTCCAACTTCATGTTCATAACTATTAGTGACAACACACCCTTCTGGTACAGCCTCAGAAGAAATTTTATCCCAACCGGCGCCAGGCATAAAAATTGCTTCCAAATTTTTAGCTTCATTTTTCCAAGAAATATCCATAGATGTTGAAACTAAAATATTAAAATCTGGCAGAAGTTTTCTTATGTCTTCTTTTTTAGAAGAATCGATTACATGCCATTCAATAGGGACATTTGTGTTTGATTTTAAGTCATCAATAGAAAGGCTTAAGAATTTACTATTTAGAACTAATGCTTTAAGCTTCTTGCTCATATTTCACCTCGTTAATTCAATCTTCTAGCAGAAAAGTTTTTAATGCAATATTATTTATATAAATTAGTTTGATTTTGGTATAAATTTATTCTGGAGATAATATGACAAAAGATAATAGGAAAGTTGCAATAGTTACTGGAGGAGGATCTGGCATTGGAAAAGCATCTGCAATAGCTCTTTTAAACGATGGTTATTCGGTAGTAATTTCAGGAAGAAGAGAAGATCCTCTTATCCAAACAGTAAAAGAGAACGGCAATAATTCAAAAATCTTGGGAGTCACCTGTGATGTAGGAAATCCTGAATCTGTAAAGAATCTTTTTCAAAAAACTATCAGTGAATTTGGAAGACTAGATGTTCTTTTTAATAATGCTGGAGGTGGAGCTCCCAAAAAACTCATTGAAGATCTGACCTATGACGATTGGCAAAACGTAGTTGATGCAAATTTAACCGGAACTTTCTTGTGCTCTCAAGAGGCAATAAAGATTATGAAAAATCAGAATCCTATGGGAGGCAGAATAATTAATAATGGCTCAATTTCTGCATATGCGCCTAGACCAGATTCTGCTCCTTACACAGCCACTAAACATGGCGTTAGCGGATTAACAAAATCTATTTCTTTAGACGGAAGAAAATATAATATTGCATGTAGCCAAATAGATATTGGTAATGCTGCTACAGATATGACAGAAAGAATGAAGAATGGCGTACCTCAAGCTAATGGATCAACGGTTGTAGAGCCTACTTTTGACGTAAATCACGTTGCAGAAGTTGTTGTAAACATTTCTAATTTTCCGTTAGAAACTAATGTTCAATTTATTACAATAATGGCCACCAAAATGCCTTTTATTGGAAGAGGTTAATATGAAAATTGGTTTAACATGTTTTATGCATGAGTCAAATAATTTTATAAAGAAAACTACACCATTAGAAAATTTTAAGGACCCTTCTTTTGGTGATTTTTTGCACGGAGATCACATAGTTGATCATTTTAGAGACGGAAATCATGAACTGAGTGGTTCTATTGATGAGATAGAGAAGCAGGGCAATACTTTTATTCCAAAATTTTGCGGCATAGCAACACCTTCTGGAACTGTCGAAAAGTCTGCTTTTGATTACATTGTAAATAGAATAGTGGATGAAATAAATAGAGATGAAATGGATGGCTTAATAATTAATCTTCATGGAGCTACGGTATCAGAAGAATATCTTGATGTAGATGGAGAAGTTTTATTTAGATTAAGAAATAAGATGGGGTCTGAATTTCCAATAATTTGTACTTTAGATAAACATGCAAATATTTCTACTAAGATGTTTGAAAATGCAGATATATTGGTTGTGTTTAGGACATGCCCTCATTTGGATACATATGATAGAGGTGTGGAGGCTGCAAAATTAATGGACCAGATGTTAAAAAATGAATTAAAACCAACTGGCACATTTATTGCCCCTCCTATGATGATTAATATGACCAAGCAAAATACGTTTGAAGAGCCTGTATCTAAAATAATAGAAGATATGGAATCTTTATTTGATGACCCTTTAGTATCATCTGCAAGTTTTGCTTTAGGCTTTCCATTTGCCGATGTTCCTGAACTTGGTGCTTCTTTCATTGTTTATACAAATGATAATGCCGGGCTTTCTAGAGAAAAATGTGAATGGGTTTCTTCTAGAGCTTGGGAAAATAGGGAAAAATACAATTTAGATGCATATGAAGTAGAAGATGCTGTGAGAATAGCTAAAGAATCTAAAGAATTTCCAGTTGTTCTTAATGATGTTGGAGATAATGTAGGTGGAGGTAGTTCGGCAGATTCAACTTTTCTTTTGCATGAAATAGTTCGGCAGAATGTAGAAAATTACTGCACTGTATTTTTTGATCCAGAGTCAGTTTCTAAGTGTATTGAGTCTGGAATAGGCTCAGATATCAGCCTAAGAATTGGCGGTAAAGTTGATGATCAGCATGGTGCGCCTGTTGAATTAGAGGGTAAAGTAATAAATATAACTGATGGTACATGGGAAGATAGCGAGATAAGACATGGCGGCTATACAAAATACAATCAAGGGCCAACAGTATTATTTGAAACACAAAATGAAGGCTCAATTATTTTAACTTCGCTAAGACAGCCTCCGCAAAGCATAGGTCAAATTACTCATATCGGAATAGATCCGTCTAATAAGAAACTGATTACCACAAGGGGAGTTATACTTCCTAGGCCAGCTTATGATCCTTTTGCTGCTAAAACATTTTTAGTAAACACGAAAGGCACAACAACTGCAGACTTGAAAAATTTAAGCTTCAAAAATATAAAAAGAGACCTTTATCCTTTGGGAGACCCTTCATTTAATCCAGAATCAAATGAAGTTTAAACATTATAAAAATTAGAACCATTATTAAAGAAAAAATCTTCTTTTTCAGAAGGAGAAAAATTATTGGTTAAATTTTTTGCTAAATTTAAAACATATTGATAAGAATTCTTAGTTAAACATACAGGCCAATTACTTCCGTACATTATTCTTTTTTTTCCAAAAGAATTAGTGATATGAGAAGAATACAAATGTATATCATTTAAGTCCTGATCATCATTCGTTTCTTCAATAATTCCAGAAATTTTACAGTGCAGATTATTTATTTTTGAAAGTTCATAGATGTCGCTTGCCCATGGTTCAAATTTATTTATTGATATTTCTGGCTTAGCAATATGATCGATTACACCAGTAAGGCTAGGTATTTTTTCATACACTTGTTTTATATATTTTAAATGATTAGGTCTCACTAAAAAATCAAAATTGACCTTTCTTTCTGAAAGAATTTTTAACCCATTTAAGACATCAGTGTCCATAATCCATCCCTCATCTTTTTCGTCATGCCAAACATGCCTTATCCCAACAAATTTTTCATTTTTCTGGAATCTATCTAACTTGTACTCAATTTCCGGACTTTTAAGGTCAATCCACCCAACAACTCCTTTAATTATCGAAGATTTGTTAGCTATATCAAGTAGCCAATCAGCTTCATCTTCAGATTGATGAGCTTGAACACAAACAGTACCCTGAACTTCACATTTTTCAGTTTCCTCTAATAAGTCCTCGTGAAGAAAATTCTTATCAATTTTTTCAGATTCAATAACTGGCAAATCTTTAATCCAATCATAAGATCTTAAGGAAAGGTCCCATAAGTGATGATGTGTATCAAGAATTTTCATTATTAATTTTTACGTAACCTATTTCTGGATAAGGCCTTACTGGATTTGGAAAAGCAGCATCTGAATACCAAAGATTCCCATCAATTATAGAAAGTCCATGAGGGTCTGGTCCATCTTTTGGCACATTAATTTGTTCTAGTTTTTCACCTGTGAATTTATTGTATTTTACAATATTTCTATCGACCCTATCTGAGCACCAGATTGATTCTCCTTCTATAGCGAGACCATGAGGAGATTGGTCTATATTAAATTTAAACAATTCTTTGAATGAGTCAGGATCTACCAAAATTAAAGCTGTAGGGTTAAAAGCAGTAACCCATAATTTATCTTGATCCCACTCAAGTCCGTGAATGCCTCCTCCATCAGGAGTAGGAAATCTAGAAACTATTTCCCCGGAATCTAGATTAACTTTTAAAATCCAATTCATGTGTGTATCTGTCCCTCTAAATGTACGTGCATTGGTGCGACCATTTGAGCCAAGCCACATAAAGCCACCACCAACAGTAATACCAGAGCCATTTTCACAAATTGTTGGGATATTTTTTTTGATTACCCCTTTATGGTCGAGAATAAAAACATTGTCAGTTTTTTGATCTATAACGAAAAGATCATTATTAAACCATTGCAAGCCGTTTGGCATATCAATATTGCACTCGAAAGCTGGTATAAAGTTTGCTAAGTTATTCATTTTTATATTTTTTGTATGCTTAAATACTGTAATCTAATATATAAATTGATTTATAATCAACAATATTATTTATTTATATTTTCATCAAATAAGTCTTAAGGACTTGGAGTTATTATGTCAGAATCAGAATCAGAATCAGAATCTCAAATAAAAAAAGAAAGAGTAATGGTGTTTATAGACGGTAGTAATCTATATCATGTGTTAAATCAGCATTTCTCAAGGTATGATATTAAATTCGGAAAATTTGCTGAGAAATTAGCAGGTGATAGAGAGTTAGTAAGAACATATTACTACAACATCAAACAAGAAAATGGAAAAGGTGCAGAAGAGCAGGAAAAATTCCTTTCCGCTTTATATGAAATTCCTTACCTGGAAGTTAAATTAGGTATAGTTAAACAGCGAGGGGATGCGATGGTAGAAAAAGGTGTAGATATGATGATAGGTGTGGATATATTGAAGAATGCCTATGAAGATCTTTATGATTCAGCTATTTTGGTAAGTGGGGATGGAGATTTTTATCCAGCACTACAAGCTGCAAAGGATCAAGGTCGGCATGTAGAAATTGCAGCGTTTGATACAAATATTTCACCTGAAACTGCTAGAATTGCAGACTTGCATATTAAATTAAACAAGACTTTTTTTTCTAGCTTATGGATGACTAAGTCAGATGTTAAGAAAGCATCAAGATCATATAACAAAGAAGAGGTTACTGATGAATTGTCTTCTCCAGAAGGAGAAAATAAAAAACCTAAGAGAAAGAAGCCATTAAAAGCGTCAACAACTAGAAAAAGTAGTTATAAACCGCGAAGTAAGCAGTCATTTAATAGAAGTAAAGTAGAATCAAATTCAAAAAGAACTGAAATGTCGCCTTCTACTGAACCTCCGAAACTAAATGACTCTAAGAGCTCGTCAGCAAAAAAGAAAGGTTGGATTAAGAAGCTGGTTGGAGGCAACTAACCAGTAACTGCACCTTTTGAGGCAGGTTGGACAAGTTTAGTGTATTTACCAAGAACTCCGGTTTTATATAATGGAACATGCTTATCTAACTTACTCAATCTCTCTTTAATTTCTTTTTCAGGCACTCTTAAATTTAATTCAAAAGACTCTAAATCAATTTCTATTTTGTCTCCATTCTCTACTGCAGCAATAGGTCCTCCAACTGCAGCTTCAGGACCAACATGACCAATCATTGGTCCATGTGATGCTCCAGAAAACCTCCCGTCTGTCATTAAAAATACTTTATCGCCTAGACCTTGCCCCACAATGGCACTAGTAATTGAGAGCATCTCTCTCATTCCTGGCCCACCTTTGGGTCCTTCATATCTAATTACTACGAAATCACCTTGCTTAATTTCATGTTTTTTTAAAGATTCCATGCACTCTTCTTCTTGATTAAAGACTTTTGCTGGCCCAGACCATGATTTTCCATAGTTATGTCCTGCAACTTTAAGTACAGCCCCTTCAGGAGCTAGATTTCCATGTAATATAACTAATCCTCCAGTATTACTGATAGGGTTATCTGGCAATCTTACTACGTCATCTTCAGTGCCATTATCTTCAATTTCTGCAAGATTTTCCTCTACAGTCTTTCCAGTAACTGTCATACAATCTCCATGAATAAGACCAAGTTTGAATAGCCTTTTCATTACTAATGGAACACCACCAACATTATCTAGATCATACATAATATATTTTCCGCCTGGCTTCATATCTGCTAGATGCGGAGTTCTCATTGATATATCGTGTATGTCTTCTAAAGACAGACCTACCCCCATCTCATGAGCTATTGCAGGTAAGTGTAATGCTGTATTCGTTGAGCCGCCCATAGCTGTCACTACTGTCACTGCATTTTCAAACGCTTTTTTTGTAAGTATGTCAGAAGGTCTTATATTTTTTCTTAGGAGGTTTAAAACAGCCTCGCCAGCTTTTCTGCTAGATGCAGATTTTCTCTGATCTACTGCTGGCTCAGAAGCTGTGCCCGGTAGGCTTAAACCCAAAGCTTCTCCTACTGAGGACATTGTGTTTGCAGTAAACATGCCGCCACAGGATCCAGGTCCTGGGCATGCCCTAGATTCTATTTGATACAATTCATCGTCTGATAAATCTCCTTTTTGATGCTTTCCAACAGCTTCGAAAACATCTTGAATTTGAATTGTTTTCCCATTAAGATTTCCTGGCAATATTGATCCGCCATAAACAAATATAGAAGGAACATTTAATCTTGCGATTGCCATCATTGCTCCAGGCAAACTCTTATCACAACCTGCTACTGCAACTAAGCCATCAAACCTCTCCGCAAACACAACTGTTTCAATAGAATCAGCTATAACTTCGCGACTAACTAAAGATCCTTTCATTCCAACAGTATTCATAGAAATGGCATCACTAACTGTTATAGTTCCAAAAACAAAAGGAGTGCCTTGTGCAGCGAAAACCCCTCTTTTAATTTGTTCTGCGAGAGGTTCTATACCTGCATTACAAGGAGTAACCTCATTGTGAGTAGATGCAATTCCCACGAAAGGGGCATTAATATTTTCGTCAGTTAGCCCCATTGCTTTCATCATAGATCGGTGAGGCGCTCTTGCTGCACCTTCGGTTGTCTCCCAACTTGTATGTTTACCTAAGGCTCTTTTCTGTTCTCGTCTAGTTGCCATTTTTTCTCCTTTTATTAATGCAGTTAATAGATAGAACAATTACATCTTTTGGAGGGTGCTTATAATTTCCCTCGTTCAATTCTAATTTCTTTTTTTCTACTAGGTCTTGCTCATTAACCCATATCCATCCAGACTTTAATCTCTCAGGATTGATTGCTTCTGCAAAATATATCATATCTATATGGAAGTGTTTACCTTCTTTAGGGTCATTAATGGGTTCTAGTAGCATAGATTCGGGTTTTTCAAGCTCTTTTACTTCTCCAATGTTTTCAAATATTGATTTGTTTGAAAATAATTTGATTGATAAACCGCTTTCTTCATATACCTCTCTAACAACTGCTTCTTCTGGAGATTCATTTTTTTCAATATGCCCACCTGGAGGCAACCATTCCATAACTTTGTTATGCCAGTGCAATAAAACTTTATCTTGATCAGGATGCAATACAAAAGCGGTCGCAGTAAAATGTTTACGATTTAAAACCATAGTTTTTTGTCCACTATGTTGAAAAGTTCTTTGTCTTTTGAAAACAGTCGACAATTTTTTTCTATTATCTCAAACCTTCTTTCATCAAGATAAGGCACATCGTGTGCGGCAACATGTGGAGTAAGAATTACTTTAGGGTTATCCCATAGCTTATGTGATTTTGGAAGAGGTTCTATTTCATATACATCAAGGCCAGCACCACTTATTTCTTCTTGATTTAGGGCCAATAAAAGATCATTTAGGACAGTAGTCATGCCTCTGCCTATATTGATAAAAAAAGCACTCTTCTTCATGGATTTGAAGAAATTTAAATTAAATTGCCCTTCTGTTTCAGGTGTATGAGGAACAGTGCTTACAACAAAATCAGCTTCTTTTACTTTATTTAGTAATTGATCAGGTTTTTCTAGTTCCTGAATAAAGGAAGGTTTTTCCTGTCTTTTTGAATCAATCCCAATAACTTTCATGCCTAGAGTGGAACAGTAATATGCAGTTTCCTCTCCGATTCCTCCAATGCCAATTATAAGTATTGTTGATTCAGGTAAATATCTAGTAGATCCTAATGGTAATTCTAGTGGGTTCCAGTTCTTTTCGTATTGTTGTCTAATATAGGTGTGCAAGCTTCTTGAAAAAGATAAAATCATAGCTAATATATGACTGGAAATATGATCGTTAAATATTCCTTTAAAATTGGTAGCAATTAAAGAATGATCTGCAAGATCATCAAAATAAAAATCAGCAGGGGGAGCAGCTTGAGGGGCTTGTAGCCATTCTATTTTTTCAGCATACGGAAATAGTTCTTCAGTAAGTACACCATACACAGCTTCAGAATCAATCAATTCTTTTTTGGCATCTTCTTTGCTTCTAGGTATTGCTACTTCCAGATAAGGCTCTGAGTCAGATAGTTTCTTTGCCCAGCTCTCTAAAAGTTCATCATATAAAAAATTATCTTTAGTTGACGGTAGAAAAGTAATTTTAAAATTTCTCATATTAGTTGATCAATTTTTAATTCGTTTGATGTTTTTTTGTACCATTCAACTACTTCAGGGTGCAGCGGAATGCCTTTCTTTTTTCTTTTTTCTTGCTCTTTAGCTTCAATATATCCAGCATAAACTACTTCCTTTCCTTCTGAATTTGAAGGTAGATCTAGAAGGCTTTGTAGATACCTATCCATGAGTTCTTTAAATTCTTTTGTATCTATAAATGCGTCTATTGAGTATGCAGCTAAAAAGTGACCTTGTCCTGTATGTTCTCCTGTAGGGGCAGTTTTTGATCCGTTAAGTATACCTGCAAGAACATCAACTACCATTGCCATGGAGTATGATTTATGTGAGCCAATCTCTCTAGTTCCTCCAAAAGGAAGCAGATCCACAGAACTTGAGATATATCCAGAAGCATATCTTTCCTCTAAGTTTTTAGATTCATCCTCATACTGGTCTAAATCTTTCATATTTACTTTCTCCATAATTGGATTTCCATTATCATCAGCAATCCATCCAGGCTCTAACGGAACTCCTAATCTAGAGGCTAATACTATTTTGTTCCCAGCCACAGAGGTCATTGCTGCATCAAAAACAAAAGGAGGGAGTTTATCTGCTGGAGCTGCATAAGCTATAGGATTTGTACCTATTGCTTTTTTGGAAGAAAAAGTTGGAACCATCCTAGGCGAGCAAGCAGCCATACAAGTCCCTATCATGTCATACTTTAGGGCTATCATGGCGTGATATGCAAGCATTCCTATATGTCTACCATTTCCAAGAGTTACTAATCCGACACCTGTCTTTTTTGCTTTTTCTACAGCAATCTCCATTGCCTGAGGAGCTACCACTATTCCTAGCCCTGCATCAGAATCTATTGTTATACACGAAGGTGTTTCTTTTACAATTTTCCAGTTAGGCTTAGGATTTATATTT
>Ga0315326_10000723_pt1 | contig 16395 bp, 20 predicted proteins | sample M180m32315metaG_FD_203457 | JGI IMG/M metagenome (GOLD analysis project Ga0315326, IMG submission 203457) | Ammonia-oxidizing marine archaeal communities from Monterey Bay, California, United States - M1 80m 32315 | ecosystem: Environmental > Aquatic > Marine > Coastal | place: USA: California... | reverse complement strand
TTCAACCGTGACTTTTTAGCATAAATTTCTGAAGCCTATTCTACGTGTGGGCCAGGACGCTAGTCCCCCCATGCGGGTGGGCGCGGGCGCGTTAGTTGGAACACTCGCGCGTTATTTCCTGTCCAAACTGTGTCCAAATTGTTTTTTACATGGCCAGATGCACTGGTATGACTAGGTTGCGTAACTGTGTGAAAGGCAGTTATGCAAGTCGTGCGCGTGGTTCTATCTTCGCGGGCGTGGGCAAGCGGGCGTGGTAGTTGGTACTCGTGTGTTGTGTGTCGTGCGATCTGTCAGCGATCCCTAGCTTCGCTAATGAATGACCAGCTGATTGATAAGCTATGCTGATAACTACTGCTATCACTGCTGTTTGGAGGGAAAATGTAGTAATGTCAGCAAATCGACACAGAACATCGCTTGACTTGTGGGCCGTTTGGATCTATATTGATTCTTGAAGATTGAGATCTTTCGAACTCTCTTTAGAGGGTGAGAGAGTTCTCAAGATTCAATCAGAATCAAATAAGAACTTCTCTGGTGGTGTCCCTTCAGCCAGTGAAAAAATCTCAACGCAACTCGACAACTGAATAACTTGCCGACGATTCATCTGGTGATCAAGTCGAACAAGCTGGTGCCCCTTCAAGCTTGGACAGTAGACCTACCGGAGATTGACAGTAGATGATAGGCTTAAACATGAATGAACGAACAACCCAGTAATGCACCGGCGTTCCTCAAGGTTCGAGTCCTTGACTGGGTTTTGTTTACTTTATTTATTATGCAATTAACTTTGTTTCCAATGTTCAACGGCGCTGCTCTTGTCAATGACAAGGCCGCTGCTGATCCAGCTGTAATGGCTGCTCTCCAGTCCTTACAAGGACGTGGATGGCCTAGTTCATCTGGACTCGGTGCTCACTACTCTGTAGACTCCGAGACTATCACAGATCCTGACGAGCTTCAGGAATACTGGGAAGAGTATCAAGTATAGCGTGATGCTGAGGTTCGAAACCTCACTCTTTCATCAGGGACTTACCCTGAATTATGTTCACTTAACTTATTCATTATGTTTATCACAGTTCCAACACGTACATCAGCTGCTATCGAATCACTAAAGGTTGACCTTCTTGCAAGGAAGGCCTTGGTTACATTCGCTAATGGATATGAGTACGAGTACGAGAATGTATCAGCTAGATCAATAGCCAATGTATTGTTCAACCCTGATGTATCACTAGGTTTCTGGGTTAACAACAACTGCCTCAAGGCTAACCGCACTAGAGAAGCAGTAAGCTTCCAATCATGGGAGCCTCAGTTACCATCATTTGTATAAACAAATAAGCTAGTAGTCAAGGACTACAGCAGGGTTCAAGTCCCTGCCTAGCTCTTACCCTTTGGGTAAATGTTCACTTATTAATTATCATCATGCAAACAATCAGTACTCGCAGTGCACTTGATGTAATCAAGGACACTTACGATTATGAAACATGCAAGGAAATTGTAGAGCATGGCTGCGTATCAGGTGTGGCACATGACCACATCTATTACAAGGACACTCTCTCTTTCTTTGATAAGTATGAAGATGAGATGATCGAGTACATCACTGATAAATTAGGTGAGGATGTTGTTAAAGAGATGTGGACTAACAACTCTAACAACTACACCGGATACCGCAATGATGTAGTCTGGTCATTCATCGAGCTTGTAGCTATGACTGTCGTTGATAGCGATGAGATATATGCAATACAAGCCTAGGACTTCACGTCCTTTCTTGGTCCATTCGTATAATGGTTAGTACGCTAGCTTGTCACGCTAGTAATGCGAGTTCGATCCTCGCATGGACCGTTGGGGTTTATCAGGTAGTACCTCAATACTAGTTAAAAAACCTGAGTGAAGAGTTAATTGATTGCTGCTATCGCGCATCTAATAACAGTCATGAATGTTATTAGTGTAAGCCGCACCATGTCGGCGATCTAGCACGTAAGAAAAGCTTAAGGGACGTGGTGCAATTCCACGCCGTGCTATTGCCTCACACTGAGTGAGGCGTATTTGATTATGTTATTACCATTGGCATTCTTGCCATTAGCATTAACTTATGTAGCAGTATTTCATTGGACCGAATGAACTACAAGGACGCACTCAATGCATCTATTACTGATAAACTTACTAAGTCTCAGCTAATAGAATTATCACATGCATTACAAGATAGATGTTTACTTAATGAGTTAGATAAGCCTGAACTTATCAGCCCTAAGTTATACATCAAGGACATACAATCTCGTATGGATATACATCACTATGAGATGGTACAACTTAACAAGGATGTACGCAATGTATGGACTTATGTTAAAGATAAGGTTAGTACACTAAGTATTACTTAATCTTCACAATCACGCCCGCTAATTATTAATTAATCATGACACTTTCATTCGAATCAACACACGAGTACTACCTCAAGGACGCATCAATGTACTACTGCGATGAGCACGCTGGGTTAGTTGTTACTCAAGACTTTGAGGATCGTGTAGTACTTACAGGTATTAAGCCTGAGACAGTACTTAAGTTTGCTCAAGAGATTGTAAAGAAATCACTTGAGAAAGAAGTCACACCAAGGAAGAAGGCTACTTCCACTAAGTAGACTCTCTCCTCCAGCCCTTTCGAGGGTTGGATGAGGGACTCAGCAAGGACACTAGGCCTGTTGGCCGTATACGTGGGAAGACCCTTGCTCCCTTACACACACATTATCAAGGAGGCTAATTGAATTTAAATAGTGCAGAACTTATACATCTCATCGGTAGATTTAACCATGAGAATCTGCGTCCAAGCTCGTGCACTATGACATGCAAGGACGTTAGCAATCTGAAGGGTAAACTACTAGATGAATATTATATTAAAATTCAAGGACGCGGACACAAAGCGTAAGAAAAAAGGTAGGCGTAAGCCTCAAAAGATACGGCAAGCTAAGGCCAGAACTAAACAGCTAATTAAGAAACTCACTCACTAAGTATTACTAATGCTACACGAATATGTAGTCCTCACTACTAATGATGAGGAGTATATCATTGAAGCTGCTGATGATATAGAAGCGGCATACCGTGCCGAATCATTAGTAGGTTTAATGGACAGAGAACTCAAGAACGTAACTCCAGTATGAAGAATAAAAAGATCTTCGCTAACAATTGGTTAGCAGTTAATGAGACTGAATCAGAGTATTTTCCACAAATACCATACGATCAATTCTATGAATTTCACATAGCTAATTGGATGTTACCTAGCTCACATGAATGTATCATCAGAGCAACTAACCTCAAGACAAAGAAGGTTAAAGAGTACACGTATAGGTATAGGGGTGCAGCTGAGAATCGCATTAAGAAACTATTTGGTACACATGAGTTCGTAGTATGCGATCATAATGCCATACATAAATTAACACCTCCCCCAAAACAATGACAAACAAACGCACCAAGGACATCCGTTTAGCTGAGCTTATACGTGATGTCAACAACCATCCACATAAGGATGAGTTAATTAAACTTATGAATGAACAACTCATTGATGATGTAACCTAATGCCAACACCTGCTCAAATAGATGAGCAACTTAATCATGAACGTGATGCTATTGCTCAAGGTCTTAAGAGACTTAAGGACAACACTAAGAACTTAGAAGAAAAGTCTTATGCTTCAGCATCTATCTATGGTATTACAACTATTGATGCCTTACTACCATTAGTTGTTGAAAGAATTAAGGAAACAAATAATAGGATACATGAGGGTCATACTGGTCAATCATTTAAGGAGATCAAACAATATCTATCTGATATTGAACCTCTTGCAGCTGCTGCTATAGCTTGTAAGATAACAATAGATAATGTATTTAGTACCAAGGATGAGAGTAATCAGATAATAAATATATGTGATTCAATTGGTAAGGGTGTAGAAAATGAGTGTCAAATGCGACACTATGAACATCATGCACCTGGCTTATTGAATACACTTAAGAAGAATTACTGGCATAAGTCTATTGGTACTGATCAAAAGGTTGTAGTGATACAAACACTTATGAATCGTTACGAGATACAGCAATGGGATTCTTGGGGTCGTGGCAATAGGGTTAAGCTAGGTGGTTGGTTGTTGAGTTGTATAATTGAAACAAGTAAATGGTTTGATAAAGAAATCATTTATAAAGGACGTAAGAAGAATAGCTATGTCATACCCACACCTGAGTTCATGGCTATCAAAGATCAAGTCATGTATAATGCTGAGTTATTCAGCCCATTGGCTTGGCCTATGCTGATCGAACCGAATGACTGGACCCATGAAAAGTCTGGCGGTTACTTGCTTAACGAGATTATGCGCGGTCATGATATGGTACGTCGGAGCGAGTCGTCATGTATACAGGGAGAAAAACCTTTTGAGTTCCTTAACAAAATACAAAAGGTTGCTTATACCCTTAACCCTTTCACTGTGAAGGTAGCTGAGATACTTCAGAGAAAGGGTTCAAGTGTTGGTAAATTCCAACCAATATGTCATCATGAACTACCTAATAAACCTGTTGACATAGCTGAGAATGAAATTACTAGGAAGCAATACAGAAGAGATGCAGCTGAGGTATTGAATAAACAAGCTCAAGAGTTTAAGAAGTCTTGTCGTACAAGGATGACAATGGAAACAGTAGAACGCTTTAAGAATAAAGAGAAGTTCTATATTCCATGGTCTTTTGATTACCGAGGTAGGGTCTACCCTATACCAGCATTCTTAACACCACAAGATACAGACTTTGGAAAGAGTCTTATAAGATTTGCTAATGAATCCTTCATGGATGATGAGGCAGAGCGATGGTTGAGGTTTCAAGTAGCAACTACTTACGGTTTAGATAAAGACACTCTTAACGAGAGACTAGCTTGGACTTATGAGAATGAATGGTTAATAGAAATAATTGCTACAGATCCAATAAGTAATCTTCCAGATTGGGAGGGAGCTGAGGAACCTTGGCAATTCTTGGCCGCATGTGATGAGTTCTATCACTGTGTAATAAAGAGAGATCGAGTAAGCACTGGTCTACCTGTAGCTATAGACGCTACATGTAGTGGTCTACAGATACTCGCAGGTCTCGCTAAAGACAAATCAACAGCTCAACTTGTTAATGTATTACCATCAGATAAGCCACAAGATGCTTATAAAGTAATAGCTGAAACATCTAAGCCAAACATACCTGAGAACCTACGTCCTCATTGGGATCGTAAATGTACTAAGCGTACTGTAATGACTATACCTTACAATGCTAAACCCTTTAGTAATAGGCAGTACATATTAGATGCTTTTATTGATAGAGGTTTGAGGTGGACTAAGGTAGATAAGAATGGTAAACCAACCATCTTAGATAGATCGCTTAAGTATGAAGTTGCTGGTCAAACTGGTACTGTATTCTCTAATGAAGATCTCAAGTTAACTGTTAAAGCAGTTAGAGATGCTATGAATATTATAGTGCCTGGACCTATGAGAGTAATGAAGTGGATAGAAGATGAGGTTAGCAAAGCTATTAAACGTGGAGTCACTGAACTTCAATGGGTAACACCATCAGGCTTTGTTGTCTCTCAGAAACTATTCAAGAAAGAAGTTGAACGTATTACCTTACAAGTATTAGGTCAGTGTAATATGAGAGTAGCTACTGGAGATAGTAACACAGTAGATAAAGCTAGACATAAGGCAGCTACTGCCCCTAATCTAATACACTCTTTAGATGCTAGTTTATTATGTTTAGCATCTTTAAAATTTAATAATCCAATAGCTCTAATACATGATAGTGTCTTATGTAGAGCAACCGACATGACTGAGCTATCCAAGATTGTCAGAGAAACATACATGTACCTGTTCGCAGAACATGATTACCTAACAGATTTCGCTCACCAGATAGGTGCGGAAACTGAACCACCGATTATTGGCGACCTTAAACCTGAGTCAGTAATTGAATCCACTTACTTTTTTTGTTAATGAGAAACATCCACGTCACTGCAAACCCTGTAACATTAGAGGGTTATCAAGCAGTACTGAAGCCAAGTCAATACGGTTATAGCTTAAGAGCTTTAGTTGGTAAAGACTTGATTGATAAGTTAGAAGAAGAAAGAGTTGAGTGTCTTAAGTGGGCTGAGTCTAAGCTCAAGAACCCTAAAAGATCCTCATTAAAACCAGAACCTTGGGAGGAAGTATCCGATGGCAAGTACATCATTAAGTTCTCATGGTCAGAAGACAAGCGTCCGCCAGTGGTCGACACTGAAGGTACTCCAATTAATGATATTAATACTCCTGTCTATGCAGGAAGTACTGTCAAATTGGGATTTATACAGAAACCTTATCTCCTCAGGGACGGCATCTCTTACGGCACCTCTCTGAAACTATCAGGAGTGCAGGTAGTAACCGTTCAAGGCGGTGCAGGGGTCGATACAGGTGACTTAGACGAGGTAGGTGTAGCTGAATTGTTTGGTAAGACCAGTGGATTTAAAGCTGGTGAGCCTAACGTTGAGGCAGTAGGAACACCTAGCTCAGTTGAAACCGATGACTTCTAATGTTTCGGTCGAAACTAGAGGAAAAGGTATCTGATCTACTATGTGAATTAGGTATTGATTATGAGTATGAGCCTACTAGGGTTGCATATGAGATACAACACCATTATTCACCAGATTTCCTACTACCGAATGGAGTTTATTTAGAAACAAAAGGATACTGGGACTCAGCTGATCGCAGGAAGATCAAGGCGGTTACTGAACAAAACCCAGACTTAGATATCCGTATGGTCTTTCAAGCACCATTTAATACTATCTCTAAGAAATCAAAGACTACATACGCTAAGTGGTGCGAGAAACATAACATACCTTGGACCTCTTGGCACAACATACCAATGGAATGGCTCATATAGAGAGCGAATTCGTTAGACATACAGCATGTGAGAACTGTGGATCATCCGACGCTAAGAGCGAATACTCGGATGGTCACACCTATTGCTTTGTATGCGAAACCCGCACTCCTGGGAATGGAGAAAATCATCACAATCACGAAATGTCTACCAATGTACAACTCCAAGGATCTGCCGTACGGCTGCAGCGAAGAGGAATATCAGAACAGACTAATCAAAAATACAAGATATTCCGAGACGGAGAACTTCTACGCTTCCATTATTTCACAGGCGACGGAATACTTCAGGGAGCTAAGGTAAAAACTAAACAAAAAGACTTCTATTATGAAGGGATATCAACTGATACTTTGTTTGGTCAGCATTTATTTCCTAGTAGCGGTAAACGGATCATTGTTTATGAAGGGGAGCTAGATGCTGCCTCTGGCTACGAGGCGATGACAGGCTGGCCACATGTAAGCCTCCCTCATGGGGCTGCATCAGCTAAGAAAGATATACAAAAACAATACGATTTATTCCAAGGATATGAAGAAATTGTTCTCTTCTTTGATGGAGATGAGGCTGGAAGAAAAGCAGCGGAAGATGCTGCAAGCGTACTACCACCAGGGAAGACAAAAATTGCAAGGCTCGACACCTATAAAGACGCTTCAGAAGCTCTGCAAGCGAATGATGCGGAAGCAATAAGAAAAGCAATATGGGATGCTAAGCCTTACCAACCTGATGGAATAGTCGATGCAAAAACATTACTTAAAGAAGTTACTACACCCCAGAAAGAATCTGACCATGACTACCCATACGCAGGACTTAACAAGAAATTACGAGGGATCAGGTACGGATCACTTGTCACATTTACTAGTGGCACTGGCCAAGGAAAATCCACGATCACTCGTGAAATTGCAGTTCACCTCCTCAACAAGGGGGAACGAGTTGGGTTCTTGGATCTTGAAGCAAGTAATAGACAAACAGCATTAGGTCTTATGTCTACTGCTGTAGGAAAAGCACTACACATAGGTGAACATAGTGAAGAAGAACTCAAAGAGCATTTTCATAATACCATTGATAATTGGAATCTCTACATGTTTGATGGCTTTGGTAGTTATGATCCGGACTTGGTTTACAATCGGATCGAATACCTTGCCAGTGGATTGGAGTGTCGTGTTGTATTCCTAGATCACCTCAGTATCTTATTGAGTGGATTAGATGGAGATGAGCGACGCATGATTGATCAAACTATGACTAAATTAAGAAGTTTAGTTGAACGTACAGGTATTACTTTATTCTTAGTCAGCCACCTTAGACGTACAAGTAATGATAAAAAATCACATGAAGAAGGAGGACGCGTGTCTCTCTCACAACTTAGGGGATCTCATAGTATATCTCAAATCTCAGATGCGGTTATTGGACTTGAACGAGACCAGCAATCCACAGAGGGAGGAGGCGATACGACTCTTAGAGTCCTTAAAAACCGTTATTCAGGCGAGACAGGCATAGCTTGCAAATTAACTTATGACTTATCCAACAGCCGATTTAGTGAGAATGAAACTACGGAACCATCCTTTCTACGTGGAACCAGCGAAACCACGGATTTTTGAGGACAGTGAATACGAACACCCTTGGTACAAACACGCTAAGGAACCAACACAATTAAATAAACCTAAGCCACCCAGCGAGGCGGCAATTAAGAAAGCTCAGTTTAAAGATAAGACGTACACATGGAACAATGCAAAGAGCAAGTAAGAGATGGCTACGTCTAGTAAGGTTAAACACTTTATTTGATGGACTCATATTCATTACAAACTTATTCATTGTTGCAGGAGTACTTAGACATTGGAACAATTAATGATCATCTTCGATTTAGAAACCAACGGACTACTCCATGATCTAACTCGCATACATTGTATTGCTATGTATGACTCCCTTACAGATGAAATAGAAACTTACAACGATGAAAAGAATAACAAATACTCCATTTCTGAGGGAATTAATAAGTTACTTGTTGCTGACACGATTGTTGGTCATAACATTATTGGTTTTGACATCCCGTGTATTAGCAAACTATATAACTATTTCACTCCCCGTCATCGCATTGTTGACACTCTTCTTCTATCACGTCTATACCACCCAAATATCTATGACATAGACCATAAGCACAAGTGGAGACATATGCCACTACAGCTCTATGGAAGACATAGTCTGGAGTCATACGGCTATAGGCTTGGCGAATATAAAGGAGAGTTTGGAAAGACATCCGATTGGTCTGAGTGGAGTCAAGAGATGGAGGACTACTGCGCTCAAGACGTTGAAGTTACAAAGAAATTATGCGACCACTTTCACCCCTACCTGACTGGTGCTCGCTAGAGCATTCAGTTGCACAAATACTTACACAACAGGAACTACATGGATGGTACTTTGATGAACTCTCTGCATGGAAACTTGAATCTGATCTCCGAAAAGAATTGGAAGAACTTAGTCAAGTACTTCGAGACAGGCATACTTTCGTTGCAGGATCAGTATTTAATCCTAAACGAAATAATCGGACCCAAGGCTATGTCGCTGGTGCTGAAAGCATCCGACTCAAAGAACTTAATGTCACATCAAGAGACCATATAGCATGGGTACTGACAGTACATTATGGCTGGAAACCGTCATTAATAAGCTCGAACGGAAAGCCCGTAGTAGACGAGATCGTCTTAAAGGAAATTGGGACGGATATAGCTCTGAAATTTCTCCGATGCTTGGAACTGAAGAAAGCATTAGGAATGATATCAGTCGGCGTGAACGCATGGCTGAAGCTTGTTACGACATCTAATCGGATACATCACCATTGTTCAGTTGCTACCAATACTTTTAGATGTTCACACAAAAAACCAAATTTAAGTCAAGTTCCCGCTGATGAAAGATTTAGAAAACTATTTACCGCCTCGCCACGAATGGTTATGGTCGGGGCTGACCTTGCTGGCATTGAACTCAGGATGCTTGCTCACTACCTCGCAAGATATGACGGTGGTAGATATGCAGACATACTCCTTAACGGAGACATACACCAAGTTAACGCAGAAAAAATTGGCATAAGCAGACGCGATGTAAAGACCGTTACTTATGCCTTCTTATATGGAGCTGGAGATGCCAAAATCGGACTATCCGTTGATAAACAACTATCAACAAATAAGGCAAGAGCTAAAGGAAAACAAGTACGAGAAGCGTTTATTGAAGCCATCGATGGATTATCAGAGCTACTACAGGCTGTTAAGAAGCGGTCTGCTACAGGCTCGATCATGGCTATCGATGGAAGGAGAATCTATGTAGATAGCACTCACAAGGCTTTGAACTACTTGCTTCAATGCTCTGCTGGAATTATTGCAAAACGTTGGTTACAAATCACCCATGACCACACAAAAGAAATGGGTTTACGCTGCCATCAGCTCGCTTTTATTCATGACGAGCTACAGTATGAATCCCACCCAGAACATGTTAATGATCTCAAATCTTTACTTGTTCTTTCCGCTGTTGAAAGCGGCGACTACTACAACCTTAGAATCCCAATAGCAGCTGAAGCAAAATCAGGAGCTACGTGGTCTGAGGTCCACTAACCTATGAAATTATTAATTGATTGCGATTTTGTTGTCTATAAATGTACTGCAGCTGCAGAAAGTGAGATTGATTTTGGAGATGATGTAATAGTCGTCACCTCATCTTTCAAAGAAGCTTACAGTTGTGTAAAAAGAGAACTTAAACGCATCGCAAATAAGTTTGGATCGTTTGATGAAATGATACTGTTCTTTAGTGACAGTAAAAATTTCCGCAAGGATATCCAAGCTGACTACAAAGGACACAGAAATCGTAAGAAGCCTTGCGGTTACAGGCGTGTCATCAATAAATTAGCAGATGAGTACCATGTAATTAAGATGCCTAAATTAGAGGCGGACGATGCTATGGGTATATATGCTACGAAAAATCCTGGCAATATAATTGTTAGCCCTGATAAGGATATGAAACAGATACCAGGGATGCTATATAACTTTGATGAATCTTTCACAATCACGAAATCTGAGGGTGATAGATGGCATCTAATTCAATCAATGGCTGGAGACAATACTGATGGGTACGCAGGAGTACCAGGAATAGGAGTCAAAAGAGCTGTATCTCTTTTTGAAGAGAATGGTTATAGCTGGAAAACAGTTGTTGATGCATTTAAAGAGAAAGACTTATCGGAAGAGGTCGCTCTAATTAATGCACGTCTCGCAAGGATCTTAACTACAGAGGATTATGACCACGAAAAAATGGAGCCAATACTATGGAGTCCCACAGCCGATTACAGAATTAACTCTTGAACAAGATTTAAAACTTAGACAGATAAAGGATGCCATAGAACATCCAAATACCCCTAGAGAAGACGTTAACACCGTCTTCCTAGCACTCCAAAAGCAGAACTTTGTTCTAGCTAACAGCCTTACAAATCTACTCAACAAATGGCCGAAACCACCAATGAAACCGGACCCAAATATTACAGGCGTGGATCAGTCCAAGTTTGGGATTTTATACGTGATCAAGAACTCAACTTCCACTTAGGTAATGCAATCAAATACATATGCAGAGCTGACCATAAATATGACGACATCGAAGACCTCTCCAAAGCAATCCACTACCTCTCTAATGAAATCGAATCTAGAACAAGCAAGAGAGTTCAGGAGCTCGTTCAATGTAAAGAACTCCAAGACGCTCAAGTCGAGGAATATGCAAAAGAATTTGATCGTTGAGGAGTTCAAAGAATTTTTAGAGGCAGAGGGAATGCTGTTTAGAAACAGTGCAGCTCTGCATGAGGATGCTATAAAAGAACTCAGTGATCTTGTATATGTCTGCTATCAATATGCAGCAAATATGGGATGGGATTTAGACGAAGCTCTACGTCGAGTCCATGAAAGCAATATGTCTAAACTAGATGAGGATGGAAAGCCTACATATAGGGAAGACGGCAAAGTATTAAAGAGCGCAAATTATCAACCACCTACTTTAAGTGATCTTGTCTAATGACAAATTTAATATCTAGAACTGGTCGGGTTCAGTCATGGATAGACGATCCCACCTCCCGCCTACCAGTGTCATGCACTGTCTTCGTAGTAGAAGACTCAATGGAAGGGAACAATGGAATCGAAGCAAGTTGGAGATTCGTCTCTCATGCACTCAGATATGGAGCGGGAGTTGCTGTCCATCTATCTAAGCTCAGACCCAAAGGAACTGAAAACGGAAAAGGTCTTACGGCTTCTGGCCCAGTCAGTTTCGGAAAAATCTACTCAACCTTAAATGAAATAATTCGCAGAGGGGGACATTATAAAAATGGAGCGTGTGTTTTACATTTGGATCTCGATCATCCTGATATCGTTGACTTCATTACTACTCCTCGGTCAGAACTACCGTGGGTCAAACGGTGCGTCAACATTAATGATGAGAAATGGAAAAACGCTAATCAGACAACACGGGATGCAGTGATATATGGCATCAGATCAGGTGACATATGGCTAAACAAAATTAAGTATGACAACAATGAAAACAGAATCAGAGGAAACGTTTGCCTTGAGGTATACCTGCCATCACGAGGAACTTGCCTCTTGCAACACATCAATACTGGTGCCTGTAAAATCGGAGACTTGCAAGGAGCTTTCGCTGAAGGTATGTCCGACTTGTGCGAGTTACATAGCAAAACAGGCATTGATAGTTCTGGAGAATACCTCCCCTCACAGACGGATAGGCAGGTCGGACTCGGGGTACTTGGATTAGCTAATCTGCTAAGACAAAACAACGTCACCTATGCACAATTTGGTGAGGCATTAGCAGCTACTAACGATGGAATACCAGGATTAGGTACAGCTGGATTAATTGCTGGAGAAATATATAAAGGCATACAGAGTGCGGCTGTAATAGCTAGAAGATATAGTATGGAGAGAGCATTTGCTATAGCTCCTACCGCAAGCTGTTCATATAAAAGTCAAGATAGAGAAGGCTTTACTTGCACACCTGAGATAGCACCTCCTATCGCTAGGAGTGTAGATAGAGACAGCGGCACCTTTGGTGTACAGACATATGAATATGGTGATGTAGAGATCGCCTCAGAGGTTGGTTGGGATGCCTATAAAAAGGTAGCTGACGAACTAATGTATATGTTTAACCATACAGGGCTTCTTCACGGCTATTCATTTAATAGCTGGAGCGATGTTGTGACATATGACGAAAGCTTCGTGGAAGAGTGGCTAGACAGCCCCCAGACATCACTTTATTATTCCCTTCAGGTAATGGGTGACGTTCAAGATAAGTCAAGTGCGTATGCAGCATTAGATGAAGATGACGTACAAGATTACTTGCAAGGGATTCTACAAAAAGAACCCGAATGCGATTGTCAAGAATGAATCCATATGAAAAGTTACTCAATAGAAAGAGGACTTGGACACCTGTCCAAACAACAGCAGGAAAGCTTAAGGTTGGAGCTGAAGAGACCCTCTACCGTGCTCTCGCAATACGCCACATGGAGTTACCAGTTGGCGAGTTTATTACAGAAGCACTTGAAAAAGAGGTTCCCCAATCAGCACGGACTCTTTTAGAATCCAACGTCCAAGACGAGATCAAACATGACCTTGCTCTTGGCTATATAACAAACGCTATAGGCGTTGACGAGAAGTCTGAACAAGAGGCTTTTCGACTACGGGATGCGTGGGAATCGCACCCTGATCACACAATAACTAAAGCCTTGGTAGCAGAACGTGCAATCTTCTTTGTACTTTTGCCTTTTTTTAGGTTTAATGGCGATGCTGGTCTCAGAACGGTATCAGCTGATATTTCCAGAGACGAACAGATACACGTTGCCACTAATAGTCTCGTATGTGCTGATATGGGTCTTACTCCTAGTAAATCTCTGGATAAACTTAGGAAGGCCACAATTAACTGGATAATGGAGCCATTAGGTAAGAATACCTATGGCGATAAATATTTAAGTAAAAAATTTTGGCTGGATACTAGCGATAATCTTATGTATAACGGCAAGGCTCCAGAGCTAGTCGAAACTAAGTCAGCAAGAATGCCAGCCTTCTTTGAACATAGCAATGTCAATCTCCCCCAATACTCTTGAGTCAATACTAGGACCAAACTTAGAGTCAATCCTCGCTGAACTTGAGGAAATATATCCACCAACCAACCCTAACCCTAATGAAAAGATGGAAACAATTATGTATAAAGCTGGTCAACGATCAGTAGTCGAGTGGATAAAAACTCGTATCAGTGAGGAAGGATAGATGGTATTAAGTATTACAGGTGCTAATAAAAAAAAACCTTATTCAGTCACTACAACTACTTTAGAAGACTTCCAAAACAGTATAAATCCAACCCCCCCATCTCTTTCAATAAGTGAACAGCTCGATGCTTTAGGTCCACTTGGTGACCACAATATAGAGGAATTTCGTCGTCTTAATAATACGCCTATTGATACAAACCCATTTAATATGAGTCCAGAAGCAATTGCAAGTATTCCCGAAACTAGCAACATATTTGAGGACGCAATAGCTGCAAATGAAATTCTTAAAGAACGTGGTAAAGGACCTCAATCTCAGGCAATGGGTGTGAATCAGTTAAGAGGACTTGGTATAAATGCCTCGGTAGATAACCCAAATACAGATCTAGAACAACCTGTGCTAGATGAGTTACTAAATCAGACAAAAGCTATTCAGGATCTAGGTATAAACCAAGTAGTTGCTAATCAAACTCCAGCACAAAACCTAATATTTGACAATCCTCAACTTATACCTAATAACAACACGTTAAATACACCTTGGTTAGATGATGGAGGTACTGGTAACAACATACCATTATTCCAAGGTGCTCTTTTCACTAACCCAGAAGGTGGTCCTAATACAGCAGAAGAAACGGCGGCTGCTGCAGAAAATTTAGCTCCTATATTAGAAGAAGATCCTAATTTCTTTAATAAAGAAGGGGAGGCTACTCAGTTAATCAATGACCTCTATGCTCAATATGGTCTAAATCCTGACGATGAAGGTGTTTCACATTGGTTAAATAACTTGATTGGTGGTGCTTCGCCTGAAGAGATTCAAGCCAACTTTGGACTTGCTGCTTCACAGAATCCTCTTTCTAATAATTATGTAGCTCCTACTCCTCCAGGAACTACAACTAATACAACTCCTCCTCCTCCAGGAACTACAACTAATACAACTCCTCCTCCTCCAGGAACTACAACTCCTCCTCCAGGAACTACAACTCCTCCTCCAGGTATAGATCCATTATTACAGGGTCAACTAAATGCATCACCCTTTGCTTCATCAACTGCATCAGGAACACCTCCAGGAACACCTCCAGGAACATCTCAAATACCCGCTGGACAAGAAGGATGGTGGAATCAATTTGCTGATGCAGATGCGTTTAAGAGCTTCTTACAAGGAGATCAACAACAAAGCACAGGAAGTATGCAAGATTTTATGCAGTTCATGATGATGATGAACATGATGGGAGGCATGGGCGGTGGCCGTGGTGGCTACGGTGGTAGTCAATACGGATACGGTGGTCTCAACCCAGGCGGTGTTCAAGCTGCTTACAACCCACTAGAACAGTTACAAGGATCATGGGATTGGTTTAACAAGTCCTTTGGTAGTGGTGGTAGTGGTGTACAAGGGGGTACTACAGCAAACGTACAATAAAAAACAATGACAGCAAAAACTAGGTATGATTATTTATCAAGCGAACGTACCCAGTTTCTAGACGAAGCAGAGGAAGCAGCGGAATTAACTCTTCCATATTTAATCATTAAGGATCAATACACCAAGGGGATGAGACATCTTCCTACACCTTGGCAGAGTGTTGGAGCAAAAGGTGCAGTGACATTGGCAGCAAAACTTATGCAGTCAATGCTCCCTGTACAAACCAGCTTCTTCAAGCTACAGGTAGATGAAAGTCAACTTGGTCAGGAATTTGGTCCACAGATTAAATCAGAACTAGACTTATCTTTTGCAAAGATTGAACGCACTATCTTGGAGGCTATTGCAGCTTCTAATGATCGTGTCATAGTGCATGAAGCTCTCCTACATTTAGTAGTAGCAGGTAATGCACTTATCTTTATGGGTAAGGAAGGTCTGAAAGTATATCCGCTAAACCGCTACGTTGTAGAACGAGATGGTAACGGCAATGTGATCGAAATAATCACGAAGGAAACAATTGCAAAGAAATTAATTGAAGATCAGCTACCAGAGGATGTACTTAAGCAGTACGACACAGTAGTTGATGGATCTGATGACAATGTTGAAGAGTGCGATATCTACACCCACATCACACGAGACAACAACAGATACGTCTGGCATCAGGAAGTACACGGTACAATATTAGAAAAGTCCCACGGGAAAGCACCTATTGATATAACACCTTGGATTCCATTGAGATTTAACACAGTGGATGGTGAGGATTATGGAAGAGGTAGAGTCGGTCAGTTTATTGGCGACTTAAAATCATTAGA
>Ga0315326_10000722_pt1 | contig 16397 bp, 13 predicted proteins | sample M180m32315metaG_FD_203457 | JGI IMG/M metagenome (GOLD analysis project Ga0315326, IMG submission 203457) | Ammonia-oxidizing marine archaeal communities from Monterey Bay, California, United States - M1 80m 32315 | ecosystem: Environmental > Aquatic > Marine > Coastal | place: USA: California... | reverse complement strand
TTTCGCCTTTTACAGAATGTGTTTCCAGTCTTGATCGCCTCGGTGAGCGTTACAAACTGATTGCGCTCTCTAACGGTAACCCATGGTTCCTCGATCACCTTGTAAAAAACCGTATTAAATACGACTTCGACGATGTGATGTCGGTCGAGCAGGCAGGCTACTTCAAGCCGAAACCCGGTATTTACCGTCGCGCTGCTCGTAACTTGAATATGGAGCCAAGCGAGCTAATTATGGTTTCGGCGAATTCCTTTGATGTGATGGGCGCCAGAACCTGTGGGCTACGTGGTGTCTATGTGAATAGATATGACTTACCGTTCGAGGATACCTACGAGATTTATAAGCCAGATTCCACGGTTCTCAACTTTACAGAATTAGCCGACGCGCTCCTCTAATTCGTAGATATGTCAGAATATCTTCGAATTAATCGATGTTTATGATTTTTAGAACATCGTTGAGATCACGATCATCGACTAACTTAGTCGACAAAACCTTCCGAACTACTCTTCACCTGCGCTAAACTAACCGCCGGCGCGGTATTTCTTGATTCCAATTTTAGAGTTTCGTCTGTATTTGTATCAGTACAAGTAAGGCGACGCAGAGTTAGCTGACGTTGCGCCCGGCAGTTGGCAAATAAAGAACGGTAAACGTTAAATATGTCTGCACCTATCACCCTGCCACAGTGGGGCATGGGGATGAACGATGGCGAAGTCATCAAATGGCTCAAAGCTGTCGGCGATCCGATCGTAAAAGGCGATCAACTTGTCGAGATCGAATCTTCTAAAGTAAACGCTGAAGTTGAAGCGACTGCCGATGGCACCCTCGGCAGAATTGATGTTGAAGAAGGCCGTGTCGTAGACGTCGGAACTGTTCTTGGCCATATTTTAGAATCTGGTGAATCGAACGCTGATCTGCCAGACGTAATTCCAGCTCGTGGACCTGCTAGTGCTCCCGTTCCAGTGGCTGTAAAACCTGCCGTTGCTTCTGCCGCTGTTGGCGTCGCTCCAAAGGGCGGAAAACAGATTGTCACTCCGCGGGCACGCCGGCTCGCCAAAGAGATTAGTGTTGATCTTGCAGGAATTATCGGAACCGGACCTAGCGGTCGAGTTACCGAAGATGATGTGAAAACTGCCGCTGCAGATCCTGAGGGAGGAACGACTACCGCCGCTGCCGTGCTGCCAGAATCGGTTGTTCCGGTAAAAGAAACGATCAAGCTTTCGGGTCTTCGAGGAACTATCGCACGACGCATGACCGAAAGTAACACCATTCCATCGGTGACTCTTTCAACCACTGCAGACGTTACCGATGCTGTCGCATTCCAGCGTGAACTCGTTGGTGAATGGAGACAGCATAAGCTGCGACCTCAATACCAGGATCTTGTAATTGCAGCTGTTGCACGTGCGCTCAAGGATTCTCCGTTTGCCAACTCTCATCTAGTCGGTGATGAAATACGAGTGCTCGATCAAGTGAACGTCGGAATCGCAATGGCGATCCCTGAAGGTTTGTTGGTTCCTGTTATAAAAAATGCCGACCAGAAATCTCTATTGGAAATCGCACTGGAAGTTCGTGAACTCGCTAAGAAGGCAAAATCAAATAGCCTGTCGATCGACGAAATGACTAATAGCACTTTCTCGATTACCAACCTGAGCTCGTACAACATCGATACTTTCGATCCACTCCTGAATCAGCCTGAAATCGGAATTTTGGGAGTTGGAACGGTTGAAGAACGACCTGCGGTTGTTGATGGCGAAGTGGCTATCCGATCGATCGCAAACTTAAACCTTGCGTTTGACCACCGAGCGTGGGACGGTGCGCCGGCTGCCGAGTTCGTGCGGTCAATCGCTAGATTGGTTAGCGATCCAAGCTGGATGAAGGCGTAAGCGTCGGCATATGTCACTAGCGGCTAGTTTGGAACTTTTTAATTGAGCACGGTCGGAATAATCGCAAACCCTGCGGCAGGGAAAGACATTCGTCGCTTGGTAGCACACGGTCGAGTGGTCTCTAATCAAGAGAAGGCAAACATTCTTCGCAGGGTGTTTGCTGGTGTTGTTTCGACTGGTGCTGATCGAATCTTAGTAATGCCAGATCATTCAGGGTTGGCACGTCCGGCTGCCCATGACGTTGAAGGTCAAATCAAAATCGATTACGTAGAAATGCCGGTCGCCGATCATCAAGTTGCTTCGACAAATGCTGCCCGTGTAATGGCAGCACAGGGCGTAGATAGTATTGTGACTCTCGGCGGAGATGGCACGAATCGTGTTGTTGCCAAGGGCGCTGGTACGGTGCCATTGATTCCTATTTCAACGGGAACGAACAACGTATTTCCCGCGAACACCGAAGGCACCCTTGCCGGAATCGCCGCCGGATCAATAGCGACAGGTGTGTTGATCATTGAAGAGGCTTGTAAGCGTTCTAAGCGGATAGATATTTACGTGAACGGTGAACGTCGAGATGATGCGCTAGTTGATGCTGCGGTGTCCGATCAGATGTTTGTTGGTGCTAGAGCTGTTTGGGACACTAAGACGCTGCAATCGATGTTTCTGACTCGAGCTGAACCGGCAAGCATTGGTCTTTCGTCTATTGGGTCAAGGATCATGCCTATTTCGATCGATGAAGAGTACGGGCTTTACCTTCGACTTACTGGCGAACCGGGCGAAAACGCTACGACAGTGCGAGCGCCGATTGCTCCCGGTACGATTGCTGATGTCGAAATTATGGAGTGGCACAAGTTTCATCCGGGCGACAAGATCGCAATCGATACTCAACCTGGAACCATCGCTCTTGATGGTGAACGAGAAGTAGAGTTGCTCCCAGATCAGGACGTATATGCGAGCCTAGCGACAGACGGTCCTTGGGTAGTCGATGTGCAACAGGCAATGATGTTATTGGCTGCAACGTAGGCAGGCTAGTAGTTTTTCAGTAAACAAGAAAAATCCTACAGTGGATATATTTTCCTCGTTCATACAGGTCGAAGTGCTTGGCACGAGGGGATAATGCATAGCGTCCCGTTGTAATACGAGACCATCTAGGCTTTTATAGATCGGACGTAGTTCGGGTTGATTTTGGTTTTCAGGCGATTTCGTTCTAACCTCGCACAGTTGCTAGGGCTCGCCATCACCGCTCTTCTAGCAATATCGATCCTCGCCGGCGCTCCGATGTATCTCAAGACGATCGAGTCGCTAGGGCTCAGATCGGTTTTGGATACGCTATCGCCAGCAAATAGGAATCTACTGATTTATGTCGACAATTTTCCTCTAACACAAAGTTCAATAACAGCGGCATCAGAGAGAGTCGAAATAACGCTTAGGGCGCTTGGTGGCTTACCCGTAAGCGTTTCACAGGAATCGCACACTAGGGCTCACTACTGGGCGTTCGAACCTGACGCCATCATTCCGGGTCCCTCTTCAGACAGTGCGATTCTAAATCGATTCGTAGGATTTCCTGATTATGTTGAGTTCGTTGACGGTCGGTCGCCTGATGCGACCGTAACTTCTGAATCTGGTTTTCTAGTTGCTGAAGCGGCTATTCCGTTCGTTCGAGCTGAAGTACTTGGAGTGAATGTTGGCGACGACATATGGCTTGCGTCATCGCCGGTCGACCTGCCATATCTAAAACTTGAAGTCGTAGGAATATTTACTCCAGACGATCTTCAAGAAGAGTTCTGGTTTGACCTCGGATTTGAAGCGGTTGAGCCGCCGAGTCCGTCATTTGTTGCAAGGCAGCCTCTTCCTTTGTTCATAGCCGGAGATGGATTATTTGATCTAGTCACCGGCGGACCTGCTTCAATTGGAACGAGTCGTTGGTTGGTTCAATTAGACATCGATGAAATTACCAATCAAGGTCCAGCTGCTGTTGAGCGACAGATTGAAGCCGCTGTTGGCCGGCTGCGGTTGGAATTTCCGGATGCAAAACTCGTTTCGGCGCTGGAGAATCGATTCAAGGCACTTCGAGAAGAGATAGTATTTGCGCGAATACCAGTGCTGATGATGGGCGGAGTCGTACTTGCTGTTTCCGTGTTTCTATCGATCACATCTGCGGGATCTTTAGTATCCCGAACACGTGTAGATACCGGCAGGCTTCGCGCCCGAGGATTCAGTAGAACCCGTATCGCTCTGATTCGTTTTTACGAATCGGCGCCATTCGTGCTTGTTCCAGTTTTCATTGCACCATTTATTGCATTTGGGGTTATTTCTTCGTTCGATCTGCTTCCTGAATACGAACTTGCAACACTTGGCAGAGGGGTACCCGTGCGATTGTCGTGGCAGGCGTTTGTAGTGTCTTTTGCTGGTGGGATCATATTGCTCACGTATATGCAGTTGATCGCTTTCTCTGCTAACTCACGTGAGATAGATTCTGAGAGATTAACTTTGGAGCGGGCCGAAGGAAGACCGTTTTTCCAGCGCCACTATCTCGATTTGATATTTTTGATATTTGGGAGCGTTGTGCTGTGGGATTTGACCACTGAAGAATCAGTTGTAGCCGAGCGAACTGGGCAGATTAGTGACGTCGGTCAGCTATTGGTGTTCGCTCCAGCGATATTCTTGGGAGTGGTGATCGTATTTTCACTACGAATCATGCCTGAAATCGCACGACTTGCCTCGTGGATCATAAGTAAGCGAGGTCCCGCGTGGCTGCATATTTTTATTGCCATGTTCGCAAGATTGCCGAACACGTACGCTTGGCCAATAGCGATCATCGGTATGGCGACTGGTTCGATAGTCCTCTCTGCGACCGCCTCTGCTTCATTAGAGCGAAGTGCATCTGATCAGGCCGGTTACGAAGCGGGTGCCGATCTGCGGGCGCTACCGGTCGATTTCAATAATGGGCCGAGAACCGAAGTATTGGATCAGGTTCGTAATATTCAGGGCGTAACGGGTGCATCTATCGGACTACGTGCGATTGGGGCACTTCGTGATGGAGGTAGCGGTGCTCCGTTTGAGTTTCTTGCCATCGAGCCGGAAGAATTTTCCAAGATAGCTATCTTCCGAGACGATTACGCCGACGGGTCGATAGATGAGGTTTTGTCGGCGATGAACACTTCGGGTGGGCCGGGGTCGGGTTCGACATTCACTTCTACGCAGCTTATCGACAATCCCGATCAGGTCGGAATTAGATTTAAGGTGAGTTCTGCTGAGGAGTTCGTTCGTGTCAGTCTGCGATTAATGGATGCAGTTGGTCGTTCTTGGTCAGTTGACTTGGGGCCTATGACCGCTACTAATTGGGAATTCCGAACTGCTGATGTTCCCGAATCCGCTGCGAGACCTGTCGAAATAGCCGGCGTCGTATTCTTTGAGCAGGCAAACGATGAACTTGGAAACCCGATGACGGTTTTGATTGACGAATTGGTGGCGATAAAAACAAGAGCTAGTGAAGAAGTGACGGAACCGTCGATCGTAACAGTAATCGATTTTGGTGATATTGATGATTGGCATCCGCTCGCTTCGAGCAAGGGCATAGATACGGTAATTACCTCAGTTGAACATGCTCGTTCTGATCAGAGTGATAGTGTGATTCGAATTGAGCTTGGTGTGGGAACGAATCGGGGTGTTAGAGGGATAGTCAGATCGGCAACGGAATTGGTTCCGGTACTTTTCAGCGCTGAAGCGCTAGAAGAGAATGGTCTTTCGGTTGGTAATCGCACTGTGATCCATGTATTCGAGCAGTCGGTTCCGGTACGAATTGTTGGCGAAGTAGATTACTTCCCGACAATGAATCTAACTCAGTCGGGCTATGTTATTTCTGATTCAGCTTCGCTCTGGACTTATCTTTCGATGAGCAGTTTTAACTCGGCAGGTTTCTTGGAAGAAATGTTCATTGGGCTTGATGATCCTGATGACCAAGAAGTGATTTCAAATATTGCTGATGTGATTGGGGGAATTCACACTCTGGTCGTTAGGAATGAACTACAGAAGGGTTCATTGGTCACCCCGTTGGCAATCGCCGGTTGGCGTGGAGCTGCAATAGTCTCTTCAGTGCTGGTTGCAGTTCTTGGCGTGCTTGGGTTCTTGGTCTTTGCTCCTGATAGACCATCGGTGGGGCATCACAAACTGGCAGTATTAGGCGCTCTGGGAATTAGAAAATGGGTACTGCTCGCAATTGCAATCGGTGAGTCGGTGACGGTTTTGGTTATTGGCTTTGGAATTGGTCTAGCCGCAGGAATTTTTATGGCGAGATTGGCTGTAGATACAACGACCCAGACCGTTTCTAATGGGGCGATTGTTCCGCCCGTTCAATTTTCAACTGAGTGGGCGTTTGTTGGTGTGCTGGCGGGTGCCCTTGTGTTTGCTGCAGTCGCAGTTGCCGCACGCGATTACATCGTTCTCAAGCGAATAAATTTTACAGAGGCAATAAAGGGGTAGAGAACTTGGCTAGTAAAAAAAGGCCTAGCTGGTAATTTCGAAAATTTCGGTGTTGTGGGTTTCGGCAAGCAGCGGGTATATCTGGTCGAATATCGTGGTTATGCTTGGGGTTTTACGGACCACGCTTCGTGACATTTCGTAGTCGGTTGTCGAATCCCAGAGCTGTTCGGTTTGCAGCATTCCGTGCGATCCGTGCCAGCTTTTGTACACGGTCGGTTTCTTGTATCCGGCAGATTCCATAGCGGAACTTGCTTCGTGCACCAGAGCGGCTAGTTTACCTCCGGTGCCAGGTTTTGGAAGGTAAGTGCGTCGAACAGCAATCATTGGTAATTCTTTCTTTTTCGAAGTGTGGAAATCAAATGGCAAAACTGTGATTGTTAGCTTAGATCTTGAAGTTGCGCCAGTCTCGCTCGAATCTATCCTTGCTCTTCATGCCTGATACGGTCGGTTCGCTAAGAATCGTCTGCGGCCCACCCTCTGCTAAAAACTCGCCGCCAACGGTGGCTGAACGTCCGCCCGAGTACGACATGTAGCAGAATCCAACGCCTTCATATGGGTCCGGTTCGTCGGTTTCGTTTATTCGGCTAGCGATTACTTCGCCGACCTTCGTGCCTTGCCCCGCGGCGAACACGCCGGCTTTTGGAATGGCGAAATCTCCTGATGGCACAACGTTCACATCGCCGATTGCAAATACGTTCGCAGTGGATGTTTCTAAATTCGCTTTGTTCACAGGAACCCACGGTTTGCCGTCAGAAACGCCGCTTGCTGCAACAATTGCGGGAATTTTGTGAACTGGAACAGTTGCGATGATATCGGCGATTGTCGTCGAGCCATCGGCGAACGATGCTTCCTTGCCGTTTGCTGAAACTTCAGTTACTCCAGCACCTGTGACAAGTTCGATTCCGCGTTGATACAGCGCGCTGCGAACTCGCATCGATGCTTCTTTACCGGCTACTCCGAGCGGTCCTGGTTCGGGAATGTAAATGGAAATTTCTAGGTCTTTTCGGATGCCTTTGTTCTTAGCCCACCAGTTGAGGATCATTGCAGTCTCGAACGGTGCTGGGGGACATTTGTATGGCGGCTTCGCAGCGGCGAGGACGATCTTGCCTCGCTTTAGTCGACTGAGTCGGCGGCGCAAGTGACGGGCGTATTCGAAATCGTAGAACGAGTAGGCGTCACTTGCACCGGGAACGGCGTCCCAGTCGTATGCAGCGCCAAGTGCGATAACCAGATAGTCGTAATCGAGCGTGCCAGCCGATGTTTCGACCTTTTGGTCTTTCGTGTCGATAGCGATGATATTCGATTCGACGAATTTGATGCCGCGGTTGGCGAGCCTCCCCAGCGATCTACCGGTTTTGTCGGTATCTCGTTCACCAACTATCAATAACGGGTTCATTCCGCATAGATGCGTCACCCTATTTCGATCGACAATAGTTACTTCGTGTGCAGTATCGAGAGATGCACGCGCGCTTATCGCAGCTTGTACTCCTCCGAAACCACCCCCCAGAACCAGAACTTTCCTACCGACCATACTTTTCTATCCCCTACATTCCTATGCAGGCTTACCCAAAACTGACTGCGGCGCCAGCTTATAGGTTTTGCAGGAGTGATGGTGCCGAAAGTCGCTAGCCGCGGATACTATTTGAAACTTGTGTGTGCCGATCTTTGGCGTCGGATGTTGTGTTGGCTATCTTGGAATTTTACGTTGAATCACTTTGGATTCCATGAATGCAACTTGAGTTACGCCGTAGAATTTTTGAAGCACTGAAATATCAATTCTCATAAGGCCGCAACAATGACTTATATAAGCTTCCATCTCCTCGGTGTGCATAACTTCAAAATATCGTCCCTGTGAACGTTTAATATTAAGCCTTGTAAGAGAGATTATTGAGTTGTGCCGCATAGGTTCATCTTCCTATTCAAGTCCTAGTGGACTGACGCTACTGCACCTGGCATGATCCAATATAGATTGTGGTATAGGTGGATTATCTAAATAATCGTAAAGGGGACGTGTAATATTCCGCTGAATACAGAATTCGATTATTTCGGTGTTGACGAAATAAATTGCCGAACAAAAAACACGATCTGAAAGAACAATCTGAAAATGCGACCGACCAAACCGTCTTACTCCATAGATTGGGACGAGTCGTGTGACACGATGGTTGCGTTGGGCGGATCAACCAAAGGCGGGAATACCGTTTTTGCTAAAAACAGCGACAGGCCCCATAACGAACCCCAGCCGTTGATTCAGATTGAAGCGGCTGATTACTCGGGTGGATTTTCGGGGACTCAGTTCGTCGATGTGCCGCAAGCTGCACACACGTACAGGCACGTCGGTTCTAAGCCGTATTGGTGTGCTGGGTATGAGCATGGATATAACGAACATCAGGTCGTAATTGGTAATGAGGCACTTCCTTCGCTGTTACTCGAAACGACAGAGCCGAAATTAATAGGCATGGAAGTGCTGAGACTCGGACTCGAACGTTCGAAGTCGGGTGAAGAAGCGGTCGACGTCATTACAGGGCTAGTATCAGAGTTTGGTCAGGGTAAATTTTCAAACTCTGCAGGAGTGCGCACTTACGATAATATTTTTCTGATCGCTGATCCAACGTCCGCCTATGTGGTTGAGTGCGTGGGGCATGATTGGGCCGTGAAGCAGGTCGAAAACGTCACTTCGATATCCAATGTTGCTCAGATTGGCGAAGATGTTGATCGTATGTCACCGGGTGTAAAATATCAGGCGACTAAATTGGGTCTTTCTGACATGGGATTTGGCGATAAATTTGCTTTTAGCAGCGTGTTTGCCGACCCTGCAAATTCTTTAAGCGGACTTGCGAGGCAGTGTAGATCTGATGCGATGCTGAGACGGGGTGCCGGTCAATTGGACGTGCGCTCGATGATCGAAGTATTGACCGATCATTCTAATGGCGAGAACCCGGATGAAGATCATGTAGTCGATGTAGCAGGTAATTTGTCGATCTGCCTGCACCGCACCGTCGGTGAATTAAAGGGTGCTTCGACTGCGAGCTTGGTCGCCGATCTATGCGCCACCGACGAACGATTGCCAATTTACTGGACCGGGCTCTATTCACCGTGCATGACCGTTTTCTTGCCTAATTTTATTGAGAGCGATTTGCCGGGCGTACTCGGAATTGGTGATGAACTAGAGAGTGCTGACAGTCCGTGGTGGGATTTCTACCGACTTACTCAGCACGGCATGACGGCTGGAGTTGAGGTTAGAGCTGAGATTAGATCAGAACTGGCGAATCTTCAGAACGATCTGTTCGAGTCGGCTTACGAAGTCGCTAAAAACGGACGAGAACTGCTTGGAAACGGTGCGGGCGATGCCGCAGCGGAAATGTTGATGAAATACATGTCCGAGAACGCTCAGCGGGTCATTTCGAAAGTAAAATCAATGGTTCCGGCCAATGCATCAATCAGCTAATTATCAGTAAATATGAGATAGATTCGTTGAAGAACAGCCAAGAAAATAAAAAACTCGATTTACAGCAGATTCTGAAAATTGCCGATAACGCCGCCGCTGTCGCGCGAGAAGTGTTACTCGAAAGATTTCGACCAAACTCGGCCGAAGCACTTGATTCGTTCTACAAATCGCCAAATGCTCTTGTGACCGATGCCGATTTGGCTGCTGATAAGTCGATTACCGAAGCGCTCAAAGCGTCAAACGCTCCCGGTCGAATACTTTCTGAAGAGAGTACGACACAGCTTTCAGACTACGATGATTCGCTTACATGGCTTGTTGATCCTCTTTGCGGAACCGTTCCGTTCAGCACTGGAATGGATCACTGGGGAGTGAATATCGCCTTGCGGCAAGATGGTGAATTGATTGCGGCGTCGCTTACACTGCCATCGCTCGGCGAACTACTTTCTGCTACCAAAGGTAACGGAGTAATCCGAAACGGCGAACCGTTTACCTCCTCTTCGCCAAGGCAAAAGCTATCTGAATCTACAATCGGTTTAGAAGTAGATGGACCAGAAGAATGGCGAGCGAGACTGTCTGGTGATCTTGATTGGATTCCGTCGGTTAGTCAGATAAATACGTTTGCTTCTGCCGCCTACCCAATTGCACTAGTTTGTCTGGGTAGACTGCCTGCGGGAGTGTTCTATGGCATAGAGCCAATGCACTTTGCTGCGGGTGCCATGATTGCTAGTGAACTTGGTATACGCGTGACCGACGAACTAGGTGCTCCAATCGACTGGTTGAAAGACGACGAGCTCTCAGTAGTAGTCATAGGCTGGCCCGTGATTCACGAACAACTACTTGCAGCGATGGCGAAGTGATGGGCAAATAACGCCTCAAGCCTACTTGGCGTAAATCTTTAGCTGAGATGCATTGAATCCGGATGGTTCAAGAAACTTAGAATTGCGATAGATCTCTGCTAGTAAAACCGAATAAATTTGTTTGATGTCTTCTGACCGCTCGTTACGCACAGATTCCAGAATGTATAACTGCAAATGTATAGTGGCTTCGTTCAGTCTATTGCCGTTTGACTGAAACGCTGTTTGAACGTAGCTTGAGCAGGCGATTTTCCGCAAGCTGGTCGATTAGCGACTGGCTTTCATGTATATCCATATCGAGAAAAAGTATGCCGTTCAACGTAAATCACATCCACCTGAAGTCCAGCGATCCTAAGAAAACAGCCGATTGGTTCGTAGAGGCTTTCAAAGTTGAGATCACCTCTGACAATGTTCGACCCGTAGGCGACCGATTCATCACAACCATGACCGAAGGTGGGCTGGCTATCAACATTTCGTCGGAACGAACTGACGAGAAGCTCGGTCCTGCAGATGCGAACCCGCACTATGGTCTTGAGCACTTTGGTTTCGATACTGATGATATGGATGCTGATATTGGCCGATTGGTTGATCTAGGAGCTGAACTTAAAGAGGGTCCGATTAACAATGGCGGTGGCGTGAGTATTGCGTTCGTAGCTGCTCCCGGCGACATCCGAATCGAACTCATTCACCGGGCGTAGGTGTTAGAGGCACGTTTTCAAGTGCGCTAGCACATTTCATAGCGATCGCAAAGTAATCACAGGAAATCGCGATAATGACCATAAAACTAGCGGTGGCTGGCGGAAACCGAGGAGCGAGATTTGATCAAGTTTTGGATGGGCTCGAAGACCATATTGAACTGGTTGCAATCTGTGATCCCTCAGACGGAGTTCTATCGAGGTGGACGGACGGTAGACCCGACTTAAAGGCCTATTCACAGTTCGAAGATATGGTCGAAGATCCTGGTATCGACGCGGTATTTATCGCAACTCCGATGCTGCTTCACGCCGGACAGGCATTAACTGCCCTGAACGCCGGCAAGCACGTTCTATCTGAGGTGACTGCTGCTGCAACCCTCGACGAGTGCCATGCGCTGGTCGAGGCGGTCGAAAAGACTGGGCTGACGTACATGATGGCCGAAAACTATTGCTATCGACGTGAAGCGATGATGATAAAAAATATGGCGGATCAGAACGTTTTTGGCGATATGACATTTGCGGAAGGTGCGTACATTCACGATTGTCGAGATCTTATGTTCAATGCCGATTTAACTCGTACTTGGAGGGGCGGCGGAACCGGTATTTCGCAATCTACTCGCGGGAACGGATACCCAACTCACTCGTTGGGCCCGATCGCCCAGTGGCTTGGGATCAATCGAGGTGATCGACTCGCCCGTACGACGACTTTTGTTACAAAATCGGCTGCTCGGCAAGAGTGGGCACGATCGGTGCTGCCAAAAGGACACGCGGATGCGCAGGACGAGGCGTGGGCGGACTTCACTGACTCTGCAACGACATTGATCGAAACGGAGCAAGGACGGGTTATCTCACTTCGTAAAGACTCCGCTAGCCCGAGGCCGCACAACATGGCTCTCCATACGTTGCAGGGCACGCAAGGGGCATATATGTCGGGTCGGTTTGATGGCGAGCAGCCGCTTGTGTGGCTCGATGGCGTTTCGACAGGTGTTAGCCCTGCAAACTTTGGATATACGGATAAAGCTAGACGTATCGGTCACACCGAAAGCGACGAAGTTCATCCTGAGTGGCAACCACTGTGGGATTTGAGCGCCAAGTACGAGCACCCGTACTGGAAAGAGCTCGGAGAAGAGGCGATTCAAGCGGGTCACGGAGGTGGTGACTATTTCGTGATGTACGATTTCGCGAGGGCGGTTGCTGGCGAAATCGAACCTCCGATCGACGTTTACGACGCGGTTACTTGGAGCAGTATTTTTCCGATCTCAATCGAGAACGTGAAGCGGAATGGCGAACCGCTCGACATCCCCGATTTCAGGAAACGATAGGTTCTGATTCGGATTTCCACCGTGCTTAAACAAGCAGGCGTATACCAAACGGTATTGGCCGTGGAGCGTTGAGGGCAGGGGCTGTCTCTATCCCCTTGAAATCGTTGAAGATTCGGTCTTAGACTTTGGCACATAAGTAGCTACAAATCTGGAACAATGATCTCGTTAGCTTCACACATCTTCAGACGAACTACAGAGGCGAATTTAATGGGCAGATTTGACGGTCGGAGCGCAATTGTTACTGGTGGAGCGCTCGGTATTGGCGGCGGATGCGCTCGACGAATAGCGGCCGATGGCGGCAGCGTTTTGATCGTCGATGTGAACGAATCCGCTGGCGAGAACAACGTCAAGGAGATTCGTGCGGCCGGTGGCAAAGCTGAGTTTTTGGCCGGCGATGTTTCTAAGCAATCTACTGCCGAAGAAATGGTTGAAAATGCTGTTTCGTTGTTCGGTCGACTCGATCTACTCGTGCAAAACGCCTACGCGGGACTAGCCAATTCAGGAAGTGCAGTTGAAGTAGAGCCTGAAAACTGGCACAACGGCATGGATCTTCTAGTTGGTGCTCTGTATCTCGGTGCCAAGTACGCCGTTCCTGCAATGGAAGAATCGGGAATCGACCCTAATTTCGAGCAGTCCTCATGGAGTGGTTCGGGTCGACGACATGGCAATCCACCACCCCAAAACGTAGGTCGAATTGTCAATATGGCGTCTGTGCACGGGATTCACCAAGCACCACGTTCATTGATTTACAACGCTGGTAAAGCCGCAGTGATCGGACTCACTAAGCAAATGGCGATCGATTTCGGCCCGCTTGGAATTACGGTGAACGCAATCGCCCCAGGTCACATCGTTACTGAACGCGGTGACGAGCACTGGAGCGAGGTCGGAAACGATGCTGGATTCCGGTTGTTCGAACTCCACTACCCTGTGCGCCGAACAGGTGTGCCTGAAGACATCGCAAACGCAGTTGGTTTCCTGTGCTCAAACGAGGCTTCGTTCATCACGGGTCACGTTCTTGCAGTGGATGGCGGCATGACGATTCAGCTTCAAGAAAACTTGGTGATGGATTCAAAGGACTACATCGTCGCCAACCCCGAACTAAAAACGCATTTTGATTCGAAGCGCGGCGATTCGCGCTTCTAGAGCTAGGAAAACGCCAGTCATGAAAGTGGTCGACCTGTACCGATACCCTGTGAAGTCATTTACTCCTGAGCGACTCGATCGAGTCGAGGTAAATGGCGGCAAAGTTCAAGGCGACCGAGTATTGGGATTTAGATTCGCCGATCAAGGCACTCCCGACGACTGGGCGTGGCGACGAAAGATCAACTTCATCTCTCTTTCAAACACCCCGGCGATGGCTCTTATCGATCTTAGTTACGACGATCACACGCGAACGCTCAGGCTGAACTACGAAGGCGAAATGTTCGCTGAAGGATCGATCGATTCCAAGAGAGATCGCCTTGACTTAAGCGAGGCTTTGGGCGAGTACGTAACATCGCTCGATATTAATCCTCTTGTAGATCACCCCGAGCGAGTTCCATTGAATCTGATCGGAGACGGACGTCAAGGCCTATTTCACGATTCGGAAATTGGTGGAGTAACCATATTCAGTCGAGAGTCGCTGGCTGCACTGGAAGTAAGCATGGGAGCTTCAGTTGATGGCAAAAGATTCAGATCGAATGTAGTTATCGATGGTGCTGAAGCCTGGGAAGAAATTTCTTGGTCGGGGCAAGTAACCATAGGCGAGCACGCCTACATGGTAGAAAAAGCCATTCCTCGGTGTCTCGCAACACATGCGAATCCGGTCGATGGTGAGCGGGATCACGACATCATGAAGAGCCTGATAATGGCTAACGGATTCGAAATCCCGACTTTCGCGATTAGACTGCTACCGGTTGAAGGGCACACGGAAATCAATGTTGGCGACGCGGTTTCTGTTCGGTAGTCTGAACTGATATGAGTTCTAGTGTTCGAGATATCTTAATAACAGCATGGTCGATAATTTTTGTAATCACCGTCGGCGTCATCGCTTTTCATCCATCGTTCAAATACGAAGGACTAACGATGACCCTCCGAATCAGTGGATTTGCGCTTATCGCAACTGTCGCGGGCGTCGCACTCGCTCGATTCACCGAAATATTGGGTCGTTCGAGCCAAAAGATGAAAACATCTGCGCTGGTAATTTTCGTCGTTTGCATGCTTCCGCTAATCCCGGTTGGACTCTCTACGTTTTCGATGCCGTGGGCCGCATTAATCATCGGTACACTCGTCTACGTTCGTTGGAAATGGGCACTCGCTAACCCGGCTAAATAGCCTCGTATTCGCCGTTCGCTCTAAACCATTGGTAAAATTCGCCACTCGTGGCGTGTTTAGCTTGCACGAGTAGGAGCTAAATTGATTTGATCGCCGGATAACACACAGGGATCACGAGCAAGTACGGAAACGAATTTTGACTACAACGGGTAAGGGTCGATCAGGTTCAGAAGGCAGAGAATCGGGTAACGATTACGATCGCTACACGCCTGACAATATTGAGAAAAAATGGCAATCGAAGTGGGAAGCCGACGGCATATATGATGCAGCGGATAGTGTTGAAGGCAAAGAAAATTATTTTGCGCTAACCATGTTTCCGTACCCATCTGGCGAGCTTCATATGGGCCACTGGTACGCCTATGCCCCTGCCGATACACACGCTCGTTTCAAAAGAATGCAGGGCTACAACGTAATGCAACCGCAGGGTTTCGACTCGTTCGGACTTCCAGCTGAAAATGCGGCTATCGAACGAGGTGGAGATCCTCGTGAGTGGACCTACAAGAACATCGAGAACTCGCGTCGGCAGTTCAGAGAAATGGGTGCTGGATACGACTGGACACGTGAGCTAGCCACTTCCGATCCTGAGTACTACAAGTGGAACCAATATTGGTTCTTAAAATTCTATGAAAACGGACTCGCCTACCGAAAACACGGTCAAGCGAACTGGTGTCCGCAGGATCAAACAACTCTTGCTAACGAGCAAGTAAAAGATGGTGCATGCGAACGTTGCGGTACGCCTGTAATCAAGCGAGCTTTGCCACAGTGGTACTTCGCTATAACGAAATATGCAGATGAACTTCTTAATATGGACCAGATCGACTGGCCCGAGAAGATCAAGACGATGCAGCGGAACTGGATCGGTCGTTCAACTGGAACGACCATCGGATTCGATGTAAGTGAATTCGCACCGGGCGAGAAGATTGAAACTTTCACCACTCGCATTGACACCGTTTACGGCGTTACTTTCGTCGTTTTAGCGCCTGAGCACCCGATCGTCGGAAAACTGACGCAACCTTCGCACAAGGCGAGTGTTGATGAATATGTAGCGCAGGCAGGTCGCCAGACTGAAATCGATCGAACGTCGACCGAGCGTGATAAAACGGGCGTCGAAACGGGTTCTTATTGCATTAATCCACTGAACGGAGAACGCGTTCCCGTTTTGGTGGGTGATTACGTACTGGCAACCTACGGAACCGGAGCCGTGATGGGCGTTCCGGCTCACGACTCACGTGACTTCGTATTTGCTAAGAAGTACGGCCTAGAAATCAGAGTAGTTGTCGCCCCGCCGAACTGGGATGGCGGCGAATTAGAAGAGGCGTGGATTCCTGTTGGAACCCAGGTTAATTCGGGCGAGTTCGATGGATTGTCGAGCGCGGATGGTAAGGAAGCAATCGCCGAAAAGATTGAATCCG
>Ga0315326_10000719_pt1 | contig 16436 bp, 23 predicted proteins | sample M180m32315metaG_FD_203457 | JGI IMG/M metagenome (GOLD analysis project Ga0315326, IMG submission 203457) | Ammonia-oxidizing marine archaeal communities from Monterey Bay, California, United States - M1 80m 32315 | ecosystem: Environmental > Aquatic > Marine > Coastal | place: USA: California... | reverse complement strand
CCTTGTACTTCAAATTACGTGGTTTAGTTCTTAATCGGTAACCACAACATGGGCACCAAAGTCCTTCCCAATTAATGAAGATTTCACAGATTTGACATCGTCTTTGACCAGATGCATAACGTCCAGTGCCTACTGGTTTTTGTGCTTTGTATCTAGAACAGATTCCTTTACATGTCATTTTGTTTGCATATTATATAGAAATTACAACTATATAAAACGGATCGCAATATTTTTTACAAAAAATCTTCTTTTTCTTATAAAAATTTTATTGATTTATATTTAAAAACTGATCAATTTCAAAAAAACACGAAATTATCTATAAATATCTTTGGATTTTTTTGCGGATAGTGCTAAGTCCACAAAATTAGAACTAGCCAGTTATTGAAAGAGGTAATATAGATTTTGAAATTCCATTTCTTTGTGAAATGAATTGTGCAGACAGCATATCTCTTTTTCCACGTTGATTATGATTTTTAATTTTCAATGTGGTACATGACTCATCAACAAATTCAATTTCAAACTTTGAACAAAATTTCAAATTTAACATTTGAAGAATTTTGTTAGCGGTTTTCATATCACCATTTCCAATCTTGATAATTTTTCTAGCTGCAGGTAATCCTGCCAAAATTGAAATTAAATAGTGGATTAATTTGTCAAGTGAAACAAAAAATGCTCTAGCAATCTCATTTTCTAAATATGTTACAGAGACACCAATTCTCTGACCAGGATCAATTCCTAGAACCAGTTTACTCGAATTAGTTGATGAATTGAGCATTTTAATTATAATTCCCTTTACAACGATTGGATCTTTAGTAATAATTTCATCAAATAACATTGGTGTTGAGATTTGTTTTGGTGCCTCTTTTTCAGTAGTAACTACTAGATCACCATCAAAATCATCAATTTCACTAGGTAATATTGAATCAAATGGAATTGATAATTCCTTGAAAATTTTGGATAATTTGAAATAGGGTTTTCCATATTCTGTGGCGATTCCAATTTTTGCATTTTCTATACGAGTGATACTATTGTATCACTTGAACAAATTTAGTACTTTTGGGCGTAACTTTGCTACACAAATTGTCAAAATTGTCTTAAAAATTTAGGATTTTAGGATTGTTTTTACAGCACCATCTACGGCAGAGTCAAAGTTTGAATCAATATTTTGTTGTATTTCAGAAATTTTTGACTCTCCATTTTGAGTGATTTTTTGAGATTCTGCTTCCGCATTAGACTTAGAGTTAGAAATTATGGATTCTGCTTCAGAAGTTGCCATTTTTCGTGTTTGTTCAAGAATGGAATCAATCTCTTTTTGAGCAATAGAATTTAGTGATTTTTTCATATCAGCCAAACTAAGATTTACAGAATCAATTTCAGATTCTAATTCTGATAAAGAATTGATAATTCCATCGATTTTAGTTGTTTGACTCATTTTGATATTTTTCTCTTATTCCGATATTAAAATCTTCAATTCGTGGTAAGCAGTAAGATCGCTCTTGCCAGATCGCCTTCTGCTTCTGCCAATGCATTTTTGGCGGCTTCTTCATCAACATTGGCTTGCTGTGCTACTAGTGAAATATCATCATCGCTGAAAATTTGTACCTCTAATTCTTTTTCCTCTATATTTTCAGCTACTACTTGAAATATTGAATTATCTTTAGCCTTCATTTCTGTAACAGAAGGTTTACTGATTATGATCTCTTTTTTGTCAGTCTTGATAATTACTTCTTGAACATTTTGAACCTCCTCCATATCAAGACCCATTTTATCCATCATTCTTCGCATCTCTCGATTTCCGCCACGTCCACCCATCATGATAATTTAGCTCCATCATTCTGAGATTTTAAACTATCTCGTACTCTAATTGCCATGCCTCTAGATTGGGTTTTTATCATGTTTGAAGAAAGAATAGATTTTCCAACAGCAATTATCTGTTTTTTGAAAAATATAGGCACGTCTGAGCCAATTTCTATCTTTGATCCACATCTTTTGACATGTTGGCAAAAAACTGATTTTCCCTGTTCAACAAATGGCTTTGAATCAGCATCAACTTCAATACAATAATTTTCCACAAATTTCTTATTTTTTGAAAACAGTTCAGCACAGTAAATGGACATTGCAATTCCACCATCTGTACGTGGAGTAAAAAATAACAAACCATTATGATAAACGGCTCTAATTCTACCAGTCTTTTTTGACATTTTGAAATCAATATCCTTTGGAATATTCTTTGATACCCCAGGCCCATAAAGTGTGTCAACTGAATGTGAAATTTTTTCGAATCTGTCCATGTTCCTTGAGAATTATTTCATAAATATTAGTCTGAGTGAAAAATGGTACAAAAAATATGAGATTAGGCATAAAAATAGTCCAAAATGATACTAATTGTACATTAAGATACATAGATCGCAAAAATAGACATGTTTCCCATAAAAAACAGTATATTTATTAATTCTATATAGTAATGCGGATTATGGCAGATAAGGGTCAAATAAGAAAAATTCAGTTTACAGGAAAATCATCTTATATTGTATCATTACCAAAAGATTGGATTAAAGACCAAGGCTTAAAACAAGGAGACCAAGTTACAGTTGGGAGAAATGGAAGTACTGTTTTAGAAGTAAAGCCAGTTAATTTTGGAAAATCATCAGGAGATGAGTCTTCTAATCTTATAATTTCACCAGATGATGACAAATCAGCAATAGTTAGAAAATTAATAGCACTTTACTTTTTGAATTCAAAAACAATCAATGTAAAACCAAAATCAGGAACAAGAATTTCTCCAACTCATAGAATTGCAATCAGAAATACTGTCAAAAAAGTACTAATGGGTTCTGAGATTACAGCAGACTCTACAGATGGAATAACTGTTCAAGTGTTGATCAATTTAGTAGAATTGTCAGTCGATGGGGCATTTAAAAGAATGTTATCGATGGCAAAATCAATGCAGACAGATGCTCTATTATCCCTAAAAGAAGGGAATGATGAACTGGCACAAGAAGTCATCAATTCTGATGACGATGTAGATAGATTTGGTTTCTATATAATTAGACAATTAACAATTGCAATTGAAAATCAGCATATGCTTGAAGAGATGGGCTTTAAAAATTCAAGAGATTGCTTAGGATATAGGGTCATTGTAAAAAACATAGAAAGAATTGGAGATCATGCAGTAACTTTGGCACAAGATGCCATAGATATCAAAAAACCAATCAAAGGTAAGATAATGACCAGTATTGAAAAAATGAATGAATTTGCACTAACAGCAATAGACAATACATGTTTGGCTTTATTCAAAAATGACTATCTAGAAGCTGAAAATGCAATAAGCGAATCAAGTAATATCAAGAAATATGAAGATGAGGTTCTAAAAGCCCTAGAGCAATCAAAGAATTCTGAAGAGGTTTTTAGAGTTAGAAGAATTGCTGAAAATATACGAAGAATAGCTGAATATGCAAGTGATATTGGCGAAATTGTTCTAAACATGAATATTGAGAAAGTTACCAAGAAAAACTAGAGATAATTTTGAAATCGTGCATTTTAATCACATATGTGAATGAAAATATCAGTTCAGAGGCAAAATCACTGTGTGAGGCAGCCCAATACAACGTACTTTACACGATAAAAGTTGAAGATTTACAAAAAAGAAAATATGGAATTACCGAATCAAAAATTGATGAATTAGAAGAAAAAATTGAGAAATTAAAACCAGATGTCATAGTATTTGATGAGCTTTTGAAACCAAATCAAAATTACAGTCTAGCTGCAAAATTAAAGTTAGAAATTGTAGATAGAGAGTCATTAATTCTAGAAATTTTTGAGAGTAGAGCAAGCAGTGCTGAATCAAAATTACAAGTGAAATTAGCACAACTACGATATGAAAGGGCAAGAGCTAAAGAACGAGTCAGATTAGCAAAAGGTGGAGAACAACCTGGCTTTATGGGAATCGGTAAATACGATATTGATGCATATTACGATGACATTAAAAATAGAGGTAAAGTAATTAAAGGAAAATTAGAAAAAGCAGGAAAACAAAGAGCATTACATAGACAAGGAAGAGACAGGTTAGGATTTAAAACAATTTCATTAGCAGGCTATACATCTTCAGGGAAAACCACTCTATTCAACAACGTAACTGGAGAGACAAAAGAAAGAAGTGAATCATTGTTTACAACACTCACAACTACAACACGAAGATTAAAGCTTGGAAGAGAAATTTCATTAATTACAGATACAGTAGGTTTTATCAGTAAATTACCTGCATACATGATTGATGCATTCAGATCTACATTAGAAGAATTACTTTTCACGGACATTATCTTATTAGTAATAGATTCACTAGATGATGATGAATTAATGAAAAAGAAATTTTTTACTTGTTATAAGACACTAGTTGAATTAGGAGTAGAAAGGAAAAATATAATTTTTCTTTTTAATAAATCAGAATCAATAGATGATAAAAAAATATTACATATCATGAATAATTTAAAAATTGATGAAGTGGAAAACTGTTTAGACATATCAGCACTTACAGGGAAAAATCTAGTTGAGCTAAAACAAAAATTACAAGAAAGGTTTTATGGGAAAAGTGAATAAAATGAAAATTGAAGTTTTACGAATTGGACAACGAGTTATACGAGATGATAGAGTAACAACTCATGTTGCACTAGTAGCCAGAGCATTTGGAGCATCAAAAATTTACATGAATGAAGTTGATCCTGAGATTGAAAATACCATTAAGAAAATGAATGAGACATGGGGTGGAGAGTTTGAAGTGGAATTTTTTGATGATTGGAAAAAGGTTCTAAAATCAAAAAATGGTAATTGTAAAATCATTCATTTAACAATGTATGGAGAGAAAATTGATGATGTTGCAAAAGATATTAGAAAAAACCAAAATATTTTGATTGTTGTAGGGGCTGAAAAAGTGCCTAGAAGTATATATGAAAAATCTGATTATAACGTCTCAGTTTCAAATCAACCACATTCAGAAATTAGCGCACTAGCAATTGTCTTAGATCGTCTTCACAAAGGAAAGCAGTTTGATGTGAAATTTAATAATTCTAAAAGAAGAATAATTCCTAGTAAAAAAGGGAAAAAAGTGATTTAAGGTAAAAATAGAGGACAAAATGTGAATAAATATGGTTGACAAGTATGAAGACCCTTTTGTAAAAATTGCAGCAATGATTGGAGGAGATGAATATCTCAAAGTTGCACGTTCGTTGTTAAAAACTGAGGATGCAACAGATGAAGAAATTGCTAGTTCAACAGGTCTTAGAATTAACATGGTTAGAAGAGTATTATACGATTTGTTTGGAAAAGGATTGATTACAGGCGTTCGTGTAAAAGACGAAAGAAAGGGTTGGTTTGTTTACAGATGGCGTTCTAGAAGAGATGAGGTTGAAAATTTCATAGAGAATCAGAAAAAGAAAATCCTGAATAGATTACAACAAAGATTAGATTATGAAAACTCTTCAGACTTTTATCATTGTGGTAATGAAGACTGTTCAAGATCAACATTTGAAGATGCGTTAGAATTATTTTTCAAATGTCCATCATGCGGTCAAGTATTAAATATTAAAAAGAATGAAAGGATTAGGAAAAACTTTTCAAAGAAAATTGATAGCATAAAAGGCGATTTACGAGTTTAGAATTTATAATTTAAAATAATTTCATTACCAATTTTTTTAACATTTTTTAATTTTAGTGGTAATTTTGTTTTTAATGATGGAAAAGAAATTCCTTCAAACAAATTGATAGCATTTTCTGAGCCTAAAACATAAGGAGTTAATGCAATAATCACTTCATCAATTAAATTTTTTTTCAAAAATGAATGATTTAGGATTCCACCACCCTCTAAAAGAATGGTCTTAATTCCCTTTTTTGATAAAATAGATATGAGTTTTGTTATATTTACTTGATTTTTTCCACAAATAATCACATCAATAGGTAATTTTTCTAATCGATTTAGATTTGATTTTGATATTATTTCAGATGTAACAATTATAGTTGAAATATTTTTACATGTTTTAATTATTCTTGAATCATTCTTGATTGTTCCATGTGAATCAAGAATGATTCTTATTGGATTTTTTCCCTTAACATATCTAACTGTTAAGAGTGGATCATCTTGTTCTACAGTGTTTTTACCAACTAATATGGCATCAGATTTTGAACGAAGTTTATGAACTCGTATTTTATCAGATTTTGATGATAATACAATATTTTTATTTTTTTGACCAATTTTTCCATCAAGAGTTATAGCAGCACTTAGAGTTATTTTTGGTTTAGAGATTACCACTTACAATTTCACCTCCAATCATGACAGATTTTATTGATTTTTCAGAAGCACGATGAACAATAGATGCATGAACATTATTCATTGGTTGTAAATCAAGTGAGTTTTTGTTTATGAAAATACAGTCTGCAAGATAATTTTCTTGGATACGTCCAATTTTTTGATTGAGCATTTTACCGGCATTAACAGTAACCATTTTCAATATTTGTTTTGGATCAAATCTATTTTGAGACATGCCCATAATTACCTTCCAAAGATAATCCATTTCTCTAAAAATATCTGGAGAATTAATCATTACATTGTCAGTCCCAATTGTAATATTACAACCAAACTTTTGCATTAATGAAACATTTGGTATTCCTTCAGCTAGTGATGAGTTTGCACGAGGACAAACAACAATTCCCTGTGTATTTTTTGCTGCAAGTTTCAAGTCACTGTTTGTTGCAAAAGTCATATGAATTAAAAATGATGGATTGAGTAACATGGCCCTTTGAACTTCTGATTTTCCAGTCATTTTTTTTGAGGTGTGTGCACTATCTTTTGTTTCAGCAGCATGAATTGCACGAATCTTTTTTGTTTTTGAGTATGATTTTAGGTTGGAATTACTATTTTCGTTTGTTCCACTGATTCCAATTCCATCACAATTTTTCAGTAATTGAGTTAATTTTGTGATTTTTTCTTCAGGGAAAGGAAGATTTTGCTTGATTTCATTTTTTGTGTTGTAATAATCAATTCGTCCCAAAATTATACAACGAATAGGCATATTCGCCAAAGATGATTTTAGTAGCAATACACCATCCAAACCACCTTCTCTGAAATCAATAAAGGTTGTAATTCCTTTTTTTATCATTGATTTTGCAGAATTTCGGATGTATTTTGCTAGAGATTTTTTTGGTGTTTCTGTGAGTAATTTTTGTTTTAAACCAATCATCGGATGAATTTTGGAATCAACATTTTCATCAATTGATAGATCTTTTCCAATTGAATCAGCAATGTGTGTATGTGAATTAATGAATCCAGGAATTAATAGCAAATTTGAACAATTAACAGATTTTTCTTTTGATGTGATTTTTTTAGAAATTTTTTCAAATTTTCCATTTTTAATTTTTACATCAGTTGATTCAATGTATTTTAATTCACTTCCATAAAGTATGCTAATATTTTTTAGAATCAATTTAACTCATAAATTTCAGGTTTTTCTTTTCCTGAATCTCTAATTTCTCTTATTGTATCAAGAGATTTTGTTGCAAGTTTTACAGCGTCTCTAGATGTTTGTGCCGTACCTATTCCACAATTTAGTTCAACTTGAAATTCATCTTTACTTATTTGGATAAATTCTTTTGCAAAATTTTTGAATTCAGAATTTGTTACAACCATAAAATTATCTCCACCCATAAAAAATGTGAGTGAATTTTTTGATAGAAAATATTCGGACATTCTTGAATAAATTTTGAACATCAAAGATGAGGTATCATAAGGAGACATTTTCTTTTTTCGTTTTGATGTTAAATCATCTACATCTAGGTGCATGATTGTAACAGAATGTTCTGAATGACCATTTAATGTACCAAATATAGAATATTGTTCATTGAGAAACTTTTGTGATTTTTTTGCTTCATATGCATCAAGATTTGCATCATATGGATTTTTGCCATAGCCAATTGACATTGATAATTTTACATCAAATGAAGATTCTAATTCTTTTTGTATTTCAACATGGTCATCAAGTGAAAGTCCATTTGTTACACAAAAATATTCATCGGAGCGATTCAAAAATACAAGACAGTTTTTCTTTGAAAATAATTTTTGTAATTTATGGTATAATTTTGATTGTAACATTTGTAGTTCATGTTCACGATCACTTCCTAATGTTAGAGTCCAAGGACCGTATCCTGTGATTTTCATTATTGTTAATTGAATCATTTTTCTATTTTTTGAACTTCATTGTATACTGTGAATACTGCATTTACTGCATTTTCAGAAATAGGTCTGATTCTTGCATATGCCTGTCTTACCTGCATTCCTGGACCAGAAATACCAAGTGATACAGGTTTTTGATGTTTTATAGATAATTTAGCTATATTTCTGGCAGTTGAATGAGCAATAACTTCATCATGTTTTGTTTGACCTTTGATTACTGCACCTAATGTTACAACTGCATCAACATCATTTCTTTGTAATAATTTGTCAATGATTAACGGCATATCAAAAATTCCAGGTACATGACTTGTATGAATTACATCAAGATTTAGCTTTTTTGCAGTTTCCATTGCAACATCATACATACGCGACGTTATTTTTTGATTAAATTCTGCAACTACTATAGCAATTTTCAAGATTAATTCACCTTAGAGAATTCAAGTAATTCTTTACCATCAATGAATGGTATTGCATTTTCTTTTGCATATTTTTCTGCTTTATCAACAGATAATGCAGAATATGTTTCTGAATCCATCATTTCACATATTGCAGTAATTGGAGAAAGATTTGATAATTGTGTAAGGTATACAGACATTTCAGTGTGACCAGTTCTAGAAGAAAGAAGTCCATTTGAAGCAAGTAATAATGGAACATGCCCAGGAGTTTTGAAAGTGGAATTGAATATTTGTTTTGGATTATCTTTTTTGTATAAAGTAGACATTTCTTTAATGGTTAATGCTCTATCTCTATCAGTAATTCCAGTATAGGTTTGTTTATGATTTATGCTTAGTGAAAATGTAGGATGATCACCATATGGTGCAGTTCCCATGACCATTTTTTTTGATTCAACATCTAATTGATTAGATAATGAAAGCATGTTATGCATATACTTGAGTTGTAATTTTTCTGCAAGTGAATTATCTATTGCAAGACAAATTAATCCACCAGCATGTTTTCTCATTCTAACAATATGTTCAGGAGTAACAAATTCCGCTGCAACTACCATGTCAATTTCATTTTCACGACCATCAGAATCATGAATCATTACAAACTCACCACGTTTTAATGATGAAATTGCAGAATCAAATGTCATATTAAAAATTAATTCTTAGTTATTATAAAGTTTACTAGAATTATTGTTATTACCAATTTATTGGTACTAAATGTTTATTCTAAAACACTATTTTAAAATATATTTCCCTAACACATCAGTCTCAATGTTTATTTTATCACCGATTTTTTTTGTTTTGAAATTTGTAATTTGTAATGTGTGAGGTATTAGACAAACAGAACCCAAATCATTTTTTACATCAACAACAGTTAAACTAATTCCATCCAGAGCAATAGAACCTTTCTTAACAACATATTTTTTCAGATTACTTGGAATTTTAAACCATATCTTAACTTCTTTTGGTTTTTTCTCTATTTTTTTAATTTGAGCAACACCATCAACATGACCTAAAACAAAATGTCCTTCTAGTCTTTCACCTACTTTCAAACTTCGTTCAACATTAATTCTACTTCCAACTTTTAGATTTCCTAAGTCTGTTTTTTTCATTGTTTCATCAATCATTTCAAATGTGCAAATATTTTTTTCAATTTTTGTTGCACTAAGACAAACACCATTTAATGCAACACTTTGGCCAATTTTCAATCCTTTAGAATCTTTACCTAGATTAACAGATACTTTGATTGCACTACGATTTTTTGTATTTTGTTCTATTTTTATAATTTTTCCAGTGCTAGTAATTATTCCAGTAAACATATAATTTTTAATAAATTGGTTATAAATAAGATATACTTCTATGTCACAGATTTTTATAATTATTAATTAATTCATAATAAAGTAATGCTAAATTATTTATGGTAAAAAAATTATTAATGATTATTATGAAATTATCATTACTAAAAATTAGTATATTATTGATAGTCATTGGAGCATCAGGAACAGGAATTATTTTTTCAGAATCAGATAAAATAGATCAATTCATGATATTGAAACAAATAGAATCTAGTGAAATTGAATTGTATTTAGAAGCAGATGATATTGGATATTATAAAATTACAATTCCAGAATTTGAGGATCAAGGAGTATTTTTTAGAATCGTTGATAAAAATTATGATACAATATCAAAAGGAATAGTTGAAACAAAGATGTCAATCAGATACTTCGATGTGAAAGAATCAGGTATCCATACAATAATTTTAACAAATCTTGCTCAAGAAGAAATGGGATATAAAATTGAGATTGGAAGCACAAATGCACAGAACATCATCATGCCTGCTGGAGTAATGTTTGGAGGAGGATTATTATTATTATTCTCATCTTTTATGAAGTTAAAAAATTACAGAACAGAACAACCTGATGAAAATATTAGATGAATTGGTATACACTGAACGTAATGACCAAAATATAATGCAAAATTAAATGCAAGCCATGTTGTCATGAGTAGAAAAGTTATGATTGAAAATGGTAAAAATGTCTTAAGATTAGTATTTTGATGAGATTTTATTATTAAAAATCCGCCTAATGTAGATAAAATAATTCCAATTTCAAGTGGTTGATGTGTTAAAGAAAGCAAACCGTCAATCCCAAACATATCATGAGAAATGGAATCTCCAAAACCTGAAATAATTTGAATTATAGAACCAATTATTACTAATTGCAGTCCACGTTTTAGAATTCCATGAATAGAATTTTTCATTAATAGTTTGATGGAAAATATAGATGCAATTGCAACCATTGAAACTCCTGCATACACCACAATGTGTGGGTCTGACCAGAAAAATTCTGGTTCATTTTGTATATGATTTATGGCATCCCAGATTCCGGCTATGAGAATGACTAGAGGACCTGTTACTGCAAGAATAGAAATTATAGTTAATTGTGAATTTGATTTTAAATAGAGATAGTTAGAAACTTTTTCAAATAAAGTAATAAGCATAATTTAATGCCAATTTTTTATATTAAAAAACCAATCTCATAAAATCATACTATCGAATTAGTAAAAAATAATGAGAGTTTAAGACTGGGAACTGTGTGTTCGTATGCTACACACGTTAGTAACCAATGACAACTCTCAAGAAAAAATAATGTGATGGGTATTAAAATAAACATAGTACAACAACCAATTAGAACATAATTTGAGATTAGAGTTTGTGACTAAAAAGAGATTTTAATGAAAGATAGGTGAGAATTTTATGCCGATCTGGATGGGAGGAATATTTCTAAAAGATGAAGGTGGATATGAGATCGTTTTAAAATCACTTCTTCATTACAAAAAACGACTACAAACAATGCATGAAAGTCCAGAATTAAAGGAAGCAGCTGCGATGTTTGCACCGGTTTTACAGTCACAAGCACAGAAAAGGATTCCGATGATTGATGAAACAAAACAAAGAATTGAACAGATGTTACAAGATTCAATACCTGCCCAATCATTAGAGCAAGACATGGAAATTTTAGAAAAGGCATTAGAATGTCGTCAAGCAGATATTGAAAAGGCACAAAATACAGGAAGAGAGTACTTTATGAAATTATTGGGAGATTTGCAAGAAGCCGGAAAAGATTTGCAACCTATTAAAAATGCGCTTGAAAAAATAAAACAGTATTCAGATTAGTTTTTCAAAGATTTTACATAATCTTCAAGTTTTTGTTTCTTTTCTTCAGGAGATAGTGGTAAGAATTCTTGCCATTGTTTTTTCATTTCTTGTTTCTTTAGATCCTTTTGTTCATCTGACATTGTATCCCATTGCATCTTAATCTGCATGAAATGAATAATCATAACTGCTCTATCTTGAAGTGAAATAGACTTCCAGGCATCACCCATTTCTTTGAACTGTTTTTTCTTTTCAGTGATTTGTTCAGGTGTCATTCCCTTGTAGTAATCCTTCATTTTTTTGTTATGTTTTTTATCATAATTTCGTTTGTTTTTGTAAGAATCCTTTGATACAACATCAGATACGTAAAGCTGTTCTCCAGTTCCAGCGTCAACTAAGACTTTGTTATGACCACGATTGTCATCCATCATAACAACTTTGTATACAAGATAACCATTGATTACAGTGAGTTTTCCGTAGATTGCTTTACTATCAGGTACTGCATCTTCTGCCGTAGACATTGCATCAACTAAAGTGATGTTACTTAACTCAGAAAAGTCCTGACCATCTGCAATAGGAATTGTTCCTTGAATTGCAGGATATTTTGTTTTATCCCAATCACCAAATGCAGGAGTTGCTGCAACAGATGTTACTAACACACTAATCAACATTAATGCTGTAAATTTTCCTACAATTTGTTTCATAAAAAATTGCTTCAGAATCACTATAAAAAAGGATCCTATAATTTATTCATAGTACAATTTGCATATTGGACATTTTACAATGATAATTGGGAGATTAGTAACCCTTTTTGCTTGTGACGTGTATTACAACACATGACAGATCCTATTTGCAATTTGTGTGAAAGAAAGCTTTCAGAACATACATACGAAGAATCAATAAAGTGTGCAATGGAATTAATCAAACAAGGACATAAGAAAATTGGAATGGGTCAACATAGATTACGACAGTCAATGAACGACTGATTTTGTTATTAATTCTAAGTAATTATGATAATTATGAAAGATGGTTTTTCACCGGAATTATCACCAAAGAATATGTTAGAAATGGGAGTTTTTGGTGGATGGTACTTTGGAAATGATATAGATGAATATTCAAAAACATGGTTCAAGAAAGCAAAAATTAGCAAAAAAGGGTTCGATGTGAAATTAAATTATTTCGGAATAAAATCAGGTCAGTCACGATTAGAATGGAAATCAAAGGGATGGATATTTCACGAAGATCCACTTGGTTGGTTTCAATGGTACTGCAGGTACACAATGGGACGACGTATACCGAGAATGGATAGAATACAAATAGAAAGATGGAAGGCATTTGGTCCTAGACACATTGGAGGAATTAAAAAAAATTGTAAGAAAGGAGACTACACATGTAGAATACGTCAACGTCAAGCGCTTTTACAATGGGGTTATAATCCGTTTTTTTAAAAAATATAATTATTCTTTTTTAGGTGCGTCTTTTTTAGGTGCGTCTTTTTTAGGTGCGTCTTTTTTAGGTGCGTCTTTTTTAGGTGCGTCTTTTTTAGGTGCGTCTTTTTTAGGTGCGTCTTCTGCTGCAGCTTCTGTTTCTGCTGGAGGTGCTTCATCTTTAATTTCTCCATCATACTTGCAGTTTACCTGAAATATTTCATCTGAAACAGTATTTCCTCTGACAAGTTTTCTTTTTCTCAATCCATGTTCAGTATCTTGTAACCCAACTCCTTTTGATAGTAAGACTCGTTTTCTTGCCATTCCATGGAGGTCTCCTCTCATTGGAACGCCAGATTTGTCACTCCCACCAGTAATTTTCAATTTACCAGCTAATCCTACAATTGCAGCATCAGTTTCTGCACCAACTATGAGACCCATGAGAGGATTTGCATCGCCTTCTTTGAGTTCTTTAGTAATGGATTTACCTTTAACATCTGAAATTGTCAGTTTGAAATTAGCCATTGCGATCTCAAAAATTTGTGAACTACTAATTAACCTTTGGACAATTTTTGTTTGCAAAAAATCTTTAATTCAATTTTGTCATATACTGATCATGGAAGAAAAAGTTGAGTGTCCAAAATGTAATGAAATAATGCTTGACGTACAAGCCTGTCATCTAATATGTCCTAGATGTGGATCGCATATGGATTGTTCAGATAAGGGTTCAGTTTGGTAATTAAAAACCAGGTCTGTCTGGTATGTAATCTGTTGCCATGTTAACTGCTTGATCTTTCATGATTTCTAGATATTTTTCATATGATGCTTCAAATTTACAATGAGGACATGAGACTTTGGTAATTTCATCATTAACTTGAGCTACATTTTCACATTCAGGACATCTAGCATCAAGCATGTTTCGGGTAAATGTTTAAAGTATATAATTCTGAGCTGAGTATTACATTTCTTTTAATGCACGTTCTATCATTCCACGATCTTTTGCGTTTGGTGTGAATTTGATATAATTTTGATAATCTTCTTTGGCTTGTTCCATTTTATTTTGTTGTTGCCTTACATAACCACGATTTTTGTATATAGGACCAAATCTATTATCATTAATTTCAATTGCATTGGTATAATTTTCTTCAGATTTATCAAATTGTTGATTTTTTAAATAGAAATTTCCAAGACCTCGGTAAGCCAAATAGCAATTTTCATTTTTTTTAAGACTTTTTTCATAGTATGAGACACATTCTGGATTATTCTGTTCATTTAGTACACCACCTAAGAGACATAGAGCAGTTGAATTATCTGCATTAAGTTCTATAGCTTTTTTGAGTGAAGAAATAGTTTCTTCTGTTTGTTTTTGTATACTAAATCTTTCAGACTCAAAGCAAAGTCTATTGGATTTTGTTTTATTTTGATCAGACTTGAGTGCTGATATTATATCAGTTGGACCTAACAGAACCATTAAACATCCATCTTCAGACCAAAGTTTTTCAAATCTTTTTTCTGGTATAACGCCAACCTGAATTCCTTCTTCAGAAGGTTTTTGTTCTGGAACATAATGAAAAATTGTCTTTTCATTATCATCATAACCTGAGATTACAGATGCGTGTTGTACCATATCATGTAATCCAGGTAAGATTACAATAGGAGGAATTCCCATGTCAATTACTTGTTTTAGCTCCTTAATGCTAGAATGTAAGATTAAACTGGAAAGTCCATGACGTTCTGCAAGATTAATTCCTTCAATGAGTATACTTCCATTCATTCCTGCATATTTTGATGCAATTTCATTTGCTTCAGTCATTGGAAGATCAATATTCCAGTATTTAGCTACTGCATTTACTGAAAGTGGGAGACAAATGTTATCTTTACCAGAAATTGGCGGTAAGATTAGTTCGTGTTCGACGTCTTCACTCATGCTAATTCAATAATTTTAACATATTAATATCATCAAAGTTTTGTAAATTTTCTAATCATTGTTTGACCATCATTAGTCATCTCTGGATGAAACTGTGTACCGAAAATTGGTAATTCTTTATGTTTTACAATCTCATTTTCACAATTTTCAGACTTGGCTATAGAATCAAGTGAATTTCCAAGTTTAGAAATTTCATATGAATGACTTTCAAAGACTGTTTGTTTTCCATCGCTCAAATCACTTTCATTTGAAACAATCTCTTGTTGCCCTCTAATTACAGAGGATTTACGTATGGTTCCACCTAATGCAAGAGCTAGGATTTCAGCACCATAACAGATTCCTAAGAGTTTCTTTTTTTCATTTACCGCATGCAAGATAATCTTTGAATTTTTTGCATTCATTTGTGAATCGTTCTGACGCCGACCAGATAAAATAAATGAGTCATATTTTCTTATTTCATCTAAACTAATCTCATCAAATGATTTTTGCTCAAATTTTATATCAGATTTTGAAAGTGTACTTGAAATATCTTTTGTAAAGACAGAGCCATTATCTACTAAGAGTAGCACGGCTAGTCTTTTCCAATCTGAATCTTGATGTAGTGAATTTCAGCAATTCCATCTACAGTATTAATTACTCCAAAGTACAGAGAAGTGTCTTCCTCCCACATCAATACTCTAGATGTTCCTATAGCGTATTTATTCATGAACTCATTAATCATTTTCTCAGTTGCATCTTTATCAGATTCATTAAAGAATACAATTTCACCTTCTTCAAATGATAATGGAATTTGAATTGCAGTTGGCTTTGTAATTGTTAAACCACTAATGCTTATCATTTCCATGATTTTTTCAAATCTCTCATCTTTGTCTAATTGTATTATAGTTTCACCAGTTTTACTAGTAGAAACAACACCAGATAGCTTTTGTAGATATGCTTCAAATGCTTCTTCTTGTGTTTCGCCTAAACCAACATAATATTCTCCTGTGAATCCTGCACCAACTGCAGCAATTGTACCTAATTGCGCTACGGAACCACCAGCTCCTGCAGTGTATACTGGAATAAAGTAAGTATCTTGATCTCCTACACGATACAAAATGTTATCACCAATTCTAGGATTTCTCAATAAAGTTTTGAGTTGTGCAAAATCAGGATCACGGTCAAGTGCTTCTCTAACAGATGTTGGTCCCAAAAGTTTTGTTTCAGAATCTAATGGAACTTCATAGAAAGTCATCTTACCAAGTTTATCCATATCATTTTCTAC
>Ga0315326_10000710_pt1 | contig 16490 bp, 8 predicted proteins | sample M180m32315metaG_FD_203457 | JGI IMG/M metagenome (GOLD analysis project Ga0315326, IMG submission 203457) | Ammonia-oxidizing marine archaeal communities from Monterey Bay, California, United States - M1 80m 32315 | ecosystem: Environmental > Aquatic > Marine > Coastal | place: USA: California... | reverse complement strand
ATTGAGCATCACTCGAGTTTGTGCATTCGAGTTAGGATACTTGTGAATTCAGATAGTCCGTTAGGAATTACTATCCCTTCGACTGGAGCATTCAGTGAGATACCTTGCTCTTTCTTTGAGCGCCATGTATTACCATTGAATTCCTCAATAGCCGAAGTAAGGCTTCGCAATTCATCATCACTTGGAGTTCTTTCAGGGAATTCTCTGACATCTACCGCACTTGAATCATACAGAGTGCTTGAGATGTGATGGGTAAAGAACGGACATACTGGTGAAAGTGCTGCCATAAAGTCACGAACGATTCGATGAACCGTCCATGCTGCCTCTTGGTCACCATCATAGAGTCGGGATTTTGCCATTTCCAACCAGTGGCTAGGTAGGATTCCTGTTCCGAATGTCTTCAGTGCTTGAGTAGCATTGTAGATATCGAGTCCTCTCCATGCGTTTTCCGCCTTTTCCATAGTATTGGCAAATTCAGCAAGAATCCAGCGGTCCTCCACTGGTAAATTGTCTGGAGTTGTATCGAGGTCTGCTGGTGCATCAAATTGAGATGCGAACCTTGCAACGTTGAATAATTTGGTTAGGACTCCGAAATATTTGGATTCAATTTCCTCTGGATTGATGTGAAAATCATCTCCGACCTGCGCATCACATGCTTTCCACAAACGGAAACACTCACTGCCGATTTTGTTAGCTTTGAGTTGTACACTCTTGTCTGGACCCTTGACTCTCCAAGATCCAGTGCGTCCACCCGCGCCACATTCAAGCACACTATCCGCATCGATTCCGTTGCCGAGGGACTTACTCATTTTACGACCCCAAGGGTCCATGCCAAGTCCATCTATCCATACATGTTTGAACCCTGGTTTGTCGAGTAGAAGTGCACTCTTGAGAAGTGTATAATAGAGCCAAGTTCGAACGATTTCCTTACCTTGGGGTCTGATTGCAGTAGGGAATGCTTTCTCGAATGTATCCATATCATTGAGATATCCAGATACGAAGAGATTTGAGTTACTCGAATCCATCCATGTGTCGAATACTTTCTCTTCGCCGATTATCTCGCCAAGTCCATCTTTGAGGTCATCGAAATCGCCGAGGATTTCTCTTGTTTCCCGGTCCAATACCTCGCTTCCAGCAGGTGGGTCTTGACACCATGGTTGAACATAGGTTCCAGCAGGAGGTACGATGATTTTTGCTCCATTATCAGCATACCAAACAGGAATCTCAGTATGATACCACCGACGGCGGCTGATTGGCCAATCAATCGAAATATTATCCATCCAATCCTGTAGGAATTGCTTATTTCTTGGTGGATGGAATTCGATATCTTCTGCAAGTTCACTGATTCTATCTTGGATGTGAGTTTGACGCACATACCATTCCTTGAGTAGAATAATTTCGACCGGGTTCTTTCCACGTTCTGAGACAGGAACCTCTTGTTCCTTTTCGACCATCTGGTCGATTTTTCCATTTGCTTCAAGATACTCAACTGCAGCATCTCGAGCCTCTTTGACTTTCATTCCAGTGAATGGCCCAGCAATACTTGTCATACAGCCATCGAGGTCGATCGCCTGGAATGGTGCCAGCCCAAGTTCTCGGAAAACGGTGACGTCATTTTGGTCACCGAATGAACATACCATCAAAATCCCAGAACCAAAATCACTCTTTACTGAAGGATGTGTTGCGATTTCAACACTGATTTCTCTTCCCTCGACAGGAAGTGGTAGCATTGCCTTTTTGCCGACTAAATGCTGGTAGCGCTTATCGTCGGGGTGAACCACAACAATCCCACATGCGCAAATTAACTCTGGGCGTGTGGTCGAGATAATCAGTTCCTCTCCATCTTCAGTTTGCCATTTCACATCGATAAGACGGGTCATTCTTTGGAGACGCTGAACTTCAGCATCTGCAATTGTAGTGCCCTCCACAGGATCGTAGATATTGGGTCGAAGGTCTTCAACAATTGTTCCTTGTTTGAACAGCTCAGTGAAAATTGCTTGAGTGACCTTTCGGTAATCTGGTGAATCGGTTAGATATTCATTGGCATAATCCATTGAAAGGCCAACTCGGCGAGCAGTATCACGCATAGATTGTGTGAATTCTTCAATAGTTTCAGCACATAATTCAAGGAATTCAGCACGGTCGTAGGTTTTCATTTTACGACCAGTATTCTTCTCGACAGTAAATTCAACATTGATTCCATTTCGGTCCACACCCCATGGGAATTTGACTTCCTTGCCAATCAATCGTTGCGAACGGGCAATAACATCAATCATTGAGTATTGTGCAACAGCACCAATATGCCAAGTTCCACTTGGATATGGAGGAGGGGTGTCGATTACGAAAATTTCCTTGCCAGAATTAGGGTTGAATCCATATCGAGCGGAGTACTTTGCTTCATCAGCAAAGTGTTCCTCTTGAATTCGCTTTTCGAGATCAATTGACCAGCGTTTGTCGGAGAGTCGTGGGGCGGGCATGTGGCTCACCGGCCCTGCACTCGTCAATGACGCAGGTCCAACCCGCCGTACTTGCCCCTACCTTTGAATTGATTGGAAGTAGCCCTCACCTGCACTCTTGATGGGTATGCTTTCAAATGCGCTGTCTCCCGAGGGCTAATTGGGTGGAGCCATGGCAGGTGATGATTCGAAGTCCTCTGGACCTAAATCCTCTCTGCAAGACCGTCTATCCAATTTGGTAGGCCACGGTCAAGAAAAACTCCTTACAGGGGTCAAAGAATTCAATGCCCGTAAGGCATTAGAAGCGGTTCTCGATGCACCAAAATCATTCCAAAGAGAATGGCAGAAATTTGGCGCAACCGGAGTTCTAACTAGGTTCCCAATTTCTACAGTTTTAATTTTCCTATTAATGACTTCATTCTTCGTATTCCACAGTGGATTTCTCGATGGTACATCACTGAGGGATTCCGATGAACCCTCGCTCAATGTAAATGGTGACCTTGAAGTCTATCTTCCAGATGGCTCGCCGGTGAAGGAGACTATCGAAGAGGTCGAAGAGGATTGGTCTACCAACGTGATGATTATCTATGTTGAAAGCCCCAAAAATAATGTCACCGATGAACGTATTTTACAGGAAATGGCTTATGTTGAAAAAAGTTTGAATCCGCAGTTATCAGATCCATCTGATGATGTGATCTATGTCCTTTCTCTATCAACTGCGGTAAAGGAAGTAAATTCTAGCATTCCTCGATTGGAGCGCGCACTGATTAAGGAGATTTCAGAATACCCCTGCCCTCCTGACGATGACAATTGCATCACCGCACAACTCGGTGCAAACGCCTCGGATTTCCTTGCAAATACCGACCCCTATGTAGGAGGATATAGCATCCCTTCCCAGACAACTATCGATGCCATTATTGCAGAAATGTATGATGATAATGGCGACCCAACACCTGGTTTAGACAAACTTGCTCGCAACACGAACCCCTGCACTGGAGAGAAGAATGTTGGTAGTGCTGATGATGATGGTTGCTATGCGAACGAAGATATCTTCCTCGACCGTGCGGTAATAATTATTGCAGTAAATGAGAGCGATGACAAAAATGCTCGTACTACTAAGGAAATCATCGAAGATACACAGCGCAAGTTGGATGATTATTCCAAGGAGGAGAGGCCCTGTGATTACGATGCACCCGATGGTCAGAAATGCACATGGAATGAACTCGGTCTCAAAATGACCTTGACAGGTCCAGTTCCAATCACGAATGCAGTTACCGAGTTTTCCTTCAAATTATTCTGGGAGATTTTCCCAATTGCAGTAATTCTTGTTGCCGCTGGTTTATTCGTATTCCACTCTGATTTCTTACAGACTGGTTCATGGCGTCCTATGCAAGGAATCAAGGTAGTTATTATCGCTGGTTTGCCGACTTTATGTTCGGTATTTTGGACGTTAGGCATGCTGGGGTGGACTAATTACGAGGTCACGATGACTGTGATTATCGTAGGGCCTATTTTACTAGCGTTAGGTGTATCTTATGGTTTGCATATTACCAATAGATATGCTGAGGAATCCGGAACTAAAGATGAAAAAATGCGGCAATCACTTTCCTCAACCGGTAGGGCGGTATTCCTTTCTGCTGTGACGACGGTCATTGGATTTATTTCGTTAACCTTTACACCGATGAAACCTATTGAGACAGTTGGAATTGCTCTATCTGGAGGAATTATCATTGTTTACATTCTTACAATGGCAATGGTTCCAAATTTAACTCTGATTCTAGATCTTAGGAAGCCTCGGCATCCACCTCTAAAGGTATTCGAAGCTGCAGTGAAAGTACCAATTAATTGGTCGAAATCAGTAATCGCGTTTTTCTTAGTACTGATGTTCATTTCTGGATATTGGGGTCAGCAGAATGTCAAAGAGGATATCGACCTACTTGGGATGGCACCAGAGGATGAATCATCTGTTATCACAATGAAACAATATTCCAAAGACTTCAATGCCGGGCAAGTGGGGATGATCCTAGTCTTAGGAAATATTAGTGGAGACCGAAGTGATGGCGACCCGAATAACGATGATCCGGCCGCAGTATTGCGGCAAATAGACCAGTTAGAGGCTAATCTCAATACTGTAGATCAAACAACTGCTGTTAGTATTGTTTTCCTAATGAAATCAGTTGGTGTTGGGGTCAATGCTAGTGGTACGCCGCTATACTCCTTAATCAATCAATCATGGGTTCCTGAACCGATTAGAGAAACGGCTTCAGTTTTACTTAATCAGCAATTAACACAAGATGCCACATTCTGGGATTTACTTGTAGAACCTGAAAGATTTGGACTTCCAGGTACTGAAGAGAGTCAGATTTTCCTGCTGAATGTTTTCTATGCTAGCTTAACCGACGAAACTAGAGGTTTATTCGCTTCAGAAGATATGTCTCGTTCCTTGGTATATGTTGACATGCCATTCGTTGCTGTGGCTCAAACCAAGGTAGCTGTTGGTGCGGTAAATGAATTCACTCATATGCCATATGATGGGAAAATAGATGCAAAGGAATTGACCGGCGTTGCAGCAGTAGCCATCGCCGTCAATGAGTTGATTGTCGGTTCTCAATGGACTTCTCTAGGATTTGCTATTGTACTTACACTAATCACTCTCGCCATCGTTTTCAAGGACATCAGATTCTCAATGTGGACGACTGCTCCAGTTATTGCCACGGTTGCATTACAATGGTTAGTCATGTGGCAAATGGATGTAGCATTATCTTTAGTAACGGTAATGATAGGCTCAATTCTTGTCGGTGTCGGTGTCGATTTCTCTATCCACATAGCCAACCGTATCAAGGAATTAGGGGGAGGTATCGAAGCAATTCGCACCTCCACAGTTAGTACGGGAATGTCATTATTCGAGGCTGCAACAGTGACCACTTTAGGGCTGGCAACCGCATACAAAATTCCGATTCCTGAAATCCAGCCTTTCATCACTGTAATCATTATCCTATTGTGGATTGCTGCAGCAAGCGCATTGATATTGCTTCCAGCAATTTTCGTTACACTTGAGAAAATGGGTGTCGGCTCAGTTGGAGGCTCCTCTTCGATGGCAAGAAGACTTGGTCTTGGCGAATTAAAGCATCGCGGCGATGTTGATATTGTAGAGGCTACACTGATTCCTGACCATGGCGAAGCATGGTGAAAGGTAGAAGGCTAACCTTCTCCCCCGCTCATCTATGGTCAGGTATTGGCTGATGAAGTCCGAGCCCGATGTCTACCCGTTTTCACAACTTGTAGAGGACGGAAGGACCCATTGGGATGGCGTGCGAAATTATCAGGCGCGCAACACAATGCGTGATGACATGAAGGTTGGAGATTTGGTATTATTTTACCACTCAAACACCAAACCCCCTCATGTGGCAGGTTTGGCCCGTGTATGCCGTGAAGGATATCCCGATCACACTTCATGGGATGTATCTTCCAAGTATTTCGATGAAAAATCAAGCCCAGATAATCCACGTTGGATGATGGTTGACATTGAACCTATTCAGGGATTCGAAATGATTTCTCTTCCCGACCTAAAAGCCAATCCTGCCCTCGAAGGAATGCCATTATTGGCAAGGGGGCAGAGGTTATCTGTTCAGCCAGTTGATCAAGAGCACTTCCAAATTGTATGTGAAATGGGTGGAGGACTCAAATGATTCCAGTTTCATCTAGAGCGGCCGGTATTGAATATGCCATACGAGATGTTGTAGTTCCAGCAACCAAATTGGAAGCAGAGGGTCATGAGATTATCAAACTCAATATTGGCGACCCAATTGCATATCCTGGTTTGCCAACTCCAACTCACATGGTAGATGCTTACATGGAAAGTCTCGCATCGGGAAATAATGGTTATTCTCCTTCATATGGTCTCCCAATGCTACGAACAGCAATCGCAGAGGATGAGACTTCAAAGGGATGGAATTGCACATCCGATTCGATATATGTCTGCCATGGTGTCACCGAGGCTTTGCAGATTATTTTTGCTGCTACACTTGAGGAAGGAACCAAAGTTCTCGCACCAGGTCCACATTATCCTCCATATATGGCATATCCACAGATGTTTGGCGCATCGACAATTGAATATGCACTGAAATCGGACGATGGTTGGGCAATTGATCTCGATGACATTGAGGCCAAGATGGATGACAGTGTACGTCTTCTTGTACTAATCAATCCAAATAACCCTACAGGAAATGTTGCTGGAGCAGAAGAGATAGACAGATTGTTGGAAATCGCATCAAGGTGGCCAAATTGCATGATTATTGCAGATGAGATTTACGATGGATTAGATTTCAGTGGCAAACAGGTCTCTGTTGCAAGTAGAAGTAAAACGGTACCAGTTTTCACCTTAAATGGAGTCTCAAAGGTATACTATGCTCCAGGATGGCGGATAGGATACATGGCAATTCACGACCCGAGTGGCGTAATGGTGAATGTCCGAGATGGGATCGAGCGATTGTTGCGTTCCAGACTATGTGCATCAACCCCTGCTCAAATGGGGTATCTTGCCGGCCTCACAGGAGACCGTTCTTGGATGGATGGCCACACCTCAAAAGTAAAGGCGCGAAGAAAATTGTGCTTAGAGAGAATATCTACCATCGATGGTCTTGAGGTAGAGGAACCCGGGGGGGCATTCTACATGTTCGTTAGATTGACACATCCTAATTGGGCTGCTGATGATAAGGAATTTGTACTCAAACTACTACATGAAGAGCATGTTCTAGTTGTTCATGGTAGTGGATTTTCTCCAGATAAAGGTAGAGGTCATTTCCGTTTGGTATTCTTGGCCGATGAAGCTACTTTGCACGAAGCATTTGACCGTATTGAAGTATTTCTGAATCGACACTTGTTAGCGAAGGCATGATGAAGGCCAAACTACCAGAGGCGGCTATGAGGCGAATGGTATTGGCATGCTTTGCATGCCTCATGCTAATTCCGTCAGTATCTGCTGCAACTACAATAGAAAACCCCGCCTCTTTCGATATTGACCACCTCATCCCATTGTTGATTGCAATTTTTTCAGCAATAATATTGTGGAAATGGATGATACCTTCCCAACTTTCTAGCCTGCAAGTAGGTTTCGAGATTGACGATGGATTGTATGAGGTCCATCGCCTAACCAAAAACCGAAGAGGTGCAGTAAAACTCCTTTCACACGGAAATGTAGGAATTGGTGTAGCCCTTTACATGATGGCAATGACAGGTGTTCTACTCCTAATTTCTGAGTTGATATTCAAGCCTGAAGTTTTCTATTTACCGAACCTTATTCTCATGAGTATATTTGTTTTCATTCCTGTTGCAATTAGCCCATTAGTGGCGCTAAATGGTCAGTTTGCTACAAGGAATAGTCGCAAGAAGCTGGCGATGTTAAATTTCGTCCAAAGTACTGGGATGGTTGTAGGATTAGTCACAGCATCAGTCACGACCTTATTCATCCTGCGAAAGAAGGTAGATGCAAGCCAAGAGCCGATAGTATATGCTATTGCGCTATTGGTATTCATGGCACCTACAATTCTTGCATATGGCCGAATTATGGGAGCATCTTGGAACATGCTGATGATATCAAAATTCCGAACTTGGTTGGGACGTTCTAACCCAATCGACCCGGATAAAGTATCACCAATAGGACGTTTTTTCTCATTCATCTTGGTAGTTTTTCTATTCACCATGCCATTTACTGCGATAAATGGAATTGTCACCGTTCTTCATGTAATGATAAACGATCCAGCAAATGCCGAAGAGGTTTTGAATTATGGTGGAATTATTGGGCATCAATTTTATCTCCAGATTAGGGATAATCCATTACTTAGTGAGTGGGAAGCTCTCAAGTCATTGCCTGAGGTTTTGGCCGGTTATCTATCTGTAAATATCGCAATTGTCGGATTGGCTTTCATTTTCGAATTGATTCGAAATCTTTTCCTCGGAGGGCAAGCCTTTGGTGGACTTGGTGGAGTTCACCTATCTACGCCGAGAGAAATCCGTTCCGAGAATTTCGCCCAATCCAAAATTCTATACTTCGCTTTCGCTGGATTCAGTGGATATACTGCGCTATTGTTGATACTTGTTTGTTACAAGGAATTCGGCGATGTGATGCCCTATACTGAAAATCTTGAGAATTTTGGATTTACTGAAAAATATCGCCTTTTAGTTACGTGGATTTTCATCGGAGTCGGCCAGGCGATATTTTTGCTCACTTGGGTATTATCAGTTGGACGTTTCAATCATCTACGTACTTTGAAATTCGATCTTAATCCCGATGAAAGGAGAGAAGGAGCCATCATGCGGGGTGGTGGAAATTGGATGTTCGACTTAATCGATGATGCCGCAGAGAAGGATGATATCGATTCACTACGCCGCTTCCAAATGCGTAGTTTCGATGAAGATGAGGCTATTGTCCGCTTGGCAAAGGCCCGAGCCAAGATGATTGAAATGGCATTACGTGGTTTATGGCCATCAGCAATAGACGAGGCGCGAAAAGTTCTGGCTCAAGCAGGTGGTGATGATGACGAAGCTCGAATGATAATGGCTGCAGGCCATGTTGCGAGCCGGCGACTCGATGCTGCAAGAGAAGCATTGCACAATCTGCAACTACCCGAAGGATATGATGAGCCCGAATTGCTTGCATTCATTACTGAATGGTTCGACCCATGGTATGGACAAGTTACGGAGGATGACCTCTGGGATTGGGAGAATAATCCTTGTATTGATCACTTGATGAATCTGATGGACATGCTTGGCGACTGGTCGCCTTCTCCGCAAGAAGATAACCTTCACAAGGACAGACTTTCGAACGTTGCCCGACTCTCGTACATCGGTTTACTCCGGGCTCAAAATATGCATGAAGAAGCCATGGAAATGGCACTGAGGTTAGTTCGTAACGAACCTTTGATGGTCCGTCCACGAATTGCTGCGGCATTATGCTTGATTGACAAAGGTGATTGGCACAGCGCCGTAAATGTACTCGATGAATTGGAAGAATCAGATTCGCACGACCCACGCGTAAAGGCATTGGCCAATATTCTAGGTAGACCCAGGACCGATGAAAGTGCAAATGAATTAGAAATTGCACTCACAGAACCCCCTACAAAGAAATCACGACGTTGGATAGATGAGGCTCCAGCAAATCCAACAGCTGCTCTGATGACAAAAGGCGGAATAGATGAAGCATTGAATGCAAATATTCTGGTTGCAGCAGCAGGTGCTGTTAGGAGAAAAATGGCACCAAAGTATAGTTCTGGACTCCTTTCAGTTGTGATCAACTGGGGTTTACTTACACCCCTTTGGCTCTTTGTAGGAATTGCATTAACTACTGAATTAGGCACACTTGAAGGGATTACAATTGGCATTGGACTGGTGCTAACCCACCATGGATACCGTTTGCTCAGAAAACAGCAACGCCGCGTGATTAGACATCGGGATCAAAAAGCAATGATCGCATATGCAAGGCGTGTCAAAAGGCATCGTATTTCCATGAAAGTTTCTGAATTACCAGTGGGTAATCATTTGCTCATTTCTGGAATGCTTCTTACCATAAACGGCAATGTCTACGACATCGGATTACCCGGTTGGCTTGTTACTCGCCTACATGGTGATGGCGACCGCTCATTGAGAACTCGGCTCGAAAGACGTGCAAATGCGATGCGTCGGTCTAAGGATGCAAGAATACAGAAACTCACCCCTGGCTGGTGGCTCAAGAGGCCGAAGGAAGAAGGGACAAACGCCCCTGCAATGGAGAGACTTGTAGGCCCAGTTGCATATCGAGGAAGACCTCAGATGCTCCAAAGAAAGAGCGGCATAGGTGGTAGAAGAACAGGACGTGGCGGTAAAAGAAAGAGCGTCATGGACACAGATCTCTCACAGAAAGGAATTCCTCACAATACGATTGTTTCAGAACGCCGTAGACAAGGGACTACCTCGGGGGGAGCCCGTTTACCTTCGTCTCAAAGTAAGTCAACTAGTCGTAAGTTTAGCAAGAAGTAATTGTGTTCGTACCTTCCAAGGGTTCAAAGGCCGTATGCGGCCCAGTCCGCACATGGTAGAATCCAGAGGTGACTGGAGTGCTAATCCGCAAAATAGAGGCTTTGCTGATACTGTATTAGAAGCAGTAGCCAGTAGTGGACAACTTTACAGAGAAGGCCTTGGAATGATAGCCAGTGAGAATATTGTTTCACCGATGGTCCAGAAAATTGTTTCTAGCGACCTGCATGGAAGGTATGCAGAAGGTCTGCCAAACAAGCGTTACTACCAGGGATGTGGCGATTTTGATACTATTGAAGAGTTGGGCATCAATCTTGCAAAAGAGGTATTCAATACTCCATTTGCAAACATTCAATCCACAAGTGGAACCGTGTCTAATATCGCAGCATTGAAGGCTTTAGCAAAGCCGGGTGACAAAATTACTGCGGTTTCTACTGCCGATGGAGGGCATATTAGCCATGCTAGAATGGGAGCGGTTGGTCTTAGAGATCTAAATTTATCCACATATCCTTGGGATGAGGAAAGAATGGAGCCAGATGTCGATGCAGCAGCAGCTCTCATCCGTGAAGTAGAACCCACAATTGCACTATTTGGCCAATCTGTTTTCCTCTTCCCAACACCGCTCAAAGAGTTGGCAGATGCAGCTCATGAGGTTGGGGCTACCGTGATGTATGATGGCGCCCATGTTCTGGGATTGATCGCAGGTGGTTATTTCCAAGACCCATTACGCGAAGGAGCAGATGTAATGACAGGCTCTTCGCACAAGACGTTCCCCGGCCCTCAAGGAGGATTCATTCTCTCTTCAAGTGAGGATGAGAAATTCCAGAGGCGACTCAATAATGCAGTATTCCCTGGAACTTGTTCTTCCTATCATCTTCACCATGTTGCTGGAAAAGTGGTCGCACTTGCCGAATTCAAAGAATATGGAGAAGAGTTGTCAAAGAATACCATTGAAAATGCAAAGGCTTTCGGCGCTGCCCTTGCAGCTGAAGGATTCGATGTGCTTGCCGAAGGAAGAGGATATACCGAATCACATCAGGTATTGACTCGTCATGGTGAACTTGATTCAGGTGCAGGCGCTAGAGCGGCTGATAAATTGGAGCAAGCCGGTATTATCACCAACATGAATATGCTACCGGGCGACACCAAAGCGATGACTCCTTCGGGTCTTCGACTTGGTGTTCAGGAATTGACACGAGTCGGAATGGGTCGTTCAGAAATGGAAGAAGTCGCTCGCTTTTATGCACGTGTTCTCATCTCGGGAGAGGATACCTCAAACGTGAAAGCAGAAGTTCGTGATTTCAAATCGGAATTCCAAACTATCCGCTATTGTTTCAATGAAGAAGGGGCCAACGGATATCCGTTCTGAGGTTTATTTATGCCACTTGTCGATTTACCTGAGGTGGAAATCGACCAGCAATTAAAGGCTGCATTAGCAACATCTTTCTCAACAGAATCAGGACTCATTATCGATGGTGCAGGCCTTTCGTGGTCACTATGGAGGGCAGATGGGTTAGAGGCTTGGTGGAATTTTTTCGAAGAAACCATCGATGCACCCATGGGGCGTAGACTTGCTAATGCTTCTTGTGACGAAGAGGAATGGTTACTCGGGGGAGGACATCTCGAAACAGAGGGTCTGTTCAAACGGCGCAAAGCGTTGCGGCTCCTCGATGATAGATGGTGGCTCCATGGCTGGGGCGCTCCTTCACTCAAGCCGTGTGGAATTGAAAAAGGTATTTTGACACCCATTGTTAGTGGAATTCTCCAAGCCGATCTTGAGCGCTTAGATGCATGCAGGTATCGCATGCGTTGGGAGCAACGAGGACCGGACGCTACTCGTCTCATACTCGATCCCTCAAATGCTCCACTTTCACCTGCTGGACCATCTCGAAACTCATCCACTTACCAAGCCACTTCACCATTCCAAATCGATGTCGAGGCTGGCTGGCGTATAGACGGACAGCAACATTGTTTGCTCCCGGCAGGAATGTTTGACCGCATAGAGGAATCATGTTCGGGATTAGTTGCTGCTATCAGTGCCGATGAGCGTGCTGCATGGCCCGAACTTAGCGATGGCAATCTCTCTATGGCAATAGCCTCATTTCGCTTATTTATCGCTGGAGAGGAATTATTCATGGCTATTGATTCAGATGGTTGGCTCGATTCGATTAATGCTGTATTTGGAAGCAAGGGATTGGGTACACCACTCAAGGTAGAATCGATAGATTCTCACGGTGGGGTTAAACTCGAATATGCTTCAATTCCGTTGCCTGGAATTACTCTAGGAGTGCTAGCTGCGGCATGGACACGTTGCGAGGGCCGTCCTGTAAAGGTGAAATTTTCTCAAAACTCAGAATCAATTATTGTCGAATTGAGCAGTCGCCACAAACTCGCATAAGGGGCAAATCCACCCGTAGGGTGAAGTGATAATAGTCCAATCATCCACCATGAAGGTTTATGACCAATACAGAAGTCGACGAGGTTGCACATATGTGTGGAGCGTATCAATATGACAATGTCTCACAACCAAATGGCCTATGTAGCCATAGTTTCCACACTAATTTTTGGATCGCTATTCGTAGGGGCTACCGGCTTCTTCCAAACTAGTGATGGTGCAGGTGATTTTGACTCCGCAGCCGAGGAGGACCTCATTGGCGGCGGTACAAATGCCGACCTCGCAGCAGATAGCGATGGTGATGGCCTTCCCGATTCACTCGAAGAGAGCCAATATGGTACGGACCCTCACGATGAAGATACGGATAAAGACGGTATGTCGGATGGCTGGGAAATTGAGCATGGCCTCAATCCTTTAGACAATGGTGAATCCGATGATGCTGAAAACGATCCTTCTGAAGCAAATTCCGAGGATGCTGAAATTCAAGAGGAAACCGATTCGTGGCCAGACCCGGATGATGGACCTAATGGCGACCCTGACCGTGATGGTCTGATCAACTCGATCGAGCAAGAACTCGGAACCGACCCACGTCGCGCAGATACCGATAATGACGGATTAAACGACAAGTGGGAGTCATCCTATACTCATGACATCGTAACCCCTACGGGCAACGTTACCATGTTCAATCCACTCTCAGGAAACTGGGGCTGTCTTTTACTAGATGATGCAATGGAAGAGGCACTATCGGATCGCTTTGATGGAGAGGATGGACGTCCGGACTGGGACTCAATGGCAAATGCACAAGGTCACCATTCCTGCGACATGGTTTTGGATTCAGATAACGATGGTCTTGCAAACCTCGAAGAGGAGCTGTACCATACCAACCCCACTCTAAGGGATTCTGATTTTGATTTGATTGATGACATTGTTGAAATTTCCAACAGTACAGTCCAGTTGATGACTGCTACAGGTCAGAATTGCGGCCAAGACCTTCTAGACCCAATCACTCGCTCCGCTCCTTTCTATGAGTTAGCAGAAGAGCATGGACTTGCTTGGTTTGAAGAAGATATGGATGGCGATGGGCAACTAAATGGTCCATCTGATTGGGATACAGATGGCGATGGAATGCCAGACGGTTTCGAATATTGTTTCTCAAATGTCCTTGAGCACCCATACACTGGGAGCTCTATTGCAGCACAGCAAATACTCAACCCAGCAAACTCATCTGATGGATATGGTGATTGGGACGAGGATGGAATGAACAATCTTGAAGAGTACCTAGTTGCAAATATCTTCGGCGATAATAAATTCACTTCTCCATGGCATGCAGATACCGATGAGGATGGAATGCCAGATGGTTGGGAAGCAACAAATGGGCTAGACCCACGTGATGGTTCCAATGGGGATGAAGACCCTGACCATGATGGATATGATGCTGATGGAAACGGACTTGTGATGTACAGTGAACTTGAGAATATTGCAACCGTGGCAGCAATCGACGTAGAACTCGATGACTGGGTTAGCGCTAATCAAACAGTTGCACGTGCTCAGATAACTCTCTCAGGTGGTAATCGTCAAACCATACCACTAGTCGCACCAGTTGATGGCTTCGTCTATGAGATTAGAGTTGTACCAGGACAAACTATCGAGAGTCGTCTCGATGTTTGGATGGAAATTGTAGAACTTGATGAGATGTTCACCAATTTGATGGAGTACAATGCTCGTGACTCCGATGGCGATGGAATCATCGATGGCAGGTCCACTGATCCACTAAACTGGGATACCGATGGCGATGGCCTAAAGGATGGGATCGAAGTTATTGGTTGGGAAATTCTAGTTGTTAATCGAGGTGTACAAACTACCCATGTTACATCGGACCCAGGATTGTGGGATACCGATGAAGATGGACTTTCCGATTTCAAAGAGTATAGCGAAATCTGTGACATGGGCTCTAATGCATCAAATGCAGATACCGATGGCGATGGGCTTGGAGACCAAGCTGAAGCGCTGAATGGATTCTCTTGGTATGGTGAGGATTACTTTACCAGCCCTTGTATGTATGATACCGATAACGATGGCCTTGAAGATGGTGAAGAAGTAATTCTCGGTCAGGATAACTACCTGACACATGCAAATAATCCAGATACTGATGATGATGGCTTAATGGATGGACACGAGGTCCTATTTGTCCCAAGACCATATCAGAACCCAACAAATCCACTAATCAATGACACCGATGGTGATGGAATGAAGGATGGCTGGGAGATGCAGGTTGAATCAATCGAGGATAATGCACGTTCCCACAGCCTTTGGGTCGTTAGCGAACCTTGGCTACCACCAGGCTGTGATTCAATGATTCAATGTGGCCTTGAAGAAGGGGGTTACATGTGGAAGAATTGGCTTGGCGGCTTTATTCTAGAGAAGAAATATGAGATTCATGAAATGAACCTCTCAAACTTTGCAATGCCGCCTAACGATCTCTGTAATAGTTGTCATGGACGCTGGGCATTAGACCCATCAGAATTTTCTCTCAAGGATGACACATACGATGTTGATAACGACACATTGGCAAATAGTGCAGAAGCACCAGACCGTTGGAATACCAATCCGGTAGACGATGATACCGATGGAGATCTACTTCCTGATGGTTGGGAAGTATCTCACAGTCTTCAAGCACTTGAACTTGGATTAGTTGACAATACCACTTCGGACGCACATGGCGCACGTGGTGTAATGGACCCATCTCTGAAAGATTCAGATTTGGATGGTATTGATGACGGGCAAGAAGACCCCGACCACGATGGACTAAATCGCAGTGGTTTGATCGCTAAGTATTGTCCATCATATGATGACCCAACTTCCTCCAATTGTCACATTAGTCCGGATACCCCAGACGGTAAGAGATTCTATGACAACCTCGAGAATTATACCAATTACGAGGAATTTATCAATGGAACCAATCCGATTACCAACGATACCGATGGTGATGATTGGGACGATGGACCTGAAGTATTCTATCAGGACCACGATGATGACGGAATGGCAACAGGATGGGAGTATTACTTCAATTTCGACCCGTATGATGGCGCAGACCGCATTATTGACACCGATGGTGATGGGCACATGAATTATTGTGAATACAAGTGGGATACCAACCCACGTGACATCAACAGTTTCCCTGGTCAGGGCCAACTGTGCAATGCATTTGAGGAGTAGATAATGACTGAGATTAGCAGGCTGGGACTGCTATTTGTCACTCTACTGTTTGCAGTTACCATCCCATTAGATGTTGGCAGTGCTGACCATGATGGCACAGTACTAACCACAACAGCACCTGATGGAATTTGGGTGAATGATAGTCTGATTATCAATGGTTCAACCACAATCCCAGCACAAGATGCCTCCTGGGTTCTCTACGATGTAACCGACCCGTATTCTGAATGGGAAATTTTGCGGACGGGTGAATTCTTCAGTACTGTCACACCTGTGGACGAAGGGATTTGGGTGTGGTCTATCTCCATTGATACTCAAGGACTGAATTGCACATGCTGGCTTGAAGTAAGCCAACCAGATGGCTTGGAACGGGTTTTCTTGAATAGAATTATTTTCATCGGTGAAGGACCGCATAA
>Ga0315326_10000709_pt1 | contig 16503 bp, 14 predicted proteins | sample M180m32315metaG_FD_203457 | JGI IMG/M metagenome (GOLD analysis project Ga0315326, IMG submission 203457) | Ammonia-oxidizing marine archaeal communities from Monterey Bay, California, United States - M1 80m 32315 | ecosystem: Environmental > Aquatic > Marine > Coastal | place: USA: California... | reverse complement strand
ATCGGGGGGCGGTGTCACCGGTCGAAGAAGAAATTTGGAATAACCGGCGTCTATCCAGGCGTCAATGGTTTCCAACAGCGCGTTCGTGGAACTCGGAACCAACTGGTCCAGATCAGCATCTGGTCGCCGTTGGACCAAGGCCTCGCGGGCAGCTCCCGACAGCGGACCCCGGCTGTAGGTCAGATTCACTCCGAAATGCTCAGGATCTATGGTTCTGTTGAATTCACTCGCCGCGGTTTCGACAAGCAACTTTCTCTCTGCTCCTTCGTTAGGAGTCGAGAGGCCTGGGATATACCCGTCGCCGATTTGACCGGCCCGACGCAGAGCTCCTTTGAGGGTGCCTCCGAACCATAACTCCAGTGGCTTTTGAAGTGGGAGAGGATCGATCGATGCTTCTGAAAGTTGGAAGAAAGTTCCTTTGTGGTTGACCGTCTCGCCGTTCCATAGGCGCCGCATGAGGGGCACCATCTCATCCAACATCGAGCCTCGCTCTGAAGCATTCACACCTTGAGCCGCAACTTCATGCGCGTCAGGAAGGCCAAGGACCGCTATGACGAGCAGTCGTCCTGCTGACAAGCGATCGAGTTGTGCAAGTTCACGTGCTAAACGAACAGGTGCCCTACCGGGAAATACGACATGACTCCCGATCTTGAGCCTGTCAGTTGAACTGGCGGCATGAGTAAGAGCCACCAGAGGATCAAAGGAGCCCGTCAGCATCGTCTCAGGAAGCCAAACCGAATCAAAATTCAATCGCTCAAGGTCCTGACAGAGCGTCCCGAATTCCTCAATAGGTAGATCCGATGTTCCGCGGCATGTGAAACCGAACCTGATTTTCATCGGGCCTCCATCAGTGTTGTAACCGCAGCGTTATACATGATGAGTAGTGCTTCGCGCACCGGTGCTTCAGAAAAGAGCGCATTCCAGCCTTGTTCGCTAAGTATGTCCGAAATACAGACAGAACTGGCGAACGCTGCGTCTCGCAGTTCACACACTGCCATGAGTGCCGCTGCCTCCATCTCCACAGCAAGCACTCCAGCGTCTCGGTGGAACCGTAATTCTTCGATACTTTCTCTGAACGGCGCATCGGTGGTCCACACCGATCCCCTCCCGCCCAGAGCATCCCCTAGGGAAGTTTCGAGGCGTGCCGTTAGTTTCGGGTCCGGTCCGACAACAACATCAGCTGGCAGGTAATGATGCGAAGTTCCGTCGTCGCGAATCGCGCCGTGGATCGAAATGATTTGTCCTGGAACGAGATCAGTCTGGATTCCGCCCGCAGTTCCGATCGAAAGAATCTGTGTGACACCGGACGCAATGAGGGTCTCAGCGACCACTGCAGCGACAGGAGCGCCGATCCCGAAATCGCCAGCGAGAACTACTCGGCCGTTCGTCGCTGCGATGGAGTGGTACGACCCGGGCGCCCCGAAATTGAGGGCTCGCAGGTCGTCAAGTTTAAGAAGTCGGTTATGTAACGATCGGTCGTATACCAATATGGCTGCTTCGGCGTTCCACGTAGCTGGATCGAAACGATTCTGCACCGTCCAGTCGTCCAGTACAGCTTGCGCTGTGATGATATCCGTCGATGAATATTTCTGAGGAACAGCGGGGACGGTCACGGCCACAGCTTGCCAGGTTCGCCGCGCCCACAGGCGGCAGTTCTTATCCGCGAGTAAACGAAGAAAGCGTTCTGAGCGAGTGTTCGGCTCTAGCGCGCAGGGACTCCATTCTCATCAAATCTGATCTTGGGAACATCGGACCAAAGGCGCTCAATGTCGTAAAAAGAGCGGGTTTCCTCATAGAAAACGTGAACGACAAAGAGTCCAAAGTCGAGCAATATCCATGTCGCATCCTCGAGTCCTTCAATACGCAACGGCCCTTGGCCACCTGATGCTTTGACGGCTTCTTCCACCTGTTCCGCTATCCGCCGAACCTGCCGCACATTGGATGCACTAGCAACTACGAACCAGTCAGTGATGCCCAAGACATCACCCACATCAAGTGCCAGGACGTCTGTGGCCTGTAGATCCGACGCTCCCCGCGCTGCTGCTAGCAGTAGCGGCGGCAATGGTTCTGAATCCGAACGGCTGTTCATCGACGAGCATCTTCCCACCTTCCTTCGCTCAGAGCGAGGACTGTTGTTTCGGGTGGAGATCTATGACCAATCAAGTCCGTGGAGGTCAATATAACTGCGGATTGTTGAGGGGATGCTGTCGCGGGTCGACGCTCCCCCACTCACCAGATCTCTCACACCAGAACTCGAAACATCCACTGATTCAGCTTTAACTCGGTGTAGTCGCCAACCGTTTAATTCGGAGAAGAAATAGCCGGGCCGGTCCACCACTGCGACCTCCACAAGCTCCCGAAGTTCGTCCGAGCGATCCCAGCTATCTAACCCAGCAGCGGCGTCTGCTCCAACTACCAGAATTACTTCGTGGTCTCCGTCTCGCAATTCCTTGACGGTGTCTATCGTGTAGCTCGGCCCCCCGCGCGAGATCTCTAAATCACTCACTTCTATGCCGTCGACACCTTCTACCAACAGTCGAACCATGGCGAGACGGTGATGAGCTTTCGTTACAGATCGTTGATTTGATTTCTGCCACGGTTCGTTAGCGACGACAAAGATCACGCGATCTAGCCCCAAAGCGCTGCGCGCAGCGACCGCTCCCGCCAAATGGCCGGTGTGGGGCGGATCGAAAGTGCCACCGAACAACCCAATTCGCTGACCCATGCACGCAGTTTAGAGGCCCGGTGACTGGCATCTCCCACTTGAGTGCACTATCATGGTTTGGTCTGCGATTCGGCCGGGCCCCTGACCGATGTTTGGCTGGAGTATTGACATCGCAGAACAACCCTGAACATTACCTATAGGGCACGCGTGCGCACAACGCTGCCTTGACCAAGTAAAAGCAAGAAAGATCGCGACACAACCAACAATGACTTGCCTGATGCTGCGACAGGCAACCCGAAATCGGCGCCTCTCTTGCAGAGGTGCTACGGCTCGAAGATTTCCCCCCTCGAGTCAACGAGACCCGGTCCCCCACCGGTGGAGATGAAAAAATAATGAGTGATTCCGTAGGCCAGTATCTGAACGAAATTGGTGCAGTGGCCTTATTAACAGCTGACGACGAAAAGATGTTGTCAAAGAAAATAGAACACGGGCGAGATGCTCGAATAACGCTAGAGGGCGAAGAAACGCTAACTACAGCGGAACGTCGTTCCTTGCGTATTGCGGTACGTGAAGCTGACGCTGCTCGTGATCGTTTCATTCGAGCCAACTTGCGTCTTGTAGTTTCTATTGCTCGCCGCTATCCGCTTCCCCCTGCCATGGAACTTCTGGATCTGATCCAAGAAGGAAACCTTGGCCTGGAACATGCTGTGGAGAAGTTTGACTGGCGTAGAGGCTTCAAGTTTTCAACATATGCCACGTTTTGGATTCGACAGTCAATAGGTCGAGCTCTCGATCAAAAAGCGAGCCTTATTCGTCTGCCGAGCGACCGATCAGCAAGCCTTCGCGCTGCGTTGCGTCATAGCGGTGGAGATAGCGATGGGCTTGACGACGAAAACGCATGGCTTCAACGGATTAGCACTCCGACTTCTCTCGACAAAAACATCGGGGATGACGGCGATAGCACTTTGGTTGACCTCATAGGCGATGATGCACCGAGCCCTGAAGATCATGCTCTTGAGAATGACCGGAAGGAAATGATTCGCGGCCTTCTCGATCGCCTAGACCCTCGGGCCCAGTTGGCCGTGGCACGCCGTTTCGGTTTAATTGATGGCGAAAGTCACAGCTATAGGGAAGTCGGCGAGGAGCTCGGCGTGACTGCTGAAGCGGCGCGACGCCTCGTGAAACGCGCCGTAGACGAACTTCGAGAGGACGCTTTAGTCATCGTCGCGTAGTGGGTATTGACACCCAAACGCGAATCTTCTTTGGCATAACGGTTCTTAAACCTGCACACTTAATATTGTGACCACCACCTGGCATCCCGGCTCCTGGAATGACTGTCCAGCCGGCCAACAACCTGAATGGCCCGAACTCGGCGCTTTAGACGAAGCGTTACACGAGCTTGGGACACGTCCTCCGCTCGTCTTCGCGGGAGAGGCTCGCCGTTTAACAGACCAACTGGCGCGAGTCGCTAATGGCCAAGCAGTAGTACTGCAGGCGGGCGACTGCGCTGAGTCTTTCGATCTCAGCAGCGCTGACGCTATACGCGACAAGCTAAAGGTCATCCTCCAAATGGCGGTGGTACTTCAATATTCTGCTGGTTTGCCCGTGGTAAAAGTTGGGCGCATCGCAGGCCAGTTTGCGAAGCCTCGCTCATCAGGTACAGAAACACGTGACGGCGCCACCTTGCCGAGTTTTCGCGGTCACATAGTCAACGACATTACCTTTGACCAAAGTTCTCGTCGGCCAGACCCCAAGCGATTACTTCAGGCATACAACACTTCAGCAGCGACATTAAATCTATTGCGGGCATTCACTCGCGGTGGCTACGCCGATCTTCGACAAGTCCACAACTGGAACCAGGAATTCGTGGCGTCAAGTCCGGTAGGGGAACGCTACGAACGTCTAGCCGAAGGAATTGATAGGGCGTTGCATTTCATGACCGCATGCGGCTTCGACACTGATGATGCAGCCATGCGTCAAGTTGAGCTTTACACAAGCCATGAAGCTCTTTTGCTGGGATACGAGCAAGCTCTCACGCGCCAGGACAGCATCACAGGAGATTGGTATGACTGCTCCGCTCACATGTTGTGGATCGGCGAGCGAACTCGTGAACTTGACGGAGCACACATCGAATTTCTCCGAGGCGTACATAACCCGATCGGTTGCAAAATCGGGCCCTCTACCTCGCCCGGTGACGCGCTCGCGTTATGCAATGCGCTGAACCCAGATCAAATTCCTGGCCGCCTCACTCTCATTAGCCGCATGGGGGCCGACAAAGTCGGCGATGTGTTGCCAAACGTTTTGCGAGCGGTAACTGACGCCGGCCATCCCATTGTTTGGCAATGTGACCCGATGCACGGCAACACCTACGAAACCGAAACGGGCTTCAAAACAAGAGCTTTCGACGTCATAATGGACGAGGTACGCGAATATTTTAACGTACACAAAGCGGAAGGCACCTGGCCCGGAGGGGTCCATTGCGAGTTGACTGGCGACGCAGTCACCGAATGTGTGGGCGGTGGCGACGCGTTGTCAGCCGAAAGCCTCGGAGACCGTTATGAAACTATCTGTGATCCTCGTCTCAACGGACGCCAATCACTCGATTTGGCGTTCCATGTAGCGGAACTTTTAGCTGACTTCCGTTAATCATCAGTAACGGAAGTTGGTAGCTACGCCAGGTGATCAACAAAACCTTCGAGTTGGCGCAAGTTTCGGCACTCAAACACTCCGTCAGCATGAGTCGCGTATTCGGTAATCACCGAGTCGCCAGTGTCCCAATACGACTTCGGTTCGGGGTTGAGCCAGAAGACCGATCTCGCTTTCTTCGCTGTTTCCTTTACTACCCAGGCATTGGTTGAGTGGTAGTTATTTCGCGCGTCGCCGAGGAACATCACCGTTGATTTTGAGTTGATTTCCGATCCATATTTCTCCCAAAACACCCCAAACGCGTGACCGTAATCAGAGTGACCGTCAACCCACACCACATCAGCTTCAGTATTTACGCGGTGGACGGCATTAGTGATGTCTTCTTCGTTCTGGAACAGGTGCGTCACTTCATCAATTCCGTCAATGAACACAAACGAACGCACTTTGCTGAATTGGTTCTGCAGGGCGTACACCAGATGCAACGTGAAGCGAGCAAAAGCGGCTACCGACCCTGAGATATCAGCGACAACAATAAGTTCGGGTTTATTGGGCCGGGGGTTACGGAAACGGGGCTCGGCGGGTACTCCCCCATAGCTGAGAGACTGACGAACAGTCGCACGAAAATCCAGCGGGCCGCGTCGTTTGTGCTTGCGTTTTCGTGCGAGTCGAGCTGCCAGTTTTCGGGTGAGGGGCTGAATAGCTTTGCGTATGTTGACCATCTCTTCTCGAGAAGCGTGCATAAAGTCGACATCTTCGGGGAGCGGTTTGCGCAAAGTTTTTGCCATAGCTTCAACGCCGCGATCAGCTACTAACCGTCGACGAATCTCAGCTTCGATCTCTCGTTTCAGATCCTCGATTCTGTTCTCATACTCCTCACGCTCAAGACGTTCTTGGAGCGGCGTCATGTCGTCTTGAGATCTTTCCTGCGCTTCCTCCATCAGCCGGTCGAGCATGCCGTCTAGATCCAGATTGCGGAGCGTTCTGTACAGGTAGTAGGTGCCTCCGACCGGTCGTCCTGGTTCCATTCCAGCAAACTGGGTCACGGCTGCCCGCGCCATCGCCGCCATCATGGCCTCATCTGCGTTCATAAGCGCTCTGAAGAGCATCTCAGCGATTTCTTCAGGGCTCATGTCCTCTGCTGACCCTTGGCCGCCCATGCCTTGCATTTGTTGAGACATCCACTCTTCCAGCGAATCTTCGTCGATCTCGCCGTCTTCGTCGAAAACGTTGTACTCAGGTCCCCGAAGAGAGAAGTAGACCTCGAATACAGTTTCAAAGGCCTTCCAGTGCTGCTCGTTTTTGACCAAAGTCGCCGCCAGCGCGTATTTGAACGCCTCCCGATCTTCAATGGGGATGTGCTTAACAGCCTGCATTGCATCAAGGTTTTCGGTCAAAGAGACAGGAAGTCCGGCGTTGCGCAACTGGACGACAAACCCACTCAGGAGATCAAGCATTTTCTTAGGCCTCGACTGTCAATTCCTTGGCCGTCTTCTCTATATCAGACTGATATTTGAGAAGAATGTGGAGCGATTCTTTGGCTTGCTCAACATCAATACTTTCGACCCCTAGGAGCACCAAGGTCCGAGCCCAGTCCAGGGTCTCTGAAACCGACGGGCTTTTCTTCAGTTCTATCTGTCGAATCGACCGAACAATTCTGGCTATCTGCTCTGCCAGATTGTCGCTAATACCTTCAACTTTGGTGAGAACAATCTCTTTCTCGCGTTCTAACTGCGGATAGTCGATGTGTAGAAACAGGCAGCGCCGCTTCAGTGCCTCAGAAAGTTCCCGAGTGTTATTAGAGGTGAGGAACACTAGGGGAATCTGTTTCGCTTCGATGGTGCCCAGTTCAGGAATAGAAACTTGATACTCGGACAGAATCTCCAGCAGCAAGGCTTCAGTTTCGACCTCCACTCGATCGACCTCGTCGATGAGCAACACAACTTTCTCTTCAGCTGTGATGGCTTCTAACAGCGGTCGAGTTAACAAGAACTCATCATTAAAAATGTCGTCCTGAATATCCACCCAATCTTCATTATTCGCATCAGAACCTCGATCAGCTTGAATACGAAGCAACTGCTTCTTGTAGTTCCACTCATACAGCGCTTTAGCTTCGTCTAGGCCCTCGTAGCACTGGAGCCGTATCAGGCGAGCATCGGTCATGGACGCGACTGCTTTAGCTAATTCAGTCTTACCAGTTCCTGCAGGACCCTCGACAAGCACTGGTTTGCCAAGTTTCTCAGCTAAGAACACGACGCTAGCAATGCCATCGTCAGCTAGGTATTCAACATCTCTTAGTCCGTCGCGAGTAGACGCGAGATCGCCGAACATTGTGTCGCCCATTTAGGTGTCTCCTTGTCAGGTGCCGGACCTTAGGTCATCCACGCGTTTGACCCTGTCCGTTCACGATGTATTTAGTGGTTGTCAACTGCTGAAGACCCATAGGGCCTCGTGCGTGCAGCTTCTGGGTGCTAATACCGATTTCTGCACCAAATCCAAACTCTTCGCCATCAACAAACCTAGTCGAAGTGTTGATGAGGACCGCGGCGGCGTCGACCCGTCGCACAAACTCGTTTGCGGCATCTTCGTCGTCGGTAATGATGGCTTCGCTGTGACCTGTGCTGTTCTCAGATACATGATGTATGGCTTGGTCGAGCGTGTCGACGACTCGGACACTCATTTTCAGGTCAAGATATTCGGTAGACCAGTCCTCTGTGGTGGCTGGGCCAATAGACGGCACAATTGCTCGCGCCATTTTATCTCCCACAAGTTCGACACCTTGAAGGGTTGCCGCTATTTGAGGGAGGAAACGTTCAGCTATATCGGTGTGGACCACGAGTGACTCCGCCGCATTGCACACAGAGGGGCGTTGCATTTTGGCATTTACGACAACGTCGTTGGCCAATTGAAGATTTGCTGCGCGATCAACATAGATGTGACAGTTGCCATCGCCATCAATCACATAGGGGACTTTGGCGTTTTCGACGATTGATTTGATAAGAGACGGTCCGCCGCGAGGGATTAAGCAGTCGATGTATCCACGCAGTTGCATGAATTCAACCGCCGTCTCGTGAGCGGTATCGGTCACCAACACAAGCGCGTCTTCTACAAGACCTGCTTTCCCGATTCCTTCTCGTATAGCGCGAGTTATCGCAATATTGGAGTCGATAGCCCCCGAAGAACCTCGTAGAAAGGCAGCGTTTCCCGATTTGAGACACAGACCGAATGCGTCGCTCGTCACATTCGGGCGGTTTTCGTAAATGATCGCCACAACTCCGAGAGGGACCTGAACTTTCTTTATTTCCAGCCCGTTGGGTCGTGTCCATCTCTCGACAACCTTCCCCACGGGGTCCGGTAGATCTATCACCTGGCGAAGACCGTTAGCCATTGCATCCACCCGGGCGGGGTCGAGGCGGAGCCTGTCGATGATCGCGTCGGAGGTGCCGGAATTCTTGGCTCGGCTGACGTCTGAGGCGTTGGCGTCCAAGATTTCAAGTGTCGAGGCCGTAAGGCAGTCGGCTGCGGTTCGGAGGGCTTCGTTTTTCTCGGCTGTCGAGGCGGTAGCGATGCTCTTAGATGCAGCAGCAACCCGAACTCCGAGTTGTCTCATCGGAGAGATATCGCTCGCTAAGTCGCTTTTCGGCACTTTCGCAGACTATCGCCCTGACGGTCAATAGACCCGTTCCTCGTGCACCTCTGTCACTCTGGTGAATTGAGCACAACTAGGTCGTCTCTGTGGACCGCGACAGGCGACATAGCCGCGGGAAGGTCTTCTGTTCGACATCCCTTCCATTGGTCAACAACGTCGCTGTCTAGAGAAATCAATCCTTTGGCGAACGTTTTCCCGGAGCAATCGACAATTTCGACTGCATCTCCAGGCCCGAAGTCACCCTCAACTTCGACGATCCCAGCAATCAATAGGGACCCACCATCACTTGAGAGTGCTTTCGTCGCGCCGTCGTCAACGACTATTTGACCATGTGACGAGACGGCGAATCCGATCCACAACTTTCTCGCCGCCACATGAGCATCTCGTGCAGGGACTGAAGTTCCGGTTCCCGGAATCGACGAAATTGCGTCGGCCAAGACGTCTTGTCGATCAGCTGCGGCGATCACTGTTCTGACACCGCTCCAAGACGCCATCTTCGCCGCCGCGAGTTTTGATGCCATGCCACCGCTCCCTCGAACGCCAGCATTTCCAGCGACTTCTTCGATAGATCGGTCGGTTGCGGCGATTTCCTCGATGAGGGTCGCGTCAGGTTGGGCTCGAGGGTCGGCGGTAAGTACGCCAGGAGTGTCAGTAAGCAGCACTAATAGGTCCGCTCGCAACAAATTGGCTACCAATGCAGCAATTCGGTCGTTGTCGCCGTATCTGATCGCGTCATCGGCGACGGCGTCGTTTTCATTCACCACCGGCACGACGTTCAGTTTCAAGAGATGCTCAAAAGTGGTTTGTGCGTGCAGGTACTGATTGCGGTCTCGGAAGTCATGTGGCGCTACGAGCACTTGGCCAGTCGCAACGCCGTGCGAGTTAAAGGAGTCGCCGTAGGCGCGCATCAGGTCGATTTGACCTACAGCGGAAATCGCTTGTAGAAGCTCCGGTTCGTCGGGCCGCTCTATGCCGAGCCGTTGAACTCCCGCGGTGATTGCGCCTGAGGTCACCACGATGACTTCGTGGCCTGCGTGGCGCGCGTCGATGACTTCATCCACCAATTTGGAGAGTGAGGACAAATTGACTTCGCCGCTTTCGGTGGTCAGCGATGATGTCCCAATTTTGACGATGACGCGCATCTGTACCTTCCTAGCCCTGTTCCAGCAATTAACGATCGGGCTCATATTCGAATTGGAACGTTCCGATAATTACAACATCTCCTTCTACCGCTCCCGCTCGAGCCAACGCTCGGGGGACCCGTAGTTGGGTGAGGCGCTCTTGGGCATGGTTCATTGCGTCAATGTTGGTGAGGTCTGAAAGAGCTACGGCTCTTAGGGCCTGTCTGCCAAGAACTTCGAAGCTTCCGTCATCGTGTCGAACTACTTGGATTCCTTCAAGGACTGGCCGGTGAACAACGTATTGCGTCGGTTGATCGTCAGTGGTTCGAGCTTGTTCGACGAGTTGGCGGAGCTGACCAATGAGGACATCGATTCCTTGTCCGGTAACAGATGAGATAGTTGAGCCCGACCAGGCGAGGCTCGCGACGTCTGACTTTGTGCCAACGACCATACGGGGGCGATTCGACAAGTTCGCGTCGTACTCGGACAGCTCTCGTATCAGGATTTCTTCCTGCGATTCTGGTGTTCTGCCCTCCACCTCGGCGAGGTCGACGAGTATGAGTAACACTCTGGCTCGATCAACGTGGCGCAGAAACTGATGACCTAATCCCTTTCCGGTCGCTGCGCCCTCGATCAGGCCGGGAATGTCAGCTATCACCATTTCGAAGTTGCTATCGGGTCGCACTACACCTAAATGTGGGGCGAGAGTGGTGAAGGGGTACGAAGCGACCTTGGGTTTGGCAGCTGAAACTCTCGAGATCAGGGTGCTCTTTCCGGCGTTTGGGAACCCGACAAGCGCTACATCCGCCATCAGCTTGAGCTCTAACCGGAGCCATCGTTCTTCTCCGATTTCGGCCTGTTCGGCGAAGGCAGGCGCTCGTCGTTTGTTTGAGAGGAATCTGGCATTACCGCGTCCGCCTCGACCTCCAGCAGCGGCTAGCCAGCGGTCGCCGGCACCCACGAGATCGGCCAAGACTTCGCCATCAAAATCGCGGACGATGGTTCCTTCGGGGACCTTCACCACCAGATCTTCACCGTTTTTTCCATGTTTCTTTTTCCCTTGGCCGTGCGTGCCGTCGTCGCCGCGTCGGAAAGGGAAATCCTGAAAGGCGAGCAGCGAGGAGACGTTGCGGTCGGCGACTACCCAGACATCTCCACCTGTTCCTCCATCTCCGCCGTCTGGGCCTCCGCGCGCGACGTGAGCTTCACGACGGAACGACACGCATCCTGCGCCTCCGTCTCCACCTTTCGCGTGAAGGTTGCACTCGTCGACGAAACCCGCCATAGAGGTTGAGGATAGGGGCACTGGACGCGTTGACTCGAACAGATATAAGTCTTCTTGACGAACTTACGTAGTTGTCGCAGACCGAACCAGGCGGATGGGAATCAGTTGGTTACGACGTCCACGAGCCGGCGGCCCTTGCGATACCCAAATTTCACGACACCATCACAGGTGGCGAAAAGGGTGTCGTCTTTTCCTATTCCTACATTACGACCTGGGTGAAACTTGGTTCCTCGTTGGCGGATGATGATGCCACCAGCGTTGATGACTTGACCTGCGAACACTTTCACTCCAAGACGCTGCGCGTTGGAATCGCGGCCGTTCCTTGTTGAGCCTCCACCTTTGGTCTTCGACATTTCAGCCTCTCGCGATGCTCGTAATTTCGATGGTCGTGTAGCGCTGTCGATGTCCCCATCGGCGATGATTATTGGTTTTGTTTTTGTAGATGAAACCGTTAATTTTTTCGCCTTTGGTCTCTCCAACAACGCGGGCAGTAACAGTAGACCCTGCTAGCTCATCGGCCGTTGACATCACCGCGCCATCGTCCACCAACAGTATGGGGTCGAACATTACTTCTGAACCTTCGTCGGCCTTAAGTAACTCCACATTAAGAACCTGCCCGGTCTCAACTTTTTCTTGCTTGCCGCCCGTGGCGATAACTGCGTACATAAGGCTTTTCATGCTACCGGATGTGTTCAGTGACCCAACCTAGTCAATCGTTTGGTTTACACCTTAAGAACTGCCTGATGAAGTTCGACGCCTCTTCCCTCGCAATGTTCACAGGTACTACTTAAGGATTCTAAAAGTCCTTCTCCGATTCGTCGACGAGTCATCTCGACGAGGCCAAGATCGGAAACGCCAGATACCTGAGTTCGTGTCTTGTCGCGAGCTAGTGCTGTTTCGAAAGTTTGGACTACTTGGTCACGGTTTTTCTTTATCTCCATGTCTATGAAGTCGATGACGATGATTCCGCCGATGTCGCGCAGTCGTAATTGCTTAGCTATTTCTTCTGCGGCTTCAAGATTGTTACGAAAGACCGTTTCTTCGAGGTTTGATTTACCCACGTTCTTGCCAGTGTTGACATCGATAACTGTCAGCGCTTCGGTGTGGTCAATGACAAGAGAGCCACCCGAGGGCAGCCAGACTTTTCGGTCTACGGCCTTCCGGAGCTGTTCTGAGACGTGATACCTCTCGAAGACGGAAAGCGATTCTTTGGCTGGGTCGTGGAATTCGATTCGATCGGCGAGGGCTGGAGCGATGGTGTCCATGTAGCCCTTCACTTGCTGGAACAGTGCCGCGTCGTCGATTACTACGCCGCGATAATCCCGATTGAATTCCTCTCGAACGACTCTGACCGCGAGTTCAGGTTCGCGGAACAGAAGCGTTGCGCCTTTGGCCTTGCCTGCAAGGTCACTTACCTTTTCCCATTGGTCAAGGAGCCTTCGAACATCACGTTCAATTTCTTCTGCTGTGACGTCTTGAGCTGCGGTGCGAACGATGACACCGTGCTGCGCTGGTTTCACTTTGTCGAGGATGCTGCGAAGTCGCCGGCGTTCCTTATCACCGAGCCGCTTCGAGATGCCGTACGTGTCGCTATTTGGGACCAGAACGACAAAACGTCCCGGAAGGCTAATTTCGGTCGAAAGCCGCGCTCCTTTGTGAGCAATCGGGTTTTTGGTTACTTGACACATAATGCTCTGGCGGGCGGTCAATAGATCTTCGATCCGTGGTTCGTCTTTCCGACGACCTATACGCGGCCTCGGCTTCTTGGGCTTTGGTGCCGGAGCTTGAGATTTGTCGCCCTCTATGTCGTCAACGTCGTAGGTGACGTCTCCCCGATAGAGAACAGCGTTTTTAGGTGTCCCAATGTCGACGAAGGCGGCCTCCATGCCGGGTAAAACGTTTTGGACTCGTCCTAAGTAAATATTCCCGTGAATTTCGCTTACATCGTCTGCTGGGCGGCTGACGTAGTGCTCGATGAGCGACCGACCCTCGAGTACCGCTAGGTGGGTAACTCCTTCATGGACGTGCACCAACATTTGGTAACGGCCTACTGGGCGACCTTTGCGTTCTTTCCCGCGTCGTCGCTCAAGCTGGTGTTCGTCGAGCACGACAGGCGTGTCGTCAATCGTCGCTTCGACAGGTGCCGTATCACGTCCACCTTTTTGTTGTCGTTGAGGGTTCTCATGGTTTTTCGCTCGACCTTTCCCTCCTCGGCGACGTTTTTTGCGAGGCGGTTTGGTTGCTTCCGATTCGTGCGTTGCTGGTTGTTCCGTACCGTTTCCTGACGGTCTCCGAGTGTCACCTACTTTTGGTTTTCGAGCGGTGGGAGGCTTAGGGCGTTCGGTTGGTGGAGTCGTGCTCTTTAACGACCGTGCTCGAGTTCGTTGTTGTCGCCCGGATTTCGATTTATTTTCAGATGATGGCTGATTCGAGAGTGTGCGAGTTCGACTCCGAGATGAGTTCTCAGTTGGTTTGAGATCATCTCCGTCTTTTGAGCTGGGTTTCTCTTGGGCGTCAGTTTCGCTACCGATAATTCTGCGTCGTCGTGTAGTACTCATGTCATTTCGTTCTTTTGGCCCGTTATCGGGTTCGTTGTTATCCATTATGTAAGGTCCTTAACTGTTCGCGAGTTTGATGGCGTTAGCGGCTCACACCGCTCGCCCTCGCGTTCGATCCATTGGTGGGTGCGCTTGGCGATTCCGAGTTCGCTACCTGGCGCCAATATGTCTACGAGTTCACTCGGTCGAATGACTCGTGGTTTTGCTGCTAGTTCGGCCACAACTATTGGGCCGAGTTCTGATGTGCCAGCTATTCGCAGGTCATGCACCCCGTCGCGAATATTTTCGCTCAAAATCTCATTTTTCTTTTTTCGTTCGGCTTCTATCGTTGAGCTTTCCAGAGCAGCAGCGATTGCCTTTTCAACGCAGTCGGTTTCTGCGCCCCGAATATCGAAACGCCAGGTGCAGCTGACAACTGATTCTTGCAACGACGGGCCGCCTTTGGGTTCGAGCACCAGAGCAGTGATGTCGAAACCGGTTGGCAAAGCTTCGTTGAGAGTGGTTTGGAGCTGTTCGGTGCTGTAGGTATTTCCTTCACCCCACCCTGTGCATACGACATCACCGTCGACAATCGATTCGGGGTCTAGGGGTATGTCTAGGTATTCGGCGTCAGACTCGTAACAAGTGGGAAGCGCCAAACCAAAGCTAAGGCGAACGCGCGGGGAAAACCCTTGGCTGTAGGTAACAGGGACACCGCCACGTCGTAAGGCTCGCTCGACGATTCGGGCTACGTCGCGGTGACCTACGAAGCGAACTTTTCCAATTTTGGAAAATCTAAGTCTCAGTCGCACCAGCGTCCCCCACCCGTTGGGGTGGGAGCGACACGTTGACCATCGGAGGCGCACGACATTATGTGCCTCCTAGGCTCGCCCTTGGGCGGAGCTCAACTGGCACTAGGTGTCCAGTTGCTAGGTCCTGGCCGGTGCCCTGGCTACCTCCGTTAGGAGGCGCGGGTGACGCAACCACGTGTTCGATCCCATATTCAGTGCAGGCCCCACAGTCGTAACAAGGGGTCCAGCGGCAGTCTTCGAGGCCGTATCCAGCCAACGCGTCTTGCCAGTCCTGCCATAAAAAATCTTTGTGAAGTCCTGCGTGTATGTGGTCCCACGGGAGAACTTCGTCTTCTTCTCGATGTCGGTGCACATACCAGTCCATCGAAAGGCCTGATGCGTTCATCGCTTCTTGCCACAAGCTCAGGTCGAAGTGTTCACTCCACTCTTGAAAGACTCCACCTCGTCGCCATACATGCTCGATTACGCGACCTATCCGGCGATCACCTCTGCTGGTGATGCCCTCAGCGGTAGTTGCGTCCGGGGCATGCCATTTGAGTTGAATTCTTTTGTTACGCCGAACCTTGTTGCGCACTAAGTCGACCTTGCGCTGTAGCTCCTCAGGTTCATTTTGACCGAACCATTGGAACGGGGTATGTGGCTTTGGAACGAATCCACCAAGCGAGACGGTGACCGAGGCTTTCTTGGTGTACTCGGCGCCGATCTCGACGCAGTTCTGTGCTAACTCGGCGATACCGAGTGTGTCGTCGTCCATTTCGGACGGGAGCCCGGTGAGGAAGTACAGCTTCATGCGGTGCCACCCCTGGCTATATGCGGAACGCACTGCGCCGTAGAGGTCGTCTTCGGTGATCAATTTGTTGATGATCTGCCGCATTCTCCATGAGCCGGCTTCAGGCGCGAACGTTAAGCCAGTTCGGCGGGCTCGTGACACTTGCGCTGCGACACCTACGGTAAAAGCGTCGACCCTCAGGCTGGGCAAAGCGATGCTTACTCGTCCACATGTGCCTGGTTCATCGATGGTGTCGCTAACTACTTGTTCGATGCCACTGAAGTCAGCTGTTGATAGCGAGGTAAGACTTACCTCGTCGTACCCGGTTCGCTCTAATCCTTTTGACACCATTTCACGTATTTGGCTGGCTGGGCGTTCGCGAACGGGTCGTGTAATCATTCCAGCCTGGCAAAATCGGCAGCCTCGGGTGCAACCGCGAAATACCTCTACGTTCAGTCGGTCGTGGACCACTTCGGTGAGGGGAACTAACTGATTACGCGGGTAGGGCCAGTCTGCGAGATCGGCGATTGTCCGTTTTTGGATCGTGGGTGGGATGTCGGAGTGGCGAGGTTCGACGCTAACTAGTTTCGGTCCGTCGTAGACAACGTTGTACATGGACGGCACATAAACGCCTGGTATGCGCGCTAGGGCATGCAGAACGGTGTCGCGACTACCAGATGGCTTTCCGGTTTGTCGCCATTCTCCGACGACGTCGGTAATTTCAGCTATGACTTCTTCACCATCGCCCATAACGAAGAAATCTACGAAGTCAGCTAGCGGTTCTGGGTTGTAGGCACAGTGGCCCCCAGCGCCGATGAGTGGGTCAGAATCGTTACGTTCGGAGGCGCGCACACGTAGCCCTGCGAGGTCGATGCAGTTGAGAACATTGGTGTAAACGAGTTCTGCAGACAGATTAAAAGCAATGATGTCGAACTCCGCTGCTGGACGGTGGGTGTCGACTGAAAAAAGAGGCAGACGGGCACGTCGCATCTCTGCTTCTAAGTCGGTCCATGGCGCGTAGG
>Ga0315326_10000708_pt1 | contig 16509 bp, 15 predicted proteins | sample M180m32315metaG_FD_203457 | JGI IMG/M metagenome (GOLD analysis project Ga0315326, IMG submission 203457) | Ammonia-oxidizing marine archaeal communities from Monterey Bay, California, United States - M1 80m 32315 | ecosystem: Environmental > Aquatic > Marine > Coastal | place: USA: California... | reverse complement strand
ATTACCCATTTCAATGTATTTTTTATTTAAATCAGTAATTGAAAACCCCTCCTCTTCAGTAGCTAAATTATCATCTATTAAATCCCAAAATCGTTCATCATAAAGATAAATTCCACCGATTGCAATATTGCTTGGGGGGTCTTCTGGCTTTTCGACAATATCTATGAGTTCACCATTTTCTCCGAAAACACCCACACCGAATGAACGCGGATCATCGACAGATCTTCCAAGTAGTAAACAACCTGGAGGCTCTTCTGCTTCTTTCCACATTTTGACTTCATCGATGAGGTCAGCAGTAGTAATGTTGTCTGAGAAGTAGATCATCAAACGACTACCTTCTACATGTGGTCGTGCTAAATTCAAAGCATATGCCACACCTTGAGGCTCTTCTTCAATCACATAGTGGATATTTTCACCAGGTAAGCCCACACCTACATGTTGTGCAATTTGCCCAATGAATCGATTTCCAATTATTGTGATGTCTTGAATTCCAGTCCTTCGTATGAAAGCAAGAGCAAAATCAATGACGGGCCTTCTGTGGAGTGGCAACATCGCTTTTTGCATGTATCTAGTGAATGGTAAGAGTCGAGACCCATGTCCTCCTGCCACTAGAACAGCTTTCATCGGCTTCTCCATGCTACTCCGCTCTTATCGTTGGTTAAGGACTTTCATCAATTTCTTTTGAATCAGAAAGCATTGGTCCACCAAAATGCCCACTTCCGACTAAATCCCCCAGTCGTTCCATTCCCCCCATTAGATTGCAGAATGGGTATTTATTGCATATCTTCTTCAAGTGCTCGGACCCATGTGTCGCCAACATTTCTTGGTAGGCTCGGCAATGTGATCAATCCATCTTTATTGGATTCTGAAATCATTACTGAATCAGCAACAGAAATGGTTTGATGCCTCGGAAGTCTAGCCAAATCCGATAATAAATCAGTCAACATCCCTTGAACAGTACGATTGTTTTCCATTGCTTCTCGATTGACTCTTTGGGCATCTTCCATAGCTCTAGCTCGGGTATTTTCTGTTCGGCGTGCTTGCCCTTCCATTAACAAATCAATCATTCCCATTATCTGATTCCATCTTTCGTTTTCGTAGTTTTGTGCCTCTCTAATTCCATCTAACATCTGATTTTGATTATCGAGAGCAACCATTGTCTCTTTCATTGCACCTGCTTGAATTGCCAAGGCTCTTCTTTGTTCATCGAGTAATTTTCTTGCTTCTGGCGCACCGATAGCATCCCTTCGTTCTAATTCATTTTCCATTCCCTTTGCAAAATGGTCTAGATGATTAAACCGATTACGAATATCGCGGAGTTCATTAGTTAAATTTTTCAAGTTTTTTGATTGATCCATACTCAATTTCTTGTAACGTTGATGATTTGAAGCATTGTAGGGGGCATCCACGAGAATCATCACAATAATTCCAGTAATAATTGTAGGAATTGGTGCAGGCCATAGAAACCAGAGGTAGTACGACGAGGCTAAACCGAGAATAATAGCAATAGTTCGAGGCATCTTACTATCATCTTAGTTCTCGGACTATATGATGGGTAGATGGGGGAACCCCGGGCCCCTATTAATCAGCGAAACCGAACAAACCATCGCCAAGGTGTATTATTTGATTTGAAGCAACCAAATGGTCAATCGCTTCTTGCACTTCTCTGGCATCGAAACCAATCACTGAACATATCCCATGCATTTCATCTTCATGCAAGACAGCATCTTGAGATTCTTCCATTTCTTGTAGGATATGTTCACAACAAATTCGTAATATAGGGTCATCATCCACAGAATCAATATCCTCAGAAGGAATAATTTCGTTAGAAGAAATCGTCACCTCTTCATTTTTCCTTTCAACTTTAGATTGAGTATATGCATCAAACAAATTCCGTTGATGAGGATCATTAACTCGTTTAGGCTCAGTTAATTGGCGTTCTACTCGCTCAATTAATCGCTCAATTCGATGTTGACGATGTTCAAGCTTAATTTGCTCATCATTGAGTTTTGATACAAGTAGTTCCATTTCCTCATTCGCTCGCTCCACCAACCAATCATGAAGATTCCATGATGGGTCAATTCTGAGCATATTTTCCCATAGTTCACGTAACTCTATTGGCAAGGAATCAGGATCAATCCTAATTTTCGAGGAATCCTCGGAAGACCCCAGTTCATCCATATTCACTTAACTTATCACCCCCGTCTATGAACGATTCCCTTGTTTTGTCGCATTATTGTCTAGACAGGGGCATTGATGAATGATTACCGGCTGGGGAACACATGGCCCAGCATCGCATCACTGTTCTTCCAGGTGATGGAACAGGGAAAGAGGTGACCGTGGAAGCGCTAAAACTCTTGAAAATAGTAGAGCAAAACTCACCAATTTCATTTGAAATAACCGAGATACCTTGCGGAGGTCAATACTATCTAGAAACAGGCGAAGAATGGCCTGCAGGTTCTTTTGAATATTGTAGAGATAATTCAGACGCGATTCTCCTAGGAGCAATAGGGTGGCCTGGAGCAATCAAGCCAAATGGAGATCTTGCTGGTGGCCAAGTTATCCTTGGATTACGTTCAGGACTCGATCTTTATGCCAATGTTCGTCCAATTAAATTATACAATGGAATTCAGCATAAAATACACGGTGAATTCAAACAAGTTTGGTCCCCCGGTCTTGTTGATATGACTATCATTAGAGAGAATACGGAAGGCCTCTATCAACCCCTTCTTTCCAGATCAGCTCATTTGGCTAGGGGGGAAGAATATATCGAGATCTCAGATATTGAGGTACCTGGAATTGTTGGAGAATTTGCTTGGGATCCAAGACCCATTTCCCGTATTGGCTCTGAGCGTGTAATTCGTTTTGCTTTTGAGTTGGCATCAAAGCGTTCAGGTTGCCCATCAGATGGTACATCTAGAGTAAGTTGTATTGACAAGAGCAATGTTACTAGAGGCTGTCAATTGTTTAGGAGCATATATCATGAGATTGCAATTAATTATCCAGAAATAAAGACGGATGAAGCATACATTGATGCATTTACAATGTGGTTAATTCGTCAACCCGAATTCTATGATGTAGTAGTTGTTCCCAACATGTTTGGAGATATTGTCACAGATCTTGCAAGCACTCTTCAAGGTGGAATGGGAATGGCTGCAAGTGCGAATATTGGGGACAACCACATGCTCTTTGAACCAGTCCATGGGTCAACCCCTAAGCGTGCAGGCAAGGGTCAAGTCAATCCTATTGCTATGCTCAGTTCAGTTCAGTTGATGCTTGAATGGTTAGGCCTTCGAAAGGAAGATGATGATGCACTTCTAGTTGCAAAAATAGTTGAATCATCCATTGAAGAATTAATTTCAGTGGGAGACACATTGACGTATGATTTGGGCGGTTCAGCATCTACATCTGAGGTTTCTTCAGCACTCTGTAAATTAGTGGCAGAGCACCTTTCATCGCATTATGCTTCAGTTTGACTTCGTTTCAATGCCTCTAACATTTCATCTAAGACCGATTCTCTGGATGAAATTGAATCAAAATCAGGATTTGTTATTACAGCATTGTAATCTATTTCTAGCATTACACCAATTGCTCTAGAAATCTCATCAACAATGCAGATTGTAGCCATTCTTGCAGTTCTAGACAATGGATTCAGATCAATAACAAACACTTCTTTCCCCATATTGATTAACGCTTCACACCTGTCTCCATCTTCCAATGGTACTAGAATAGTATCTGCATTTAGAATTCCATTTGAACAACATTTTGCTCTAGGCCCGTCTAAATTTGGTATTTTCCCGTCAGGATTAGACCCTAATATTGGCACATCCACTCCCAAATTGGAACGCACTTCTTCGATATGATCTAGTAGTGCAGTCATGCGTTCAGGGGTCCGATAATAGATGTTAACTTCAATCGGACAGCCAATTTTATCTGCAAGCAGAAGTAATTTTTCAATTGCCAAAGCAACAGTGTTTCCATTTACCGAAATCACGGGATTTTGTGCCTTACGCATTCTTGCCAATACTTCTTGGGCAGCAACCCTTGCTCCTGTGGCCGTTTTTTCCCCTAGAAGATAGTCGAAAGCTTCTCCTCGACCGTGTGCAATAAGAGCTGAATTTGCAAGCATTCCTTTGGCTTGAGCATCAACTAATTTTTGTCGAGAAAGAAGCGAAGCCCTCCGGGGATGAGTTTCAGGAATGTCACTCATGGCCCTTATCTTCCTTCACTCACTATCAGTGTTAGGAGAGATATCTCTGATGCCCTCATTATCTAGTAACATCGACAGATCGATTGATGCTACCCCCATATTCAGACTACTTGTTGAGATAACATCAACCCCTGTACCTTTCCACTCTTCTAAATCTTCAAAGCGAATATTTCCACTAGCTTCAGTGTATATCCATTCATTGTAACCATGACTCCTAAGATCCATCACGGCTTCTTTTGTTTTTGCTGGACCCATATTGTCCATCATTATTACGAGAGGCCTATCTTCTCCAGTTTCCATCATTCTATTGCACCATGTTTTTGCAACCGTTAATGCGAGAGAAATAGAGTCCACTTCTACTACAGTGAATGATCCATGGTAATTGAAATCAGTCGACATAATCCAGCGTTTCATGGTCTCCTTTGATCTGGCTTCATCTCCTTCTCGTAGTGCAATTTGATCGTTTTCTTTGATCATTGCTGCATCTCCCTTTCGAAGACGATGTGTAAGCCCCCCTCCAACATGTACTGCCCATTTGTCTAGGATCCCCCATGTTGTTTTCCGAGTAGAAGCAACCTTCATTCCACCAAGAACCTTAATCCATTCCTCGGTATGAGTTGAAATTCCTGACATTCTCCCTAGGAAATTCAAGATTATTCGTTCAACGGATAAGATATCTCTTGGAGTACCATCCAATATCAAAATCACATCTCCTCGATGGAATTGCTCGCCTTCACGACTTTGCCAAGCTCGATTAATATGGGGGAGATGGACATCTAGAATGCGATTTACAACATGAAGACCACAAAGAGTACCATCTTGTTTGGCAACCACCCTTGATCTTACAGTGAGATTGGATGGACCAATGGGATTGAACCCATCGTCTTGTAGAAGAGCATGGGCCCAACGATCAACACTCTCTAGGAAAAGCGAGGTAGGCTGATCATCAAACCAAAGTAATCCACTCTGGTCATGTGGAAGACGAACTTTCTCCGCAGTGGTCGAAAGGTCGCCGGACTCAGGTGAGTCCGTTACGGTGGAATCGGTGTCCGTCACCAGCCTGACGAGCCCTATTTCATCTTTGAATATCACGGTTTCATTTTTTCCCAAAATAGAGGAAAACATGTCTTAACGATTATTTCATTTGTTCCAATGCCGACTCAGCTGCTGCAAGACATGCTAAGATATCATCAACAGTACTTCTCAAACTTCTTAGTGAAGGTGAACAAACTCGAATTTCCATTCGGTCATCTTTGATTACAATATCAAAAGAATCGGAGTCATCGTTTTCTATTGCGGATTTCAACACTTCTAATTGGTTTGAGTTTCCGAACCAAGTTAGCACTGCTTCATGAGACTCCATGTTTCTTCGTTATGGACAATCCCTAAGGATTCTCCGGCACCAATAGAGTGCATGGAAGGCATGGGTTACCCCGAAAAACCTCGTCTTCTTGAGTGGTATGATGAATTTTCTAGACCTCTTCCTTGGAGACAAAATCCAGAACCATGGCCAGTATTGCTTTCTGAATTCATTCTTCAACAGACAAAAATGGAAGTAGGTATTGGATATTGGAAGAGAATGATTGCACGATTTCCTACCTTACTCGACATGGCATCATCTTCACTTGAAGAAGTAATGGAAATTTGGCAGGGATGTGGGTATTATGCTAGAGCAAGAAATTTGCATGCTTTATCAATAACAATTGCTTCAAGAAATCCACCCATTCTCCCATCAGATCCTAGCGAATTACAGAAACTTCCTGGTATTGGACCTTACACAGCAGCAGCAATCGCATCAATTTCTTTTGAAATTCCTATTTCAGTCGTTGATGGAAATGTCAGAAGAGTATATTCTAGATTGAATGCACTAGAGAATCCAAAACCATCTGAGGTGGAAAAATGGGCACAATCCTGTTTAGATCATCATCGACCAGGTGATTGGAATCAAGCTATGATGGAACTCGGAGCAACGATTTGCACTCCACGAAAACCGCGATGCGAGATTTGTCCTATTTCTTCATCATGTTCAGCGATATTGACTAGTGATCCAACGAAGTTTCCCTTGTCTAAGCGTAGGGTTTCGAAGAAGGTATTGGGTCACGCATTAGTAATTAATTCTCCAGAAGGCGTAGTCCTTTCACAAAGAAAAGGGTCTCAATTGGGAGGTCTTTGGGGGGTGCCAATATCTGAAGACCCCAATGGACTGGATTCTTTATGTTTCAAGCATGATGTAGAATCGCCAATAAAGGTAGGAGAGATTCGTCATGCTTTCAGCCATCGCGATTTTAATCTTCAAGTTTGGAGGATTGATGTTATGAAAGGAGGCATCCCATCAGGGAGTGTGCCAATATCTCGATTAGACCAGAAAATATTGGATGCAGCAGGATGTGGGGAATAATGACTGAACCTGATTGGGACCCAGTCCCATTAATTGCAGGTTCCGGAGGCGTCCTAACGGAGGAACTCCGAACATCTCATTCAGGTAGGAAGGCCCTGATGTTGACCCGTCAAGAAGACCCTTCTGAGTTTCTTGCTCTTGCAGAGGCAATGGATATTGAAGTAATCGAGATAGTATCTCAGAGGGGGCGTTCAAACCCTCGATTACATCTAGGCAGGGGTCGCCTTGAATCAATTCGCGATGAACTACGTATGGCTCCTGAATCCCATCCTTGGTTCGGAATTGATTTGATTCTCGTGAATGCAAATCTTACTCCTAGGCAGTTGGTGAATATGACTGATATACTTCAATGTGAAACTTGGGATCGAGTTCGATTATTGTTGGAATTATTTACCCAACATGCTTCAAGTGTTGAAGCACGAAATCAAGTGAGAATTGCTCGATTGAATGCGGATCGAAATATTCTACGTGAATTGGTCAATCGTGAAACAACTGGTGAACGACTTGGTTATGGTGCAGGAGGGCGAACTGGTTGGAATATTGCACTTTCAGCATTGAATCGTGAATTAGATACACATAGAAACCGCCAACGAAGATTTGGAAAGGCCATCAAAGAAAGACAGAGGCAGAGAAAGGCAAGTGGTGCTAGAACTGTAGGGTTAGCAGGTTACACGAATGCTGGGAAATCAAGCCTTTTTGGGGCACTTTGTGGAAAACCAGTTTTGGTTGAAGACCGATACTTCTCAACATTAGAGACTACAGTGGGTAGAATGCAGTTCAGTCCGAGAATTTTGTTGGTGGATACAATTGGATTTATTGATGATATTCCTTCAGATCTTCTCGATGCGTTTTCTGCTACATTGGAAGAGAGTATCGAATGTGATCTTCTATTACTTCTTCTTGATGTATCTGATTCAATTCCAGAAATAATTCGTAAATTTGAGACATCACGACGTGAATTATTTGATCGAACAGATCACAATTTGGAACCATATGTTCTTCAGGTTGTTTTGACAAAATCGGATGCTTGTTCAATAGACCATGCAAATGAAGTAATTCGTTCGTTGAGAATATTGGGAATAGATGATGCAATATTGACTTCTTCTTCAATATCTGATGGGATTGAAATTCTCAGGGAGAGAATTTTGACTCGCTTACATGGTCCACCCATTGAAATGCAAATCAATCATACTTCTAATCCAAACAGTCGACCCCTTGCAGCCATCGAATCTCAAATTAGACGAATGGCAATGGTGAAGGAGAGAATAGTCAATGATGAAGGCATTCGAATGATAGCTTGGATAGACCCTGTTGATTGGTCTAGATTGAAGAAATCCCTTGGTTCACGCATATCTCAGATAATTTCTAGTTCGCAATCTGAATAAGGGGCACCACTAATCAACACTCGTGGATGGAGACGAATCACCCCCTGAACCATCGGAGCTCACCCTCTCGTCTATCCCCGAAGAAGAGCCGGTTTTCGCTTCTACTGGTGCCACTTTGATGCTACCATCACAAATGCCTAGAGATCCTAGAATGCATTTGGCTCTAATGTTTATTCTCTTAGCAGGTGTCCTTGGATCAATCAATGGTTACGATTTCATCGAAGGTGATGGCGGATTGGTTACAGATCGAGGATTCATTTACAGCCAGACTCAAACAGCGAATTTATTGACAACCTCGTCCCCAGGATCTGCAATTTTGACTGGAGTTCTGACGTTACACGATGGTTCACCAGGAGTAAATTTCAGTATCGAGGTAGTCACACCAGTTGTTGAGGATGGGGTTGAAAAAATTACACGGCCAAACGCCATGACCGATTCGAAAGGAAGATTCAGATTGGAAGGGCTCAATCCTGGTCTCATGACGATGTTTGTCGTGAACATGTCCAATCCCAATGAAGGGATGACACATCGAATCTTGCTTTCTCCAGGTGCTCTTTTTGAGCCATATGGATTCACTCATTTAGATCTTGATTTCGCCGCTCCCGAAGAATTTGATTTGATTGAACAGAAATCCAATGGTATTACGCGATGGATGGATCTTAGAGAAGAGGAAAGGGGCAAAGAACTCTACGATCCAACTGCTGCTGCTGTGTATGACATTGCTGGAACAATTTTCATAGGTATTTCGGGGATTGCAATTGTCTTTGCAATTGCTGGTTGGCGTTCAAAGAGCACGTTACTTCTTCGTACAGCGGCAGGATTGGTCTTCTTTAGCCAAGGTCATTACTATTCTTCTTGTTGTTTAGGATTGATTGCCCTGCTTACGACCTTTGGCCTTCACGTAGAAGACGTATAGTCACTGTTTTGCTGCCACATTTTTCATTCGATTGAACCAAATCATTCCTTCAGAATGTTCTTGAATCAAACGAAATGCTTTGTTATGCATTTCAATTGATTTCATGTATCCATAGACTGCTAAATCAACAATATGGGGTTCTCCCCCTCCAAAGAATGGTTGATTTCCAATTTCATTTATCCATTCATCAAGTAGGTGATGCCAGAGTTCTCGAGGTTTCATTCCAGTATTTTTGGTCCTTTTTCTAGCGATTATACCCCACATAATCGGAAAACCAGCCCACGCATAGATTCTACCGGTCATTAATCCAAATCGTTCATGCTTTGCTACTGATCTAGTGGTTGAAAGCGCTGAACCAATTGAACCATAGAGAATTGGTATCGTAGCATTCTTGATTTCAGTATCTGCCCATTCCATCCATTTATCACGCCGTTCATTGTCTATAGTAGCCCACAATTTTCCTTCATTGTGAACGTCATCAATTCGTTTCATTATCGGAGTTGAATCAACGACAACTTCCCCGTCACTCATTTTCCAAACAGGAGTTTTCCCCCAATCGCCAGCAAATGCAACACTTTTTTTGATTTTCATAGGATTAACTTGCACCCTTTCATGAGGCAAATCAAGGTGGTCAAGCAATGCTCGAACTTTCCATGTAAATGGACAAGTATTGAGCATGTATAACTCTCCAATTCCTTCTCCCATACACTTGGGTCGAACCTATCCTTTGTGAACATTAGTAGTAATCAACCACCCTCAAATCTCAAGTGAGAGTTATCCTTTCGGCAAATATGGCAGATGTACCTGACTCGGTGATTGCACACCTCAATTCGATGGATGGATATGAGCAGATGTTAGAGATGGATCGTATTACGGTTGAACATGGAGTTACAGAGGCTGAATTGATGCGTTTGATGGATGCTGCAAAAGGTTCTTCACCATCTGAACCAATTGCTGAACCTTCTTTTTCACGAAGTAAATCAGTAGATTATGACTTGGAACCTACTCCCGCACCAGCCAATAAACCTGAAGCATTGCAAAACGCTCAACGATTCCGAATGGGGTATGATCCAAGTGAGGGGGCAAGAGCAAGACAATCACAGGTTGAGCAAGCTATCGTATGTTCTGCATGCCGTTCTCCACTAGGGATTCCATCTATTCGGCCCATTAAAGTCACATGCCCTAATTGCATGTATGAATCCCTTTTTGAGTAGTTAGACTCCCCAGAATCGCCCTTGTGTCTCTTGTCTAGTAGACCACGATTTAACTCCGGTTCGAACCAACCAATATACAATGATGGCAGCAATGGCAAATCTCCAATCCTCATAGATGACACCTGGATCTAATTCATACGTTACTCCTCCAGCAATTTTTCTAGCCACATCTAATGACGCTTCTGCAAATGCGTAAATTACAGCACCACCAGCCATGATTTGGAAAACACGCCCACTGAGTGTTCCTCTTCTCCACCTAAGAACTACCATTGACATTGCAACAGCAAGTGAGGCAAGAATAATCCATTGTAATCCACTATCCATGGCTTCGATTCCGATTTGAACTGATGACAGACCTTCCTCAGCCTGTACGATTTCTCGATATACTTCGAGAACGGCAAGTAAACTTGAAAATGATGCAAATGCCCAAAGTAGAGATGAGACAATTCCACCCATTGCACTATCTCTCATGTCGAGCATTAATCTCTCGAATTGATTTTCTGCTCCCAATCCCTTTGCTAATATCCAAATTCCAACAATGAGGGGCATAGCCCCAATTAGAGCTCCACCTCCAGGTATAATCATCCCTACCCCGATAATTATCATGAATAGGGATAATGGGACAAGAAGTCTAGCCCTCCATTTAGGATCTTCAATTGCCTTCATGATATAGTAGAATGTACCTTCAATTCCTTTGCTTTGTCTAACTATAATTTTCTCAACGTAGTCTATTCTCACTCGACTTTGTATGATGGGCATTACTGCTTCATCCTCCGCCCCATCAGTTACTAGAATTGCACAATCTGGTTGAAACTCTGAAATTACCTCCTCCAATTGTTTTGCAATTGCCCTATCTGAGCGAGCACCAACTCTTTCATCTCCAGTTAGGATTGCAACTTCAACAGCATCATTTGGTTCCCCCGCATCTAAGATACGGTCGTGATGATGTAATGCTCCAAGAATAGCATTTGTGTCGCTTTCTTCTGGGTCAGCAAGACCAAGACGTAATGCTGCACTGAGAGTTGATTTCCTCCCAATGACTGGCCCCCTGAGTCCTGCTTTGATTCCAAGATCATTGTCTCGGTCAATGGTCAGCACGAGGGTCCGCGTCATGTTCCTCAGGTTGTAGTATCAGTACATCCCTATCAAGGGTTGGCCGTCTCCGTGACTTCTTCCTCAGATTCGTCCACTTGTTCCTCTTCTCGTGGTCGATCTCTTTGCTTCCACCAAACATAGGATAGTGGATGTTTCATTTTTGGACGATCACAGATGGGGTCATCGCCCGGAGAAACCGGACATCTCCCATCCATTTTCAAACGACTGCATCCAGCCGGCGTATATTCTCGATCATAGACGTGTCCGATTTGATATCTAGTAGTTTCCGGGTTGAAATCTGGCGCTCCTTGGAAGAATGATGCACATTGTTCTTGCTCGATACCTAGGGCTGCACTAATTGCTGCCAGGAAGAGTCGCCCAGAGTGATTTACATTTTCTCCCATTGCAAGCTCTGCAATTGCCGCTTGCATACAAGGTGGCCATTCCGATTGAGTAGCGCTACCTGCATCGAAATCCAAAGTTGCTCTAGATTGGAGAATGGTAAGAATAGCTCCAACAGGTTCACTCAATCTTTCAGCAAATCCCTCATCGATTTTTTCCATCCTGATGTCGCATCTTTTTCTCAAGTCTTCACGAATTCGTTCTTTGATTAGTCTTGCCAAACGTTGTTGACTATTTTCACTAGAAGAGGGCCCCATCTCTACCCACCCGTCCTTCAATGGACGATTGGGCAGTCTCCAGTAGTCGCCACTTATTCTTGGACACAGTTCAATGAAATCAGTCAATGGAATAGAATAGACAGTGTCTCCACCCATTACTTCACTTTGAATTTTTGATAGGTAAGTACTAGCTATTGTTTCGAAGATAACCCCATCACTCCCTAGAAGTTTGTCTGCCCTAGAAGCTTCTCCTTCTGCCCAACGTGCAGTTACCCTTTCATCGAAAGTTGCACATGCAACCATCATCGCATAAAGGAAAGAGAGACTTTCAGACATTCTTCCTAGTTCTGTACTAAGATCTCCTGATCTTTGCTCGATTCCATCATCATGAAGAACCGATTCTTTCACTCTCATATCTCCCTTTCTTCTGATATCAGATAGCCATGCAGCAGAAAGCAAGTCATCCATACTTATTCCGTTTTCATCTAATAAGCCCCGAGTATGTTCGGCTGCTTGTGGTAAAAATGGATAGCGTGCTAGCACTTTTGCATCACTAATAGGGGGTGGACGCAACGGCATGGGCATGGATTCTCGGGTATGAAGTAACACTGGGGTTCTTCAACGCGACCGGTGCGTATCCCTCCATGAGACCCCATGAGGTCCGCTGGATTGGGATGAGGGTTCAGGATAGAGTTCGCGCTCAATTTGGATGGCCCTTATCTTCTGATCAAGAGAGTGCACATGCTCTTCGTGATTGTGTTGATTCGCATTCTCAGAAAATTTCAATTTGGGGTGAAGATGAAAGAGAGCAAACTATAGTTGATCTTCAGGACCGTCTCATACAAGGCCCCATAGCAGCAGTGGGCGCTGCTGTGAGTATAGATGAAATCCGTTCAGCATTGAAATCAGAACATCACTTCATTTTCGCAGATGGTTCGATGGGCATAATTGGGGAATTAGAACAACTAGAACGTGAACAAGTCTGGTCTAGGACGTTGGCATTAGTTACTGATGCTGATGGGCATCCCCATATTTCACAAGCAGTTGAAAAAAAGATTCCACATATCTTGCATGCGCATGGAGATAATCAGGATGATTGGAAAAATCTACTAAAAGACATGTCCAAATCTAATAATCCTCCCAGGTTGATTTTGACCCATCAGACACCAGATAGGATTGATGGAATGATGAATCCAGGTGGATTTACAGATGGCGATCGAACAATATGTTTGATTGGTTTTCTTGGAAAACCGATCTCAGAGATCACACTCCTTGGATATCGAAGCGATGTTGTGGGTCAATGGTCAGGGGCCACGGATCCAGAGAGAAAACTCAGAAAACTCATATTCATGCAGGAGGTCATTGACGGACTGTTAGAGGGGGCCATGAAGTGAGTGATGACGATTCTCAAAGGTCAGCAGTGACCGCAATCATCACATTTGTTTTCCTGAATATTATTTGGACTGCTGCTTTGAATGCCTCAGCGGATCAACATATTATTTCCCCTCAAAGTGACCTTGTCCCTGAATATCAATTTGATGGACCAGATATCTTTGGAAGAGAGGTTCCTTTCATTGTCATGTATGAGATTAATGCGGTCGAAGGATCATCATCATCTTCAGTCAAATTAGATTTGAAGTTTTCAGATGGCACTATTGTTAACATTCACGATGGAGAATCCAATGTTTCATCAACTGAGGAATTTCTCTTACCACCTGGCTCTTCCTCATTTTTAGTTACAGTGATACAAGATGGTCAGATATTCCCCGTGCCTTCTGATTTGGTAGAAATCGATCTTAGAACAGAAATGGAACTCTATACTCCGATTAAGATTGAAGGTTATGTAGCAGCAAATTTCCTAGCCTTAGCATTAATCGTTACAGATCGTGCAATTCGCTCTTGGGCTACATCTCGCCGTTCAAGACGTGGCACACCAATGGTCAGAAAACTTCGTGAAGAGTGGAAAGAAGTCGAAAAATCAATTTCTGGAGGAGATACAGTTGATGTTGATGATTTGTTGAATAATTCTACTACCTCATCCAGTATGATATCCAAGCGACGTGCTTGGTCAGTAGAAGATTCAGAGCCTGAACCTGAGGAAGGAGATCAAGATATCAAAGAGGCAGAAGTTGAATTGGATGAATTGGATGAACTTGGAGCAGGAGATGAATCAAAACTCCAAGGAGAAGCACAATTGGATGAGGATGTCGATACGATTAGCGATTTATGGGATAAACTTGGAGATAGTCAGAAGAAAAGAAGAGGCCCCTGATCACAGAAAATCATCTAGAGTATACACCGTTACCTTGTCATTTTGGAATAATGATTCGACACTATCAAACATCCAATCTACATATTGTTGAGTATAGTCATCGATACCGAAATTATCGATTACATGATTGATTACCCCGAGATATTTCCGTACTGCTCCTTGAGATACGGTGAGAATAAGATTCCCACCACATCGTGCTTCTTCCATACGGCTTGAATTATGGCCATGAAGTCCTCCACTCGCAGTTCGCATCTGTATACACTTACCTGCTAATGGCAATCTACGGTACGAATGATTACATTTTGCACATCTCACTTTTTGTCTACTGAAAGCATTCAGATTGCCCCGTACATCGGGTAGAAGGTGCGATCCAATTACTGTCTTTGCAACAATTTGCGCATCTACGCTACGTAATCTCCTACCCAATGCTAATTGTGCACTCATCTTATCGGTCATACTGCCGAGTGTTTTGTATGCGGAATTTATTGGACCAGCATCTAGTGCATCCAATTCATGAGTATACCCATATCCACGAACAGCACCTACCGTCCCTATTCTGTTATTCACTAGGTCGACCAATTTTGCATCCATTATTTCTCTTGGATGAGGCATTGATTGAGTTTCTTTGTAGAAAGAAGCAGAGTAATTCCATCCAGCATCTACATGCAGTGCTTCTTTATCCAATTCCATTGGATTCAATCTTGTAGTCAGAGTCAATGGAGCATCCATCCTTCCTCCGCGATTAGAAGGTAGAATAATCCGACTGAAATTCAATAATCCATCCAAAAGTAGCATTACACAATCTTCGTCACCATCACAATTTCTTCGTTTTGCTGCATGGAACAATGTGTGCCCATATCCAGCTGAAGCATTAGTCCACCCAATGAATCTACACAAAACTCCACCCGAAGTATGTGGCGCAAGCGCAATACCCAATTGTCCAACCATATCATCGATTGTCTCTGCTTTGTATTCTGGCTCCATTCCATAGAATCTAATCAGTAAATCGTCAAGATATTTGCTAATTTTGAGTAGATGTTCCCCAGCATCTCTACTCGGAATGAAATCTTGAGGAAATAATTCAAGGACTTGAAAATCAGTGGTTAATGGAGCTCCTCTGATATCATGAGAATACCCCAATTCAATCAATTTTTCAATGGAAGTTCCAATTTCTACAGGGCGGAAGTGAGTTACTGGAACATCAATCATATCGTAACGAATAGTCCCATCTCTGAATGCCGAAACATCATGAATAGCTCTGAGAATTCCTTTCTCTATTGGTTCGGGATATTGGGCCTTGGAAGTAAGCCCCTTCATTGCCTTTATTCGTTCAGGTAAGCGGTCTAGACCAAGAGATATACGTTTAACTTCAAGTATATCTGATAGAGGAATAGTAGTCAATTCACCTAATCGATTCCGCAAATGAGATCCTCGTCGTTCAGCAGGAACAGTTCTTCCACCGCATTCTTTTGGTTCATCTTGGATTGTACGATGGTGACATCGGACATGCGGTGTTTCTCTATCACATCTTAAACATCTTCTCGGCCCAACAGTTACTCTGATTGATCCTTCTCGTGATACTGCTGTTGCAAGGAGACGTTGCGGCCCCCCATAGTTCATTATTGGATACAATGCATGGGCTTTCTGCTTCATTTCTCGTGGTGCAGATTTCTCAGGTCTCCCCATTCGGCAACCGACTCTACAAGGAGCAGAATCATTCCATTCCAAAGTACTGATTTTCCTAATTATCCAAAGGCTGTTTTCAACTTCATTTTCATCGAGTAAAATTAGTGAGTTCATTAGAGATATTTTGTCCTTTGGACCCGAGTCTTCTATCGCATCTGCAGCTTTTTGTCCGGCTTGTTCAGTTGCCGAAATACCTTCTCCTGTCTGCCTAGCTGAAGTTTCAGCCTGTATTCTTGCAGTTCTCTTTTCTGCCTCAAGTTTTTGATTACGTTCCCTTTCTAGTGTTACGATTTCAGTTGCTTTACGAATTTCATCCAATCTTTGTTCGATAACTTTCATACCTTCTTTATTTTGCTTGTTTTTTCCGATTTCTGCCTCCAAACCCAAACCCTGAATCAAGCATTCCCAGTTTTCATCAATGAGAATATCGTCACCTTCGTGTCGGTGTGCAATCCCAAGACACATCAATGTAGATTTTACTAATCCATGTTGTTGATAGCCCAAATTTTCAGAGAAACCTCCTAAAATTTCTTCTTTGATTTTGTGTGCACCAATTTCTAATACTTTTGAAATTTGGTCGGAAGAACTTTCCTTTCTTCGAAGATTAGTCTGAGTATTTGGAACACTTTCTATGATAGGCGAACTTTCTACAATTACTGGAGCAACCCAACCTAGTACGGCATCAGGAATTCTCAAACACCCGTTTTCAACCA
>Ga0315326_10000707_pt1 | contig 16525 bp, 15 predicted proteins | sample M180m32315metaG_FD_203457 | JGI IMG/M metagenome (GOLD analysis project Ga0315326, IMG submission 203457) | Ammonia-oxidizing marine archaeal communities from Monterey Bay, California, United States - M1 80m 32315 | ecosystem: Environmental > Aquatic > Marine > Coastal | place: USA: California... | reverse complement strand
ATGGGAAAACAATTTCTGTTGCAGACAGAACAGCATACGGTTTATGGCTAGAAAGAAATATTAAAAATGCAAAATTATTAACAATAGACGGATTTGAAAATTCAGTCGATAATTTTATTAATAAAAACTTAGATGCACTAGCAGGATTGCGACCACAATTAATGGAAACAGTAAAGACAATAAATGATTCTAAATTATTAGAAGGGTACTTTATGTCAGTCCAACAAGCTATAGGAACTTCAAAAGAAAATACAGAAGCATCAAAATATATAGCAGATTTTGTAGAGAATATGAAAGTAAGTGGTTTTGTAAAAAAACTTATTCTGAAACATAAAGTGGATGGGAAATTATCTGTTGCAAAATTAGCTTAGCAGGAATGTTTCATTGTAGCTTTCAAATCCTTATGCCCCATCATCTTTTGAATTAATACAGGGTTAGTACCTCTATTTAATCTATGAAATAATTATAAAAAATGTTGGATAATGTTGGATATTTTGTTGGATAACTCTTTAGATGCCTAATTCTGCATCATGTATTTGAATAATTAGTATGATTGATTCATAATTTGAAAATGATAGTAAAATATGCTGAAAAAAATGAAAAAGAGTTAATAAATAAAATTATTGTTTCAGCCTTTTCAACAGAAGAAGGAAAAAAATTAGTTCACTTAATTGATGATTTTATTCAAGAAAAAAACAAGAATGAAATTATTTCTCTAACAGCTGTTATAAATAATGAAATAGTTGGATTTATTTCTTTTAGTCCAATTTTCTTCAATCAAGACATTAATATTTCTGGATATATTCTAGCCCCACTTGCAGTTTTACCAACATTTCAGAATCAAGGTGTAGGTACAGAACTTATAAATGCTGGAATGAAAATACTAAAAAAGGATAATTTAGATTTTTTATTTGTTTATGGCGACCCAAAATATTACGCCAAATTTGGTTTCAATAAGAAAGATTCAAAAATATTTATTCCACCCTTTCCATTAAGTTATCCAAATGGATGGTTAGGGATAAATTTGACACAAATAAAAGTCCCTAAAACGGAAATAAAATTTAGTTGTATTGATGCATTATCATCAGAAGATTTATGGTAAAAACCTTTGAAGTTTTAACTAGATTGCTAATTCTGACATCATGTATTTGAATAATTAGTCTGATTGATTCATAATATCTTTATCAAATACATAATAAATTATGCCTTATATTCCTAAAAAAGAAGATATTCCAATCGTTGCTCCAACTCCAACACCTTTCACCAAAAATGACATACCTGATTATTTATCAATAGAAAAAAATATTAATAAATGGAATGAAACTTCACTAGATGGGTTTGTTCTAGGTAGTTATGGAGGGGAAGAATTTCATCTATCTGAAGACGAAAAGATAGAAATTATAAAAGTAGTATCAGCAACAATGAATAATAAAAAATTCATTATTGCTGGAATTGATACGCCTTCACCTACCATTGCATTAAAGCTTGCTGAAAAATATGCTCAAGCTGGAGCGAATATGATAAGAGTTAGAATTCCTAAAATTAACAAAGAAAAATCTAATGAAAATGTTGTAGATTTTTTCAAAACGATTTCGGATAGTTCCTCAATACCAATCATAGTTATTCATCAGCCTGCAATTGATATGGAAATCAATTTATCTCCTACGGAACTTAGTGAGATAACTCATTTAGATAATATTTACTCATACATCATGTCACACAACTTTAGGTGGGAATCAATTGTTCAATCATATTTAAATCCTAAAGTACAACTTTGGGCATGCAATGGAAGCTTGTTATTACCTAGTTCTATGATAGGAGCAGATGGAGCGTGTATGTTTTTTGGAAATTGGGCTCCTGATTTGTGTAGAAAAATAATAAAAAATGTAAAGGATAAAAAATTTGAAGATGCTCAGAAAATTCAAAAATCAATAATTGATGCTGATTTTATAGGGTCTACCAAAGGAGTTGCTGCTTTAAAAAAAGGTCTTAATTTACTTGGTTACTCAACTACTAAACCTAGGCGTCCAACTAGAGAATTAAACTTAAAAGAAACAGAAGAATTAAAGAAGTCGTTTATTAAGGCTGGAATAATTTAAAAAAGTAGATATTTGAATAATTAGTCTGATTGATTCATAATTTTTGTATGAGAGTAATTATTAAGTATTTTTTAGGTATATTAGCTATTACTAGTATATTGGCAATTGTTGGATTGGATGCTGTGCAAATATTTAGAGATATAAATAATTAGACTGCTAACTCTGACATCATATAATAGAGTCATAACCCCCGCTTATAGATAAAGAAAGGTCATTATGGAAACATTAAGTATAATTGGATTTGTTTTTGGATTAGTAGCATTTGTAAGAGTAGAGAGACTAGTAAGAGTATTAAAAAAACAAGGAACAATTAGTGAAAATAAAAAATAAATAAATGAGTGCTAAAAATTAGTAGAGGATTGGGTATTGATTATGGGATTTACAGAAATGGCAGCTGTTCTGTATGCCTTGGTCGTTGGAATCGTAGTTCTCTTTCAATTTTGTTTGATTATGGGTGCACCGTGGGGAAAGATTACTCAAGGCGGACGTAATGAAGGACCTCTGCCAACTAGCGGGCGATTAGTAGCTACGTTGTCTGTACCAATATTATTTTTTATGGGAGCTAGCATTACATCAGCAGCTGGACTAGTCCCTAATTGGACTGGCTGGACAGCCTACGTAGCAATAGCAGTGCAAGCGTTGAACACAACTTTAAATTGGATAACACAATCTAAACCAGAGAGAATTTTGTGGGGCCCTATAACATCCATCATGCTTTTGATTGCTGCTTTAGTAGTGTTTATAAAATGAAGGAGAGATTCTGAACGCTAAACTACTAGGTCTGACATCATGTATTTGAATAATTAGTCTGATTGATTCATAATTTTTATTAATTTATAAAATTAGGAGAGAATTATGAATATGTGCATCGTATCGACTTTTGACGGGACCACTAATGACTATATGGAAATGTTTAATTCTACAAAAGAAAAGGGAGCTGGTTTTTTCGGTGATTACGATATAGGGATTATAAGAGAAGGAAAGATTATTTTGATGATTGACATAATTGATATGGAAAAATTTCAAGAAACAATGTCGTCTGCAGAAATGAAAACATGGGATGCGAAATTCAATTGTGTCGATGAAGTCTATTCTTTAGAAAAGAAATAATTAAATAATTTATCTTATTGAGTTCTTTCTTTTAATATATTTTTACTTTCAATACTTTTTTCTATAGTGGATGTTTCATATTGTCTTCTTAAGTTTTTAAGGCTCATTTGAAGTAATAAATTTTCTTCGACTAATTTTTTATTTTGATTTGTTAGTTCCTGATTTAGATTCGAAAGATCCTCAAACTTAAATTGCAATGATCTTAATTCATCTTTTAGAAAATCAATATTATCATTACTTATAGAAAAATCACCTTCATCTGCTTTTGGTGCCGAAGGCGCAAGAGGAGTAACTACTTGGGTTATATCAGGTGCTCCAGCAGCCATAGGATCGGCTCCATTTGAACAAGCAATGAGTAAACTCAATAATAGAATGTAAAAAATAATCTTCATCAGAATCATTATAATAAAAATATGACCACAGAACGATTACATTATTTAGACTCTGTAAGAGCTTTTGCTATGTATTTAGGCATAGTTCTTCATGCTACTATTCCCTTTCTGCCTTGGTATGGTGATTATGAAATGAAGGAAGGATATGGCCTTTTATTATTGTTCATACACGGATTTAGAATGCCACTTTTTATGATTATTAGTGGATTCTTTTCTGAAATGATAATAGATAGAAAAGGGATTATAAAATTCATAGATAACAGATTAAGAAGGATTGGCTTACCATACTTAGTTTTTGTCCCTCTAGTAACAATTTTGTTTATCTCTACATTTTGGATCGGAAGCATTTTTGTCGATTGGGATTCAGTAAATATTTCTAAAGAAGCTAAAGAATCAAAAGCTAATGATGAATTTAATCATGGACATCTTTGGTTTATGTATTTTTTATTAATTTTTACTTTTATTTATTCAGTAATTATTTATTTTTTAAGAAAAACAAGCTTAAAAATAAAAATAAATTATTGTTTAATAGTAATGATACCAATGAGTTTATTTTTCTTGATTTTTCAATCAGAAGAAATCATCTCTAGGCCTACTACGGATCTCAGTTTTTTCCCTCACTGGTCAATATTAGGTTATTATTTTTCATTTTTTTTATTTGGAGCATTATTTTTTAGACTTCAGAACAATGGTCAAAATTTTATAGAAAGAATATCAAAAATACAAAAAATATTTTATTGGATTCCAATCGCTTCTTTTATAATTTGTTTAATTATTGAAAATAATAAAATTGACTTATTAGGAGAGATATTTAACTTAATATATACATGGAGTTCTATACTGGTGATAGTTCTTGTTTTTTATAAATATATAAATAGATCTAGTTCAAAAATAAGGTATTTATCGAATGCATCTTATTATATTTATATTATTCATATTTCTTTTGTAATCTTGATTCAAGGAATTTTTTCAAGTTTAGAAATTCATCATTTTATAAAATTTGTTGCGATAATCTTTTTAGTAACAATTTTTTCTATAATTACTTATCATTATCTTGTTAGAAATACTTTAGTTGGTATTCTTTTAAACGTAAGAAAACATAAAGGATGAATTTATATTGTCTATGAATTTAGAAAAAAGAATAATTGGCAATACTGGGCTAGAAATCACCAAATTAGGAATGGGTGGTGCACCATTAGGAAGTTTAGATGAAATAACTGCCAGAAAAACATTAGAAAAAGCATATGAATCTGGAATCAATTACTTTGATACAGCTCCATTGTATGGTGCAGGAAATAGTGAAAAACTTTATGGAAACTTCTTACCAGGTCTAGATAGAGATAGTTTTGTAATATCGAGTAAGGTTGGTCGCTTAATCCTTCCCGAAGAAGAAGCTAAAAATTATTCATCTAACCAGGATGTAACACCTGCATTAGAGACAAATTTAAAAGCATCTAACTATAAAAACAATGTTGTATTTAATTTCACTAGAGAAGGGGTATTGAGATCTATCGAAGAAAGCTTGGATAGATTAAATATTGATAACATAGACATAATTTTTATTCACGATCCAGATGATAATTATGAAATTGCATTAAATGAAACATTGCCAACTTTACTAGAACTAAAAAAACAAGGAGTAATTAAAGCTATAGGAGCAGGAATGAATGAATGGGAGATGCTTTTAAAGTTCGCTGAAAAAGGTGGCTTTGATTGCTTTCTACTTGCTGGTAGATATACATTATTAGATTATTCAGCTTTAGAAAAATTACTACCAGCTTGCTCTAAAAATGAAATTAGTATTATTATTGGAGGTCCATACAATAGTGGAATACTAGCCTCTGATTTAAGTAAAGCTTCTACTTATTTTTATGAACCTTCACCTTCAGATGTAATAGAAAAAGCAAAAAAAATAAAAAAAATATGCGATAGCTTTAATGTTCCATTGAAAGCTGCTGCATTACAGTTTGGCCTTAACCATTCTTCTGTTGCTTCTACTATTCCAGGACCAAGAACACCTCATGAAATTGAAGAAAATATAAAAATGCTAACTTATAAAATTGACTCTAGTCTTTGGAAAGAATTAAAGGATAAAAACCTTATTCCCTGATTATACATTTTAGTATAAAACAAGATAAAACTGTTCAAAAATCTAGTTGTGAATAAAAATACAAATATGTATGTTTGGAAGACATAAGTTTAGAAAAGAGGGGAAATGATTTCTAAAAAATTTGCTTCAATCATGATGATTGTTGGACCAATTTTAACATTGGCTATGGCCTTTACAGGACCTATAAGTCCTAATTCTGGAGTTTCTTGGGGAGATACCCAAGCTGTTCTAGGAGAGCTTGCTGCTGCAAATACAGATTGGGCTCAACTTAATTTCTTATTATTGAGCATAGGTTTGGTTATGCAAGTTATAGGAATAAGATATTTTGTTAATTCTATGAATTCTAATAACAGCGTTGTTAATTATTCTGTAACTGGTGGTATAGCTATGATTATGGGTGTAACTCTAGTTTTTGGTGAAGGTTTATTATACGGAGCTTCAGCTAATGCCGCTGCTATAGCAGGAGGAGCTGGGATGGGAACTGCAGCATCTATGTGGGCAGGTGGTCAAGCATTAGGTGCAGGAGGAAGCATATTGTTGTTTCTAGGTTTTGGATTAGTAGGTATAAGTGCTTATATTACAAATTCATTTAATAAAATAATCGCTATATTCCTTACTGTTGTAACAATAGCAGGTGTTATTCTTTGTCTAATGGGAGAATACACAAACGATCTTATGATTATCCCATACTTGGGTAGCACAATAGCTCTTGTAGTTCTTGGAATACTAACTTTAAGATCTAAATAAAAAAATATATTTGTGCATTCAATTAGTTATGAATGCACAAATAATTAGTTATCTAAAATAGCAATGCGAATTCTTTTGTTAATTTTTCCTTTGCTTTCATGACCTGTAATCTTAATTTTTCCTACTTTAAGAGTGCTTGAAACATGGGTTCCTCCATCTGCTTGAAGGTCTAATCCATGTATATTTATAGTCCTAATGATTTTCAAAGATTCTGGAAGCAGATTTACCTTTGTTCTAATAAGGTCAGGGATTTGAAAGGCTTCTTCTCTTGGCAAAAAATCTACTGTTATTTCCCTGTCTTCTTGAACTTCAACATTAACTTTTTTTTCTATTTCTTCTGTTAATTCTGCAGATAAAGAAGGAAATTCAAAGTCCATCCTACCTTTTAGAGGTTCCATATTGCCTCCAGTCACAGCAGCTTGGTAATCTCTCCAAATCACCCCACATAGTATATGCAAAGCTGTATGAGTCCTCATTAATTTAAATCTTCTTCCCCAATCAATCATACTTTTTATTAAATCTCCAACTTTAAAATTATTATCATTTATAAAATGTGCTATATTTCCGTCTTGCCAAGAAACTTTTTCTACTTTTACTTCTTGATTATCTATAAAAATTGAACCTAAATCATTAGGCTGGCCTCCTCCTCCAGGGAAAAAAATTGTTTTATCTAAAACAATGTAATCGTTTTGTACATCAACTACTTTAGAATCTAGTTCTTTAATATATGCATCTGAGTTATAGATTTGCTCTGTCATTTTTCACCAAATTGTTTATATTTATAAGAAATTAATTATATTAATTATTACAGGGTATTAAATTTAAGTAACAATATTTCTTGGTTGTAAATTGAATTATAAAGAAAAAATAAAATTCTTAGTTCCTAGAGCTATCTTATTAATTATCTTTTCTATAATTGCAGTAATATTAAGAAAAAATTTATAGGGAGATCAAATGCAAAATAATGGAGTGCATTTTATGATGCCAACTATTTTCAATGATGAAAACAAAATAGACCTAGAGTCTATGAGCAATATTTGTAAGTTTGCAAAAAATTCAAATTGTAAAGGTTTGGTTTTGTTGGGAGTGATGGGAGAGGCTCATAGACTTTCAGAAGAAGAAAGAAATCTACTTATTGAAAATATTTCAAAAATAGCAAAAAAACTTTCATTGATTTTAACTGTTGGGGTAAGTGCAGAAAGTGGTTATTTGGTGTCTAAATATGCTACAAAAGCATCGGAATATGGTGCAGAACAAGTTATGGTTGCTCCTCCTATAATGAAAAAACCAAATGAAAAAGTTCTATATAGATATTACGAGGAAGTAAATAACGCTATTTCTAAAGAAACAAAAATAGTAATACAGGATTTACCAGAACAATCTGGAGTACACATGAGCCCTGAATTTATGGTGAATCTTGATAAAAACTTAGATAAAGTAAATTCCATAAAATTAGAGGATCCTCCAACACCTTCTAAAATAACTAAGATTGCAAAAATAAAAAATAAAGACTTGAAAATCTTTGGGGGATTAGGTGGGTTATTCTTTCTAGAAGAACTTATGAGGGGCGCTTCAGGAACAATGACAGGGTTTGCCTTTACTGAAATTTTAGTTGAAATATATGATTTGTTTTCAAAAAGCAAATTAGAAGAGGCCAAAAATTTATTCTATAAATGGCTTCCTTTAATTAGGTATGAAAACACTGCAGGAATTTCTTTATCTATAAGAAAAGAAATTTTGAAACAAAGAAAAATAACTAAATTTTCAAATATAAGATACCCTTCGCCTGCAATGGATGACGATGATCACAAAGAATTAGAATTTATACTAAATGACTATCTTTAGAGAAAGAAGAGTATTATGAGACATTTGAGTTTTGAAGGAGTTTTTCCTATTTTACAAACACCCTTTAATGAAAAAGGAGAAATAGCATTTGATGAAGTCGAAAACGAAGTAGAGTGGCTAATTGAAAAAGGGGTTGACGGAATAGGAATAGCTATTGCTAGTGAAATATTTAAACTAAATGACATTGAAAAATTTCAATTACTTAAAACTGTAGTGGAAAAATCTTCAGGAAAGATTCCTATAATAATGAACTCTGGTCAAGAAAGCACTGAATATACTATATATATTTCAAAAAAATCAGAAGAATTGGGAGCAAAAGGGCTAATGATAAAACCTCCAGTTTTTGACAATGCTCCACAAAAATATATCGAAGAACACTTTTTAAATGTTGCAAAATCTGTAAATATTCCTATTTTTTTACAAGATCAAGGCAATTCTCCTATTTCAGGAGAATCTGCTGTAAGAATATCTGATGGTCATGAAAATATCTCATATATCAAACTTGAAAGCATCCCAACAATTCCTAGATTTGATTATTGTAATATTAATTCTTCTAGAAAAAAACTAATATTATTTGGAGGTGTTGGAGGGTCTTTTTTTATCGAAGAACTTAGACGTGGTTCATCCGGAACAATGCCCAGTTCAGTGATACCAGATATGTTTGTCAAAGTTTGGAAATTATGGAATGAAAATAAAAAAGAAGAAGCTCATAAGCATTATAGTGAATTTTCTGAACTAATTAAAATATTAAACCAAGGCCTAGGATTAGCAAGTTGGATAAATAAGTATGTTTTATATAAAAGAGGAGTATTCACAAAGGCTTCATCTTTTTCTAGAGGGCCAGGTTTAATCCCTTCAAAAGAGCACTTAAAAGAAATTGACAGATTAATTGAAAAAAACAATTTGATTTAATGTTTTAATTGAATGATTCAGCAAAATATTCTTTTAATCGACTTGTAAAATCTACTGGGTTTTCTTCATATCCCTTTGCATGCTCACAATTATCATAAATTATATAGTAGCTATCTATTGGAGAGAATTGATTGATTCTGTCTGAATGGCTTATAGGTATTCTATCATCTGTTAAGCAATGAAAAATCATAATAGGACTGTCAAAATTACTAACAGATTGAATCCCTGAAATTATATGATTAGTTCTGATTCCATACAAAATATCAATACTCTTAATTATTCCAAATTTTAATAATTTTGCTAAAAACTCAGGTATAAACGTTCTGCTTGAAACTTCTGATGCTAACAATTCAGGTAAATCATAAAAAGCACTATCTACTACAATGCCTTTAATACTTTGGTCTAGATCAGAATTTGAAACAGCAATTGTTCCTCCATAACTAATTCCATGAAGAACTACTTGTTCAACATTATGTATATTTTTTAAATGCTGTATTGCAGCATCAAGGTCTTTCCTTTCAAGATAAGCTAAACCCAAATCTTTTCCTTCAGAGTTCCCATGTGCTCGTAAATCAAAAGCAAAAACTGAATAGCCCATATTATAAATATCTTTAATCAGATCAAGCATATAACCATCAGATTTATTAGAATCAACTCCATGAATCATTATGACTGTATTTAAACTTTCGTTCTCAATAAACCAACCTGACAATTTAATTTTATCTTCAGTATAAAATTCTTCTTTGATATAGGAAAGTTGAACTGAAGAAGGATCTGTATCGGGAATTTTTCTAGTAGCTTTTATAGCAATTGTCGTTATATAAATTGATAGCAATAAATAAATAGCGACAATGAGAATTAAAACACCTGTACCAAAAAAATAAATATGTTTTTTAGAAATCATGAAGTTATGAATTGTAATTACAACCAATTCCCCTAAAGCCAATTTCTACTTGTCCGTCACCGTGAACCAAAACAGGGGTAATTCTATCTCCACCAGAAAGCTTTTCAACTTCGCTCCACATTTCTGGTTGTTTTGATACATCTATTTCTTCAAAATCAATAGCTTTTTCTACTAACTCATCTCTCATTAGATCACAATATCCGCAAGTAGGGTGACTATACATTAAGGCTTTATTTTTATGGCTATCTGGTTGATTCAACAATTCCCTTTCAAATATGCATGAAAGTCTATTGATTATTCTTTTTATAAATCTTATCATAATAAGATAATAAAAAATTTATTACCCGCTCTGCGAGCTGACCTAAATCGTTGAGAGGGTTTTTTGCTTTAAAGCAACTGGAGAAATCAAATGGTAATAGCAGATAAAGATACGTCGAGCATTGATAATAAAAAATGGTTTAATCGCATTGAAAATGTTGTTGAAGTCCCAAACCTTTTAGACATTCAAACAGAATCCTTTAACTGGTTAAAGGGCCCAGGCATTGTCGAGCTAATTGAAGAAATATCTCCTATAGAAGACTTTTCAGGCGGAAGGTTTGAAGTTAAATTAATTGATCATGAAATTAGAGAACCTGAATTTTCAGAAGAGCAATGTAGAGAAAAAGAAATCACATATCAAGCTCCTCTTTATATAACAGTTCAACTTGTAATAAAAGAAACACAGGAAATAAAAGAACAAGTATTATTTTTTGGTCATCTCCCATTAATGACAGTAACAGGAACATTTATAATAAATGGAGCTGAAAGAGTCATTGTTTCTCAACTAGTAAGATCTCCTGGAGCTTACTTCACAACTGAAACAGATCCTGCCACAGGTAGAGAATTATGCTCAGCTAAGCTTATTCCGTATAGAGGCGCTTGGATTGAATTAGAAACTTCTAATAAAGACATAATTTCTGTAAAGGTAGATAGAAAAAGAAAAGCAAACATTACTACTCTTTTAAGAGCTATAGGATGGGACACTGACCTAAAAATTTCAAATCAATTTAAAAACGTAGACGTAGACTCTCAGCATAAATTCATTAAAGCAACATTAGCAAGAGAAGGTAAGGATGTAACTCAAGAAGAAGCTCTGATTGAGTTTTATAAAAGACTACGACCGGGGGAGCCTCCAAGTGTAGAAAATGCAAAAGCACTTATAGATGGCATGTTTTTCGATCCAAAAAAATACGACCTAGGTAAAGTTGGAAGACATAAATTAAGCACTAAACTTTTGAATGCAAAAACTGAAATGGATTCATCTGCTGTAGATAGAACATTAACTAAAGAAGACATTATAGGAATAATTAGACGTTTAATTCAAATTAACAATGGTCAAGTAAGAAAAGATGACATAGACCATTTAGGGAATAGAAGAGTAAGAGGAGTTGGCGAACTTATTCAAAATCAAATTAGAGTTGGTTTAGTAAGAATGGAAAGAGTGGTAAAAGAAAGAATGTCTACTCAAATTGATCCAAGCAATACTACTCCAGCTGCGCTAATTAATATTAGACCTATTGTGTCTGCGTTAAGAGAATTTTTTGGAGCGTCTCAATTATCACAATTTATGGATCAAACTAATCCTCTTGCAGAATTAACACATAAAAGAAGATTGTCAGCTTTAGGCCCAGGAGGTTTATCAAGAGACAGAGCCGGGTTTGATGTAAGAGACGTTCATCATTCTCATTATGGAAGAATTTGTCCAATCGAAACGCCTGAAGGCCCAAACATTGGTTTGCTTGGTTCGCTTTCAACTTTTGGAAGAATTAATAAATTTGGTTTTATTGAAACTCCTTACAGAAAAGTTTTAAATGAAAGTGACAATAAAACCGAAGATATAATTGGACGAATCCCAGCTGAAGACATAAAAGATGATAATGGCAAAGTCTTAGTTGAATCAGGAAAAGCTGTAAGTAAACAAGCTTACGAAGAGATTTCAAAACTCTCAAAAAGAAAAATAGAAGTTGTTCCATTTCCTTCGTCTAACAAAAACGACGTGTCTTATATGACAGCGGACATAGAGGAAGACTTTAAAATAGGTCAAGCAACTACACAAGTAGATGGTAAAGGTCAAATTGTCTCCCCTCAAGTAGAAGTAAGAGAAGAAGAAGGGTTTGCTCACGAAAGTCCTGAAAACATTGATTATATGGACGTTTCTCCAATGCAAATTGTTTCAGTTTCTACAGCTCTAATTCCTTTTCTTGAGCATGACGATGCTAACAGAGCTTTGATGGGATCTAACATGCAACGACAAGCTGTTCCATGTATAAGACCTCAAGCTCCTTTAGTAGGAACTGGAATGGAAAGAAGAGTTGCTATTGACTCTGGCCAGGTAATTGAATCAAGAGCTGAAGGTGTTGTTAGCAGTGTCAATGCTGACAGAGTTATTGTAACTGATCTTGATGGAAATGATCATGTGCATGAAATGTACAAGTACAGAAGATCAAATCAAGGAACTTGTATTAATCAAATACCTGTTGTGAAAAAAGGTCAAAAAGTAGAATTTAAACAACCACTTGCAGATTCCACTTCAACTGATGGAGCAGAATTGTCATTAGGGCAAAACCTTACTGTAGCTTTCATGAGCTGGGAAGGTTTAAATTATGAAGACTCCATTGTTTTGAATGAAGATCTTGTTAGAAATGATAGATTTACATCAGTTCATATAGAAAAACATGAAATTGAAGCAAGGGATACAAAACTAGGACCAGAAGAAATAACAAGAGATATTCCAAATGTGGGAGAAGAAGCTTTAGTAAGCCTTGACCAAGAAGGAATCGTACGAATTGGCGCTCGAGTCAACCAAGGAGATATTCTTGTAGGTAAAATTACACCAAAAGGTGAAACTGAACTTACAGCTGAAGAAAAATTGTTAAGAGCAATTTTCGGAGAAAAAGCTCGAGATGTAAAAGATAGTTCCCTTAGAGTTCCACACGGACAACACGGAAAAGTCATAGATCTAAAAATCCTAACAAAAGAAAATGGAGACCAGCTTTTACCTGGGGTCCAGAAAATTGTGAGAGTGTGGATAGCCCATACTAGAAAAATCACCCAAGGAGACAAGATGGCCGGAAGGCATGGAAACAAAGGGGTTGTGTCTAGAGTATTGCCAAGAGAAGATATGCCTTATTTAGAAGACGGAACTCCAATTGACATCATATTAAACCCTATTGGTGTGCCTAGTCGTATGAACCTAGGTCAAATAATGGAAACTCATCTGGGTTGGGCTGCAAATATACTAGGTTTCAAAGCAAGAACACCCGTTTTTGACGGAGCAAATGATGTCATAATTGAAGACCATTTAGCTAGAGCATGGTTCGTTACTGAATCAAATGCTATAGATACCAAAAGTTCTGACGACAGTGAAATCAATTGGGAAATTGTAGACGAATGGCTAGAAGAAAGAGGTTATCAAAGAGATAAACTTTGGAGTGATGCTGCATCAAATAATGGCGTTGCTAGAGACGCTTGTTTATCTATATGGCTTCAAGAGGTTGCTGGAGAAAAAATTGATAACTTGAAACCAACTGGTTTAATGCAAAAAGCACTTGAAATTTCTAGAAAAAAGAAAATGTCTGCGCCTATTTTTGGTAAACAAAAAGTATATGATGGAAAAACTGGAATAGTCTTTGAAAATCAAGTAACTGTGGGCAGTGTATATATGATGAAACTAATTCACCTTGTTGAAGATAAAATTCATGCTAGATCTACAGGTCCTTATTCTCTAATTACCCAACAACCATTAGGAGGTAAAGCTCAATTCGGTGGTCAAAGATTTGGAGAAATGGAAGTATGGGCATTAGAAGCATATTCAGCAGCTTATACTCTTCAAGAAATGTTAACTATTAAATCTGATGATGTTGTAGGAAGAGTAAAAACCTATGAAGCAATTGTAAAAGGAGAGCAGGTTATACAGCCTGGAGTTCCAGAATCTTTTCATGTTTTATTAAAAGAGCTTCAAGGATTAGGCCTGTCTATAGAATTGCTAAATAAGAGCTTAGCTGAAGAGCTTCCTCAAAGGACAGGGGCATCAACAGGAGAAATTGATTGGAATGACATGTTAGACATATCAGAGTTCGACGAGGATTCTGATTTAGAACTAGATGAATCTTCTGAAAATATTATTGATGGAGAATCTTCAGATATTGAAGGACCTGAAGACAATGAAAATGAAAAAGAAATAGAAATAAGCCTTCCTGAAACAGATGAAATTGACACTAATAATGTTGATGAAGATAATTCTACTGAATCAGAAGACACTGAAGAGGAAAAAAATTAATTTTCTAAAATTACTTAGAACTATTAAATAAGGAGAAAATAATGACAACTAGATCATCATCAGACTTTAATTCAATAAGAATATCCCTAGCATCACCTGAACAAATGAGAGCATGGTCGTACGGAGAAGTAACAAAACCCGAAACTATTAACTACAGAACGCTAAGACCTGAAAAAGATGGATTGTTTTGTGAAAAAATATTTGGCCCAACTAAAGACTGGGAATGTTACTGTGGAAAGTATAAAAAAATAAGATATAAAGGTGTTATTTGTGACAGGTGTGGAGTTGAGGTCACTAGAGCAAAAGTTAGAAGAGAAAGGATGGGGCATATTAAGCTCGCAGCGCCAGTTGCTCATATTTGGTTTTCTAAAAGTACACCTTCTAGACTAGGACTTTTATTAGATGTTTCTCCAAAAAATCTAGAAAGGGTCTTATACTTTGCACAATATATAGTTACTTCAATAAATAATGATGAAAAATTAGATGCTATTAATTTTTTCAAACAAGACACGGAACAAAAAATTGAAGATTTTAACAAAAAAATAAATGAAACAGAAACTCTAGACTCAGATAAAATTGCAAAAGAACTTGAAAGCCTAGAAGTAAAAGTAAAAAAATCTGAGCTTAAAAATCCAGAAAAACTAAAAGAATTACTAAAAATTAAATATGAGAATCTTATTGAAGAAGAACAAGATCTTACAGAAACAAGAATAGAAGAACTTGAATCTTTGGAAGTCATGCAACTTTTAACTGAAGCCAAATATAGAGAATATAGAGACTTATACGGACCTGTTTTTATAGCAGAAATGGGTGCAGAGGCTATTTTGAAAATTCTAAAAGAGTTTGATTTACTAAAAGCAACAGATCACTTGATAGATGAAATAAGGCAAACTTCAGGACAAAGAAGAAAGAAGGCAATTAAAAGATTAAGGGTAATTGAAAGCTTCAAACAAAGCGGAAATAAGCCTGAATGGATGGTATTAACTGTACTTCCTGTTCTTCCTCCTGAATTACATCCTATGGTTCAACTTGATGGAGGTAGATTTGCTACTTCTGATCTAAATGATCTTTACAGAAGAGTTATAAATAGAAATAACAGACTAAAGCATCTTTTAGATTTACAAGCACCTGAAATAATCATTAGAAATGAAAAAAGGATGCTTCAAGAAGCAGTAGATGCACTTATAGATAATGGTAGAAGAGGGAGACCTATTTTAGGATCTCATAACCATAAATTAAAATCATTAACAGATCTTCTAAGAGGAAAACAAGGTAGATTCAGACAAAATTTATTAGGAAAACGAGTTGATTATTCTGGTAGGTCTGTAATTATCTCTGGTCCTCAGTTAAAGCTATATGAGTGCGGATTACCTAAAAAAATGGCATTAGAATTATTTAAACCATTTGTTATGAATTCACTTGTAGTAAAAGGCTATGCTCATAATATTAAATCAGCAAAAAGGTTAGCTGAAAGATCTCAACCAGAAATTTGGGACATTTTAGAAGAAGTAATAAAAGACCATCCTGTTTTATTAAATAGAGCTCCTACTCTTCACAGACTTGGAATACAAGCATTCCAACCTGTTTTAGTAGAGGGTTCAGCAATCCAGCTACACCCTTTGGTGTGTACAGCTTTTAACGCTGACTTTGATGGAGATCAAATGGCTGTTCATGTTCCTTTGTCTAAAGAGTCTGTCTTAGAAGCAAAAAAAATAATGCTATCAACAAATAACATGTTGGCTCCTAGATCTGGAGAGCCTATTGTAGCTCCAAACCTAGATATGGTTTTAGGAATATACTATCTAACAGGACTAGAAGAAGTTGAAAATAAAGAAAAAATCCCTACATATGAATCTAGAGAATCAGCAATCTTTGCCCATGAAGTAGAAAGCCTTAAATTAAGGGAACCATTAAAAATAAAAATAAGTGATGAATATGTTGAAACAACTGTTGGAAGATTACTTTGGCATGAAATAATCCCTGAAGAATTAGGGTTTAGGAATCAGCAATTTACTAAAGCCTTAATTGAAGATTTAGTTTCTGATTGTTATGGATTACTTGGTAAAGATGTAACAACTGTAGTTTTAG